>ENA-OQAA01000946-OQAA01000946.1-human-gut-metagenome-genome-assembly--contig:-NODE-946-length-17134-cov-10.142059_pt1 | contig 17134 bp, 13 predicted proteins | sample MGYA00242489_ERZ504515 | MGnify/ENA primary metagenome ERZ504515 (study PRJEB26092, sample SAMD00036237) | human gut metagenome | host: Homo sapiens | study: EMG produced TPA metagenomics assembly of...
CTATATCGTCCCGCGCGCAGTTTCGCAGCGCAGCGAGAATTGTTGAGTCACGATGATATAGGCGGGCGCCCCGGGGGACTACCGTTGACGCTGCTTGTCTCGCCCGGGTGCCGTCGGGCCAGGGATGGGCGTCTTCACTGATAATTGCTTTGTTGGAAGAGCTGCTTTTATTGCGGCTCTTTCTTTGGTTTTGGGTATATTTGTTCTTGTTGAATTGTTATTGCGGATGGGCTGGGTACTTGGCTTTCCGCTGTTGTTTGTAGCCGTCTCGGCTTTGGTTGAGGGGAGACGTTCTTTATGCGTATTGTGTTTATGGGTACGCCTGATTTTGCTGTGCCTTCGCTGACTTCGCTTGTTGAGGCTGGGAACGATATTGCGCTTGTTATTACGCGTCCCGATGCTGCTCGTGGGCGTGGTAAGAAGCTGGAGCCGTCTCCTGTTAAGGCCAAGGCGCTTGAGCTTGGCCTGCCGGTTGTTGAGGCTAATCGTATGACGCCTGAGGTTGTTGAGGCGCTCCAGGCTGTGCAGGCTGATATTTTCTGTGTGGCTGCTTATGGCTGCATTTTGCCTGATGAGGTGCTGCATATGGCGCCGCTCGGTATCGTGAACGTTCATGCGTCCTTGCTGCCTCGTTGGCGTGGCGCTGCTCCCATTCAGCGTGCCATTCTTGCTGGTGATGAGGTTGCTGGCGTTTCCATTATGCGCATTGGACATGGCGTGGATACGGGCGCTTATTGTGCCCAGGCCTCTACGTCGGTTGCCGGTAAGCATGCCGATGCGCTCACGATGGAGCTTGGTGAGCTTGGCGGTAAGTTGCTTGCCGATACGCTTCCCTCGCTTGCCGATGGCTCGGCTGTTTGGACTGAGCAGGATGAGTCGCTCGTCACTCATGCTGCCAAGATTTCCAAGCAGGAGATGCGTCTGGATCCGCAGATGGCGGCTCTCGATTGCGTGCGTCATGTGCTCGCTTCGTCCGACACCGCGCCCGCTCGTTGTGTGATCGCTGACAAGACGGTTCGCGTGCTCGATGCCGCGCCGGCTGATGTGTCGCTTGGCGAGGGTACTGTTGCCGTCAAGAGCAAGCGTGTTTACCTGGGCCTTTCCGATGGCGCGGTTGAACTGCTTGAGGTTAAGCCGATGGCAAGCGTGCCATGACTGCTTCTGCCTGGCTGCCGGCCTGCAGGGTGCCGATCTGACGTGGGGTGTTTTGTCATGAGCAAGCTTTCTCCCGCGCGCAAGCTTGCGCTCGATGTGTTGATGGAGGCCGATCGCCGCGGTATGTATGCGCGCGACGTGCTCTCGTCCCGCGCTTCCGCCAAGGCCATTGACCAGCGCGATTCCGCTTTTGCCGCTCGTTTGGCGCTCGGTGTTGCCGCCACGCAGGGTATTTTGGATGAGTTGCTCGATCAGTTTTTGGATAAGCCCAAAAAGGTCGCGCCGCGCGTTCGCATGGCGCTTCGCATCTCGGCCTTCGAGATGCTCTATCTGCATACGCCGGGCCGCGTTGCCGTGAGCCAGGGTGTTGAGCTGGTGCGCAGCGGTGCTAAGTCTGCCGCGGGCCTGGCTAACGCGGTGCTGCACAAGGTTGCGGACAACGTGGAGGATTTTGCCACGGCATCTGACGTGGATGAGTCCGAGCGCCGTTTGGTTCGCCTTTCGCGTTTGATGGGTCTTCCTCGTTGGCTGTGCGCTCGTATTATGGCCTCGTTCGATACGCCCGAGGGCGCGCTCAACTTTGCCGGTAATCTGGCCCCCGCGCCGCTTGCACTGCACGAGAATGCGTTTGCGACCAAGGCCGACCCGTATATCTCGCAGCTCGTTGCGCCTGTCTTCCCGGGCTGCCATGCTCCGGTCGATGCGCAGGTCACGGTTGCATCGGGCGTGTTTGAGCGTGCTGCCGCGGTTGCCTCGGACCTCAACGCTCAGCTTATCGCTACTGCCGCTACACGTCCCGGTCGTTGCCTGGAGATTGGAGCCGGTCGCGGCACCAAGACCTATGTGATGATGTGCCAGGCCAAGCGTGCCGGGTACGAGCGTCAGCATACCGCGCTCGATCTGCACGATCGCAAGTGCGATCAGAATCTCGCACGCCTGCATAAGGCGGGTATAACGGGTGTTCGTACGGTGTCGGGCGATGCCTGCGAGCTCAATGAGGTGCTCACGTCCTTTGACGCGATGCTCGGCGAGCCCGCCCTGTTCGACACGGTGTTTATCGATGCGCCGTGCTCTGGCACCGGCACCATGCGCCGTCATCCCGAGATACCGTGGCGTCTGACCGAGAACGACGTTACGACTGAGCTGCCCAAGCTACAGCTGACGATGCTCAAGGAAGCAGCCGCGCGCGTTGCTGCCGGCGGTGAGCTTATCTATGCCACCTGCTCGGTTTTTGATGAAGAGAACACGCAGGTCGTGGATGCCTTCCTGGCCTCTTCCGAGGGCGCCGGCTTTATCGTGGCACCGCTCTCCGAAGCCAGATTCTGCAGCTCCCCGAGTACGACCACGCCAAGAGCCTCGTCACTCTCCGCCAAAACCCTCGAGGCCTCTTCCAAAGTGTCCCCGTAAACGCCGACTCCTACGACGGTCACTTCTGCGCCCGCCTGGTCCACAAGTAACTACTAAGTTGCGGTGAAATAGGGATTGAATAGCGGCATCTACCCGCCAAATAGTCCTTATTTCACCGCAACTCGTAAAGATGCCTGGGTAGCTAAAGAATCAGCCCCGCGATCGGTGTCGATCGCGGGGCTGTTTGGTTTCTAGTGGCTATGCGGGCAGTTGGCGCAGCAGCCGCTGGTGGCGCTGGTGCTGGAGCCGCCAGTGCGTTGGTCGGTGTTGTAGAAACCGCTGCCGTCGAACTTAATGCCGCTGGCCGAGAACGTCTTGGCCGCCGGGGCGCCGCAGTTGGGGCATACGACCTCGGGCGTCTCGGACATGGGGTGCTCAACCTCAAACACGTTGCCGCAGCTCGTGCACTTGTAATCGTAGCGCGCCATAATACTTCCTTTTCAGCACAAAGCGGCAGATCGCTCTGCCCGCAAAAATTCAAACGTCTGTAACTGTACCCTATATCGGGGGTTTTATCACGCTTCGCCCCAGAATCTATGGGTGCTGCGCAGGAGCTTCGCAGTTTTCTCCTCGGCTGCCGCAACGTCGGCCTCCTCAGCCTGCCAGGTCCAGTTGCCCGTGGCCACGCCCGGCACGTTCATACGTGCATCGTCGCCCAGTCCTAGCACGTCCTGCAGCGGCATCATCACGAGCGGAGCATCGCTGGCCAGGGCGTTGCCCATGAGCTCGCTTGCCAGTTCAATGCCGCTCGGCTCGTCGCCGCCTGCAAAGGAGTGTGTGCACCATCCGGCAAGCGTCGAGGTGTCGTGCGTCGAGGTATACAGGATCTTGCCCGGTGTGGGATGAATTCCGCAACGAACGTCGTAGTCGCTAAACTCCAGCACGTCCATGCCGGGGAAACCGCAGGTCGATGCCATGGCGCGAACACCGGGCGTCAGATAGCCCAAGTCCTCAGCGATAAAGTTGAGCGGACCCAGCTCGTCGTAGGCGGTCTGGAACAGGTCCTTGCCCGGGCCTGCCAGCCAACGCCCGTCGGCGCATGCCTTACCCGCGGGAATGCTGAAATAGCTGTGGAAGCCCAGGAAGTGATCCAGGCGCACGCGGTCGTAGAGCGAAAACGCACGACGCAGGCGATCCATCCACCAGCTATAGCCGTTCTGCTTCATGTGGTCCCAGCGGAACGTTGGGTTGCCCCACACCTGGCCCTCGGGCGCAAAGTTGTCGGGCGGCGCACCGGAAATCTCAATCGCCTTGCCGGTATCGGACAGCCAGAAGTTCTCGGGTTCGCTCCACGCGTCTGCCGAATCGTCGGACACGTACATAGGAATATCCCCGATAACCTCGATGCCCTTCTTGTGCGCATAGTTCATGAGCTCGCACCAAGCGAGGTCAAAGCGGTACTGCATGTACGCCTGAAGCTCGGCCTCGTTGTGGAAGCGCTTGTCGTCGATCAGATGTTCGTTGTAGCGCGCGACATCTGCCGGCCAATCATGGCGCGACTCGCCCTCAAAGTACTTTTTAACGGCCATGTAGACGCAGTATTTCTCAAGCCAATCGGCATTGCGATGTTTAAACGCGGTGTACAGCGGATCGGCATCCTCGCCGCCGCGGGCCTTCCAGGTCTCAAAGTCGGCTGCCAGCTCTTCGTGACTCTCGGGTAGCAGATCAATATTGCCTGCAAAGGCCGAGGGGCCGGCGTAGGGGGAGCGGAAGAAGTCCGTGGGGTTGACGGGCAGGACTTGCCAGTAGCGCATGCCCATAGCGGCCAGATGGTCGATAAAGCGACGCGTGGGCGCACCGATTGTGCCGGGCTTGCCGTCATCGGTCGGCACCGAGGTGATGTGGCACACAACGCCCGCGCCATGATCGAGCGGCTCCTGCAGGCGCTTCTCGGCATGGTGATAGATGATCGAAGAGCCCAGCGGGTACAGGTCGAGCGTGACGGTACCGTTGTGGATCTCGCACTCGTGACCGCTGATCACGTCGCTCGCGCATTCGCCGAGCGCCGGAATCGTCACGCGGTGCGAATTGCGCAGACTGCGGTTGATGATAACCGTCGCGGCCTCGCCGTCTTTGCCCGTGCGGGTGTAAGCCAAGACTTCGTCGTTGAGCGCAAAGGCCTTGATCTCGCCATCGACCATAAAGGGCAGCGCACGGCGCACGGCAGACGCGTTCTTAACGATGGCCAGTGTGTCGAAGTCGTGGAGTTGGTCCTTGGTCGGCAGGGTACGGCGGTTGCCGGATCGGTGAGGCCCTCCAAGCCGTATTCATCGCCGTAATAGATTGAGGGTACGCCCGGGAAGGTCATCTGCATGAGCGTCGCCAGCCAAAAACGGCTCTTGGCCAGACCCATCGAGTTCTCGTCCAGGCGCCATTTGCTGCGCTCGCTCTCGGGCAGCTGCGACTCGTCGGGGCCACCGCCGAGCACCGAGATGATGCGCGGACGGTCGTGGCTCGAAAGCAGATTGAGCGCGCAGGCCAGTGCCTCGCGCGGGTAGTTCTCGCGCAGGGTTTCGATATCCTCGGCTGCCTGGTAAGCGTTCTTGTAGCCCATCAAAAAGCCGATGACCATGTCGCGGAAGGGGTAGTCCATGGCGGAGTCGAGCTCCGAGCCCTGCAGATAGCGACGCAGGTGGCCATAGCTGATCTTGTTGGAAGCGTCCTCCCAGACTTCGCCGAGCAGCAGTGCGTCGGGCTTCTCGGCGAGCACGGCCTTTTTGATTTCGGCCAGGAAGTCGTCGGAAAGCTCGTCGGCCACATCGAGTCGCCAGCCATGGGCACCGGCGCGCAGCCATTTACGGATCACGCCGTCCTTGCCCAGGAGCCGCTCGCGCACCAGTTCGGAGCTCTCATTGATGGCGGGCATGTTGCCCACGCCCCACCAGCAGTCATACGAACCGTCCTCATGGAAGTAAAATGCATCGCGCCACGCGAGTCCTCGCTCTGCCAAGCACCGACGCCGGGATAATTGCCGTAGCGGTTAAAGTAGATCGAGTCGTCGCCCGTATGGTTGAACACACCGTCTAGAATGATGGAAATGCCAAGCTTCTCGGCCGCCTCGCACAGCTCGGTAAAGTCCTGCTCGGTGCCCAGAATCGGTCGATCTTGGTGTAGTCGGCCGTGTCGTAGCGGTGGTTGCTCGCGGCCTCAAAGATGGGGTTGAGGTAGATGGCCGTAAAGCCCAGCTCGGCAATGCGGGGCAGGTCATTTTGGATACCCTTGAGCGAGCCGCCGTAAAATCCCAGGTCTTGATGGAGCCGCCTTCGGCACGCTCGTACTCGGGCGGTTCGTTCCAGTCCTCGACCATGCGGCGCTGGATTCCTTTGCGTGGTTTTTCAACTTCGGCAAGCGTGCGCTCGCGCCAGTTTTCATCGCGGGCATAGCGGTCGGGGAAGATCTGGTAGACCATGCCACGCTCGTACCACTCGGGACGAACTTTGCGGTGCTTGTAGACGGTGATCTGGAAGGACGGGACCTCGGCGTAGTTGTAAGTTACGCCCTCGCCACCGGTGCGACCCTGCGGTGCGCCCAGACGGACCTCGGGCTGGCCCTCGATGTTGCAGATAAAGCTGTACCAGATAAGACAGGGCTCGGCGCACTCAAGCTCTACGGTAAATATGCCGTCGCCTCGTGCGTCATGGGATACAGAGATTCACCGATCTCATCGACCCAGGTGCGCAGCGTAAGCGTTGCCTGGTTGGGGTCGGCATCCTCCAAAATCACCGAGAGCGAAACGGAAGTTCCAGTGGTCACAGCGCCAAACGGAGTGCGAAACTGCGGCAGACGGCTGTTGTGAATCAATCTCATAATTCGGTCCAGTTCAATAGAATCACGGCCTGCGGGCATGGGCTTTACGCACAGGATATAAGTATATATGTTGCACACAGGCTGTATAAACAACATCCGTTTACCATCGGCGAACGGTTGTCCTAGAAAATCGTTTTACCACCCAAATTATCGCGATATTTAAAAACGTCTATACCGATACTATTTGTATCCAAACAAAAGTACTTCGGTTTACTACGACGAATTGAATGATCTCAACAACAGTCATTTTGGTGATATTAAAACCGCAGCTAGAAGCGTTCTTAATTTCGAAGATTACTCGCCGTGGTCGGCCGGAGCCATTTTGTCGTAGTAAACCGGCCCTCTTTTTAATGCGAAGTTCAACGCAAAAGAGGGCGCCTGGTTGGGGCGCCCTCTTTTGCGTTGAGGATTTAGTTTTAATCGTCCGGATTAGCGGCGCTTGCGGGCGGCCGTTGCCTTGCGGACGGAGGTCTTCTTGGTCGGAGCCTTTTCCTCGGCCGAAACGGCGGGGGAGACCGGGGGCTCCTTGGCGGGCTCGGTCTTTGCCTTAGTCTTGGGAGCGGCCTTAACCTCGGCAGCCTTCGGAGTCGGCTCGGCCTTTACTGCGGGCTTGTCCTCGGCCTTACCCTCTGCCTTGGGAGCTGCAGCCTTGGTCGTGGTCTTCTTGGCCGTCGTCGCGGCGCGTTTGCGCGTGGTGGTCTTGGCGGCCGGCTTTGCCTCGACAGCTGCCTTGGCCTCGGGCTCGGAGGCGCCTCCTCGACCTTGACGGCGGGCTTTGCAGTACCTTCGGGGCCGTCTTCGCGGCGGCCTTCGTCGTAGCGGCCTTGGCCGTCGTCGACTTCGTAGCCGTGGTCTTCTTGGCTGCCGTTGCCTTCTTGGTGGTTGCAGCCGTCTTCTTGGCAGCGGTCTTGGCCGGAGCCTTTGCCGCAGGCTTAGCCTCGGCGGCGGCCTTTACCTCGGGAGCAGCCTCGACCTCGTTGGCCTTCTTGGCAGCGGCGGTCGTGCGCTTGCGCGTGGTCGATGCTTGGCAGTAGTTGCCTTGGCAGCGGTGGTCTTGCTCGCAGCGGCCTTCGTGGTCGTAGCCTTCTTAGCCGTTGCCTTGCGGGTCGTCGTCTTTTTGGTGGCAGGCTTCGCAGCGGGCTTCACCTCAGGCTCGGGCTCGGGAGCAGCCTCGACCTTCACCTCAGGATCGGCCTTAACGGGCTTAGCTTCAGCCGGCTTCTCCTCGACCTTGGGCTCCTCAGCAGCAGCGGGCTCCTTAACGGGCGCCGCAGGCTCGGCCTCATCAGCAACCGGCTCCTCTACGGCCGTAGCAGCTCCACAGCCGCCGGGCGCTCAATCTCCGGGTGCATAAAGAAGTACAGGTCCAGATACTTGTCGGCCGAGCGCGTCCAGCTAAAGTCCTGGCTCATGGCCTGCGTGACTAGCTGGTTCCATGCCTCACGGTTATCCCAGAACAGGCGTGCTGCGCGGAACACCGCGTCGCCCATCTCGTCGCCGTTAAAGTTGGTAAACGAGAAGCCCGTGCCCTCGCCGGTAAACTCGTTATACGGGATCACGGTGTCCTTCAGGCCACCGGTCTCGCGCACGATGGGCAGGGTGCCGTAGCGCATGGCGATGATCTGCGACAGGCCGCAGGGCTCAAACTTCGAAGGCATCAGGAACATGTCGGCGGCAGCATACATGCGCTGTGACAGCGCCGGATCGAACTCGATGCGTGCGGCCATGGTGCCGGGGTACTTGTCCTGGAAGTAGCGCAGGCCGTCCTCGTAATCGCGGTCGCCGGTGCCCAGCACCGCCACCTGCACGCCGCCGGAAAGGATGCGGTCGAGTGCGTACATGACCAGGTCCAAGCCTTTCTGGCGCGTCAGGCGCGTGACCATCACCATGAGCGGACGGTCGTCGCGAACCTCGAGCCCCAGCTCTTCCTGCAGCTTGGCCTTGCACACGGCCTTGCCGGAGCGGTCCTCCACGGTGTAGTTGGCGGCAATGCGCTTGTCGGTCGCCGGGTCAAAGCCCGCGACGTCGATGCCATTCAAAATGCCCTGCAGCGCGTACGAACGCTCGCGCAGCACGCCGTCCAGGCCCTCGCCAAACTCGGGCGTCTGGATCTCGTTGGCATAGGTGGGGCTCACCGTAGTGATGGCATCGGCATAGCGCAGGGCGCCCAGCATGTAGTTGATGCTACAGGCATCGCAACGCAGCTGCGAGGCAGCCGCCGGAATATGCGCCACACCCAGGATGTCCTCCATCACGGTGTCGCCAAACTGGCCCTGGAACGCCACGTTGTGGATTGAGAACACGGTCTTGACGCGGTCGTACAGCGGCAGGCCTGGTAGAACTCGCGCAGGAACACGGGCGCCAGCGCCGTCTGCCAGTCGTTGCAGTGCAGGATGTCGCACTCAAAGCCGGCCGGCAGGTGCTGCAGGCTCTCGGTGATGGCCTTGGAGAAGAACGCAAAACGCTCCCCGTCGTCAAAGAAGCCGTACGGATAGTCGCGCGCAAAGTAGCGCTCGTTGTCGATGAACATATAGGTGACGCCGTCGTGCTCGAGCTTCTCGAGTCCGCAGTACTCGTTACGCCATCCCAGGCTCACGTAAAAGTCGGAGAAGTGCTCCATCTGCGCCTTGTACTCGTCCTTGATGGTGGCGTACTTTGGCACCATCACGATGACCTCGGCGCCGGCGCGCACAAGCGCCGCGGGCAGCGAGCCGCTACGTCGCCCAGACCACCGGTCTTCACAAACGGCGCGCACTCGGCCGAGGCAAACACGATCTGCATCTTTTTGCTGGAATCAGCCATATTGTCTCCCATGTTGTTATTCGAGAATAGCCGCCTGGCGCGAACCGGGCGGCTATTCTACATGTTACGAGCGATGTTGCGGTGCCAAAGCTAGCTCGCGTTGGTGATATCAGAAGTTAACGGGGCCTTTCCCAGCACCAGTATGTTCTCGGGCGTGCCGCGAAGCTCGGTGTTGGTGGGAACCACGTTGTTCTTGTCCAGGATGGCGTTCTCAACGCGGGCGCCGCTCTTGATGACGCAGCTCTGGTTGATGATCGAGTTGGTCACCGAAGCGCCTTCCTCGACCACGACGCCGCGCGACAGGATCGAGTTGCGCACGGTGCCCTTGATGATGCAGCCGGCCGAGATGATCGAGTTGCACGCGTGGCTGCCGGTCGCATAGCGCGAAGGCGGCACGTCGTGGGCCTTGGTCAGGATCGGACGCTCGGGGTCAAAGAGCTGGTCGCCACGGTCTGGTCGAGCAGGTCCATGCTGCGGCGATACAGCGACTTCTCGCTAAACACGCCCACGACCTCGCCCTTGTACTCGTAGCTGCACACGTCGATGTTGCCAAAGTCGCCTGGAGTGCCTCGAGCAGGTCCAGATAGTCGGCGGCCTGGTAGTGGTCGATGATCTCGAGCAGCGTCTCGCGGTTGACGATGCAGCAGTCCATAGAGCGTTGTCGCCATACACGACGCCGGCGCTCACGCCCGTCAGGCGGCCGTTCTCGTTAATTTCGAGTTTGGTCTCGTCATCGACGTTGCGTGTAGCCTTGCAGTACACCACGGTCATCTGGGCGCCGGAGTTCTCGTGCGCGTCGATGATGGTGTTGAGGTCCATGTTAAAGATGATGTTGGTGCCCATCATCACAACGTAGGGCTTGTCCGAGCGCTGGAACAGCGTCTTGTTGGAGATGATGTCGCGCAGCAGGAAGCGCATGCCGCCCTTGGTGGTGCCATACGCGTTGCCGGGCACCATGAACAGGCCGCCCTTCTTGCGGTCCAGGCCCCAGTCCTTGCCCGAGCCCACGTGGTCGATCAGCGAGCGGTAGTTGCCCGGCATAACTACACCGACGGTCTTAATGCCGGCATTCATCATGTTGGACAGCGGGAAGTCGATCAGGCGGTAGCGGCCCAAAAACGGGACGGACGCGATGGGGCGATCCTTGAGCAGCACGCTGCCGTAGGTCGAAGAGTAGTTAGCGGTGATATAACCGATGGCCTTGCGATTGATCATCGGATCATTCCCCCTTCCCGATAACGACGTCATTTCCAACGACGGCCGTATCCTTGGTGGTATCGACAGAGCCGAGCTTCACGCCCTCTTCGACCGTGGAGTTCTCGCCCAAAATAGCGCGGCAGATGTGCGCGCCGCTCTTAACGTGCGCACCCGGCAGCAGCACGGAGTCCTCGACCACGGCGCGCTCCTCGATGATGACATCAGTCGAAAGGATCGAGTGGCGAGCGGTGCCGTAGATCTTGCAGCCGTTGGAGACCAGGCAGTCGTCCAGGCGACCATCCGGACCAATGTAGTGCGGCGGACGCGTGGTGATGTTGGACATGATGGGGAAGTGCTTGTCGAACAGATCGAACTCGGGGTTGTTGCCCAGCAGGTCCATCGAGGTCTCGTGGAAGCTGGCGATGGTGCCGACGTCCTTCCAAAAGCCGTGAAACTCGTAGCTGTACAGGCGCTTGCCCTCGCCGAGCAGCTTGGGGATGATGTCCTTGCCAAAGTCGTGGCTCGAGCGCTGGTCCAGAGCGTCCTCCTCGAGCGCCTCGATCAGCACGTCGGCCGAGAAGATGTAGATGCCCATGGACGCGAGGTTCGAATCGGGCTTATCGGGCTTCTCGGTGAACTTGGTGATGCGGCCGTCCTCGGGGTCGGTGGTCAGGATGCCAAAGCGGCTGCCTCCTCCCACGGCACGGGCATAACGCTCACCGTGAGGTCGGCGTTGTTCTCAATGTGCGTCTTGAGCATCTTGCGGTAGTCCATGCGATACAGGTGATCGCCCGAAAGAATCAGGACGTACTTGGGGTCGTTGGCCTTAATGTAGTCGAGGTTCTGCGTAATGGCGTCGGCCGTGCCCGCATACCAGGCGCCGCCGGTCTGCGTCTCGTACGGCGGCAGGATCGACACGCCGCCGTCGCGGCTGTCCAGATCCCACGCCTCGCCGGAGCCCACATAGCATGCAGCAGGTAGGGGCGATACTGCGTCAGAACGCCCACCGTGTCGATGCCCGAGTTGGAGCAGTTGGAGAGCGAAAAGTCGATAATGCGGAACTTACCACCAAAGCTAACCGCCGGCTTAGCGATCTTTTGGGTGAGTGCCCCCAATCGGCTGCCCTGTCCTCCTGCGAGGAGCATCGCGATGCATTCTTTCTTACTCATCGATTTCTCCTTCTGTCATCGATGTTTCTAACCCATTAGCGACGGGCACGGCGCAACGTCACGCCCGTCGAGTAATGCCGTGCTGGCATAGGGGAGCTCGCGCGCCTTTATGCGTGCCAGATCTCGTCGCGATACTCGCGAATGGTGCGGTCGCTCGAGAACCAGCCGCTCGAGGCGGTGTTGAGTAGGGCCTTGCGGTTCCAGGACTCCTGGTCGCCGTAGCTGTTCGTGAGCTTCTCCCACGCATCCACGTAGCTGCGGAAATCGGCCATGACCAGGTCGGGGTCGTTGTTGTTCATGAGCTCGTTGTAGATGCTCTCGAAGTTGCCCGAAAGACCCGCAAAGGTGTTGTCCTTGAGCTCGTCCATCACGCAGCCCAGACGCTCGCGGTCGCCGTTGAGGGTATCCCACGCAAAGTAGCTGTTCGATGCCCAGAGCTGCTCGACCTCGGGAGCGGTCAGGCCAAAGATGGCCTCGTTCTCGCGACGGCCAGGTCGGCGATCTCGATGTTGGCGCCGTCGAGAGTGCCCAGCGTAATGGCGCCGTTCATCATGAGCTTCATGTTGGACGTGCCCGAGGCCTCCTTGCCGGCCGTGGAGATCTGCTCCGAGATCTCGGCGGCGGGGTAGATGAGCTGAGCGTTGCTCACGCGGAAGTTGGGGATAAAGCAGACCTTCATGACCTCGTTGACGCGCGGGTCGTTGTTGATGACCTCGGCCACCGAGTTGATCAGGCGGATGGTCTCCTTGGCAAAGGTGTAGCTCGAGGCGGCCTTGCCGCTAAAGATGAAGGTCGTCGGCGTCACGTGGAAGTTGGGATCGGCGATGCGACGGTTGTAGATGTCCATCACCTTCATGATGTTCATGAGCTGGCGCTTGTAGGCATGGAAGCGCTTGACCTGGACATCGAAGACGGTGTTGGGGTCGATGACCAGACCGGTCTCGGCCTTAACGTAGGCGGCCAGACGCTCCTTGTTGGCGCGCTTTGAGGCACCCACGGCCTTCAGGAACTCGGTGTCGTTCTGGAACTCCTTGAGCTTCTCCAGCTCAAAGGCGTCCTTCAGCCAGCCATCGCCAATGGCCTCGGTCACGAGCTTGGCATAGGTGGGGTTGGCCTCGGCAAAGAAGCGACGGTGCGAGATGCCGTTGGTCTTGTTGTTGAACTTCTCGGGCGTTATGGCATAGAAGTCCTTGAGCACGATGTTCTTGATGATGTCGGAGTGGATCTTGGCCACGCCGTTGACGCTGTGGCTGCAGATCACGGACAGGTTGGCCATGCGAATCTCGCCGTCCCACAGAATGGCGGTCTGGCGCAGACGCTCCTGCCAGCTTCCTGCGTGGTGTCGAACGACTCGTGCCAACGACGGCTGATCTCGTCGATGATCTGGTACACACGGGTAGGAGCTTGGAGAACGTGCCGATGGGCCACTTCTCCAGAGCCTCGGGCAGAATGGTGTGGTTGGTGTAGCTCACGACCTGCGTCACGATGTTCCAGGCGTCGTCCCACTCGAGCTTCTTCTCGTCGATGAGGATACGCATGAGTTCGGGGCCGCACATGGCGGGGTGGGTGTCGTTGGTATGGATGGCAACAAACTGCGGCAGCAGCTCCCAGTTCTCGCCGTGCTCCTTCTCAAAGGTGTCGAGCAGGCTGTAGATGCCGGCCGATACAAACAGGTACTCCTGCTTCAGGCGCAGCAGACGGCCGTGCTCGCCGGCGTCGTTGGGGTAGAGGATGGCGCTGATGGCCTCGGCCTCGGCGCGCTCGGCATCGGCCAGGGCATAGTCGCCGCGGTTGAAGGCCTCCAGATCGAAGTGCTCTTCGACCGGCTCGGCGGCCCAGACGCGCAGCTTGTTGACGGTCTCGCCGGCATAGCCCACAACAGGGATGTCATAGGGAACGGCCAGAATGTCCTGCGTGTCCACCGTGCGGTAGAACGTGCGGCCGTTCTCCTCAAAGCCCTCGACGCGGCCACCAAACTTAATGGTCACGGCCTTGTCCTGACGACGGACCTCCCAGGGATAGCCGTGGGTGAGCCACTCGTCGGTGGCCTCGACCTGGCTGCCGTTGACGATCTCCTGCTTAAACAGGCCGTAGCGGTAGCGCATGCCGTTGCCGTAGCCGGCAATGCCCTCGGCTGCCATGGAATCCAAGAAGCATGCGGCCAGACGGCCCAGGCCACCGTTGCCCAGCGCCGGATCGGGCTCCTGGTTCTCGATGACGGACAGGTCAAAGCCCATGTCGTCGAGTGCCTCGGCGACCATGTCGCGCACGCCAAAGTTGAGCAGGTAGTTGTCGAGCAGGCGGCCGATCAAAAACTCGATCGAGAAGTAGTACACGCGCTTCTTGCCCTCGGCGGTGGCGCGGGCATCGCTCTTGGTGGCAACGGTGCGTGCCTTCTCGGCCACGAGCTTGGCCAGGGCATTAAAGCGGTCAAGGTCGCTGGCGGCCTCGACGCTCTTGCCGCTGATGCTCATGACGGCATCGCGATAGAGCTCGGTAAACTCCTGCTTGTTGTCGAAGATCTTATTCATACGTTCCTTTCCCCCGGGGATGTTTCTCCCGGAACGGTTATGACATGTATCCTACGCCCCCGCGGGGCGGGTAATTACAGTGGTAACGCCTTTGTTACGCTTTCTTGGCAGGAGCCTTAACAGCAGCTGCCTTGGCCTTGGGAGCAGCCTTTTTGGTGGCTGCCTTTTTGGCCGTGGTGGACTTGGCCGAAGCCTTGGCTGCGGGCTTGGCAGCCTTCGCCTTGGCCGGAGCCTTCTTAGCAGCCGCGGTCTTGGGCTTTACCGAAGACGTACGCTTTTTGGGCGCAGCCTTGGGCTCCTCGACTACAGGCGGCTTATAGCTGCTGGGACCGCGGCGCTTAAGCACCACGCCTGCAAGGCCGGGCACCTTAATCTCGATGGAGTCCATCTGCGTTCCAGGGATAGGCTCGCTCGAGCAGGTGTAGGGCTCCTCGCCGGCATAGCCGCTGCCGCCAAACTCAGGACGTCGGAATCAAAGATGACCTCCCAGTCACCCTCGCGCGGCACGCCCACGCGGAAGCTCTCGTAGCTCGCCGGGTCAAAGTTGATCAGGATTACCAGGTCGTTGTCGACGTCCTCGCCCTGGCGCACAAAGCTCACGATGGACTGCTTGGAGTTGTCCGCGTCGATCCAGGTAAAGCCGTCGTCGGTGTAGCCGCGCTCGTACAGGGCAGGCTCGTCGGTGTACAGGTGGTTGAGCGCCTTAATAAACGCCTGATGATGACGGTGGGTCTCGTACTCCTCGGTCAGGAACCACTGAATGGACTCGTAGTAGCGCCACTCAATAAACTGGCCGATCTCGTTGCCCATAAAGTTGAGCTTGGCTCCGGGGTGCGTCATTTGGTAGAAGGCCAGCGTGCGCAGACCGGCAAACTGGCGCCACCAGTCGCCCGGCATGCGGCCGATCAACGAACACTTGCCGTGCACGACCTCGTCGTGGCTCAGCGGGCAGATGAAGTTCTCGGTAAAGGCGTACATGATGGAGAACGTGAGCAGCCCGTGGTTGCCGGGGCGCCACGGAAAATCGGTCTGCATGTAGTGAAGGGTGTCGTTCATCCAGCCCATGTCCCACTTGTAGTGGAAGCCCAGGCCGCCGTCCTGCGGCGGATAGGTCACGAGCGGCCACGCGGTGGACTCCTCGGCCATCATCATCACGTCGGGGTAGTGGGCCTCCACGGCGCAGTTGACCTGACGGATAAACGCGCTGGCGTCCAGGTCCTCCTCGGTACCGTACTTGTTGAACTTCTTTTGGCTGGGATCGTCAATGCCAAAGTTGAGGTACAGCATGCTGGACACGCCGTCCATGCGAATGCCGTCCACGTGGAAGTTCTCGAGCCAGTACAGCACGTTGGAGACCAGGAAGGAGCGGACCTCGCCGCGGGCGAAGTCAAACTTGTGCGTGCCCCAGTTGGGGTGAATCTCGTGCTCAAACAACATGTGGCCGTTAAAGGTGGCAAGGCCGTGGGAGTCGGCGCAAAAACCGCCGGGCACCCAGTCCATGATCACGCCAATGCCGGCCTCGTGGCATGCATCGATAAAATGCATGAGCTGCTGCGGGTTGCCGTAGCGCGACGTGGCGGCGTAGTAGCCGGTCGTCTGGTAGCCCCAGGAGCCATCGAAGGGATGCTCCATAAGCGGCATGACCTCGATATGCGTGTAGCCCATGTCGCGCACGTAGTCCACGAGCTCCACCGACAGGTCGTCGTAGGTGTAAAACTCGCCGCGCTGCGCGGGGAAAGGTCCATGGGGCCGGGGTAGTTGCCGTACTCGTCCGGCTCGCCCTGCGGCGCGTCGCCGTGGCGCTTCCACGAGCCAATATGCACCTCGTAGATGTTGAGCGGCTGCGACATGTGGTTGTGGCCGGCGCGGCGCTTGAGCCACGCGGCGTCGTTCCACTTATAGCCGTCGAGGGTCCACAGCACGCTGGCGGTACCCGGAGGCACTCGGCCTTAAAGGCATACGGATCGGCTTTGTAGAGCTTCTCGCCCTCGTTGGTCTCGATGAGATATTTATAGAGCTGGCCCTGCTCGGCGCCAGGAATAAAGCCTTCCCAAATAGCGCTCGTATGCACGGGCACCAGCGGGTTGCTTGCTCATCCCAATTGTTGAATTCACCGATAACGTGGACGCTCTTAACGTCGGGCGCCCAAACGCAAAAGCGCCAGCCGCGCGTGCGCTGCTGCGTGTCGGGATGCGCGCCCATCTTTTCCCAGCTGCGCTCCCACATACCAATGCCAAACAGGTAGACATCGTCCTTGGAGAGCTCCGGTGCGTGCGGAGCCGGTTTGCGGGTTGCGGGCTTTTTAGCCGTTGGCTTTAGCTTTGTATCGCTCACGTTTGATCCCATCATGACGCGGCAGCGTGTTGCCTTGGTGACTAGATGCGAAAGGTCCAAGGCTGCACGAATCGAAGGGACGGCGAAGTTTCTGTGATTCGTTCCACCTCGCGTGCTCGGTGGAACTTTCGGCAGAAACTACGATAACACCTGTGCGTTAGTTTTATGGACGAAAGCGGATTTGCGGGGGCGTTTAATCGGTAAGCGACATGTTTATACCACTGGCAGAATTGCTGTGGTAAAACTCTTGACAGTTTTACCAATTAGGGTTTCAAAATTGTTAGCCTGACGTTTGGTAAAACGTTTTTAGCAGGTTGTTTACCATTTGACATCGAAAGGTTCGTTTATGTCCCATACCGCCGCTCCCAAGGTTGCTTTTATTTTCGATTGCGACGGCACACTGGTTAATAGCACCCCCGTTTGGGCCTATGCCCAGCCCGAATTATTGCACCGCCACGGTGTCGACGTGACGGTCGACGATTTTGCCCAGTTTGAGCATTTGTCGCTGGAGGATGAGTGCCAGGCCTACCACGACACCTGGGGCATTGGCGCGAATGGCGAGGAGCTGTACCGCGAGCTGAGTAATATTCTGATTGATGGGTACTCCAAGGTGCCGCCGCGCGAGGGGCTCCTGGCGTTTTGGAGCAGGCACAGGAGCCGGTATTGCCATGTGCGTTGCTACGTCCACGCCGGCCGAGCTGGTGCAGTCCGCGCTCGCTGGTGCCGGGCTCG
>ENA-OQAA01000947-OQAA01000947.1-human-gut-metagenome-genome-assembly--contig:-NODE-947-length-17115-cov-2.486049_pt1 | contig 17115 bp, 19 predicted proteins | sample MGYA00242489_ERZ504515 | MGnify/ENA primary metagenome ERZ504515 (study PRJEB26092, sample SAMD00036237) | human gut metagenome | host: Homo sapiens | study: EMG produced TPA metagenomics assembly of...
CCGATAAACAGGTTTCCGGCGGCAATATACATTTGCACCATGCTCCGAAACTTCCGGTGTCGCAAGTGGTCAGTTTCAGTCCGTTGCCGCGGTAGCCGTCGGCAACCTGCTGCGTAGGATAGCCGGTGCGGTTGTCTGTCATGCCTGTAAGTTTGTAGCCGGGGTTGCCGCTGGACCATTGCGCTACGCGTGAAACACTGGTTGAAGTTCCGGGTTCGAATTCGTAGAAAATGTCGTATTCGGTACCGGCAGAGGGGAGCAGGTCTTCGAAATGGAATGTTTCCGGCATTTCGGCAGGTACTACTTTTACGGTATAGGTAGCGGTCCATTCGCCGTCTTCGGAAGTGACGGTGAAGGTGCGGGAGTGAGACTCGTTGCTGAAATCGTAATTGTTAAGGATGTCATTCGGTGAATGTTCGTCTGCCTTGATGGTAGCACCGTCGGGCAGCGTAACAGCAGTTGCTGTTTGGCAAGGTTTGCCCCTTTATGTACATATATGTTTATTTCTTTAGAGTCACTGTTGATGTGAGCCAATTGTACATCCGCGCCTGTACAGGCGTCAATGGCTGCTTCGGAGTTGAGCGCTTCGTCTTGTATGCAGGACGAAACGGCTAAGGCAAGCATGAGAGCAGTAGTCCACTTCTTAAAATTCATATCCTTCTTTTTTGAATGTTGATAAATAAATACAGTTTAGCAGTTTGCAAAAATACGCTATTATTTTGTAATAACAGATACAAGAAGAAAAAAGTGCGGTAAACTCTGGTATTTATTTGTTATTCCGTATATCTTTGTATAAAGATTGAATAAAAATATATATGGTATGACTGAAGCCGAAAGAAAACAAATAATTGCTTTGGTACAGCGCGAAGTAGTTCCTGCCATTGGCTGTACGGAACCCATTGCTGTTGCCTTATGTGTGGCGAAAGCAACCGAAACCTTGGGTGCAAAGCCGGAGAAAATAGATGTCTTGTTGAGTGCCAATATCCTGAAGAACGCAATGGGAGTGGGCATTCCCGGCACAGGTATGATTGGACTGCCCATAGCTATAGCCCTGGGAGCGCTGATAGGCAAGTCGGAGTATCAGTTGGAAGTGCTGAAAGACAGCAATCCTGCTGCCGTAGAAGAGGGAAAACGCTTTATCGGCGAAAAGCGCATCGATATATCGCTGAAAAAGAATATCACGGAAAAGCTTTATATCGAGGTGTGCTGCAAATCCGGCGGGAATAAAGCTACTGCCATTATAGCCGGCGGCCATACCACCTTTATATATATAGCCTGTAACGGCGATGTCCTTTTAAACAAGCAAAGTGCGGGTTGCGGAGAAGAGGAGGCACAAGTCGCAGGCCTGACCTTGCGGAAGGTATATGACTTTGCATGAATGCCCCGCTGGACGAAATCCGTTTTATCCTTGAAACCGCCCGTTTGAATAAAGCCGCCGCCGAACGTTCTTTCGACGGGAACTACGGTCATGGACTGGGCAGAATGTTACGTGGCAATTATGAACACAAGATTTTGGGTGACAGCGTATTCTCCCATATCCTTTCTTATACGTCCGGTGCGTGCGATGCCCGTATGGCAGGTGCTATGATACCGGTAATGAGTAATTCGGGCAGTGGAAACCAGGGTATTTCCGCTACATTGCCCGTGCTGGTCTATGCCGAGGAGAACGGCAAATCGGAAGAAGAGTTGATCCGTGCCTCATGCTCAGCCATCTGACCGTGATTTATATCAAGCAAAGTCTGGGACGTCTGTCTGCCCTGTGCGGTTGCGTAGTAGCCGCCACCGGCTCCAGTTGCGGCATTACCTGGCTCATGGGCGGTACTTACGAACAAGTATCCTTTGCCGTTCAGAACATGATTGCCAACCTTACCGGAATGATTTGCGACGGCGCCAAACCCAGTTGCGCCTTGAAAGTAACTACCGGCGTCTCTACCGCCGTCCTCTCCGCCATCATGGCAATGGAAAACCGTTGCGTTACTTCCGTTGAAGGAATTATTGATGAAGATGTAGACCAAAGTATCCGAAACCTCACGAAGATAGGCTCCAAAGGAATGAATGAAACCGACAAAGTTGTCCTGGAAATAATGACAAGTAAGTGATTAGGGGTTAGCGATTAGTGATTAAGGGGGAATGATTAGTGATTAATGGTTAGCGATTAATCGCAGCATTATGAATATGTGCCATTGATAAACCAAATCACCACCTCTTAATCACTAACCACTAATCGCTAACCCTTAATCACTAACCGTTAACTACAGCATTCGCTGCTACAGTCTCCGCAGTTGCATCCGCCACCGCATCCGCCGCTGCATCCGCCGCCGCTCATCATGCGTGCCATTTCCGACAGTTCGTCGTTGGTGGCAGGACGGTTTTCAGTGATTTCACCTACGAAGTTCAGGTCGCAGCCTGCCAGGGGGTGATTCATGTCCATTACTACTACATCGTCCTTTACTTCGACTACGCTTCCGTTGATACGTTGGCCTTCCGAGGTCATCAAGGGGATTACGGCGCCTTCTACTACGCGTTCGCTGTCGAACTTGCCTTCTATCTCGAAGATGTTTTTGGGGAGGTCGATGACATGCTCCTCGTCATACTCGCCGTAAGCCTCTTCGGCTTTGATTGTAAAGTCGAATTTATCGCCTTTGTTCAGGTCTTTCACCTGGTTTTCGAAAGATTCCAATGTGAGGCCCAGTCCCGATATGAATTGGAACGGGTGCTCTGCGGGAGCTTCTTCTGTGAACTCTTTTTCTCCGTTTTCGATTGTGTACAACTTATATGCTAAGGTGATGTACTTGTTTTCTACTGTTTCCATTAATTTGTTATTTCTTTATTAGTAAATACTGCATTGTCTGTTTTGACAATGCGCAAAGATACGAATATTTTGCTTCGGGAGAGGAAGCGTCCCGGTAATTTTCAGATTATTAAGTGCTTTGTAAGTGTTTGGCATTACTTCTGCAAAATATCCGAATCGTTTTATGGATAACCGTCAAGTGATAAAATAAGATTTTAAAGCATGGTTTCCTTACGATTATTCATGTTTATATCTTTTTTTTCTTCAATTTGTTTGGAGATTATAAAAAAGCATTTACCTTTGCAGCATAAATAACGGATAAGAGAATAATAAAGATAATTTAGTTATGAACCTGCATACATCCATAAACCTGGCAGTCCTGCATATTATTCGCGTCGTGGTGGTGGCATCAAGAGCGTGAGAAAGGTTGTGTATGTATTTGTACGGTAAAGATATTTATAGTAAGCCTTTCTCATTACGGTGAGAAAGGCTTTTTTCATAAAAGGAGACAGATAAGATGAAACATCAGTTACGCAGTTCGTTCAGCACACAAGGCCGCCGTATGGCAGGTGCCCGCGCGTTGTGGACGGCCAACGGCATGAAGAAAGAACAGATGGGAAAGCCCATAATCGCGATAGTCAACTCTTTTACCCAGTTTGTGCCGGGACATGTGCATCTGCACGAGATAGGTCAGTTTGTAAAGGAAGAGGTAGAAAAGCAAGGCTGCTTTGCCGCCGAGTTCAATACGATTGCCATTGACGACGGCATTGCGATGGGGCATGACGGTATGCTGTACTCGTTGCCCTCGCGCGACATCATAGCCGACAGCGTGGAGTATATGGTGAATGCGCATAAGGCGGATGCTATGGTGTGCATCAGCAACTGCGACAAGATTACTCCGGGTATGCTTATGGCTGCGATGAGGCTGAACATCCCTACGGTGTTCGTTTCCGGCGGTCCTATGGAAGCCGGGGAGTGGAACGGACAGCATCTTGACTTGATTGATGCAATGATTAAGTCGGCCGACAACAGCGTGAGCGATGCGGATGTTGCCAAGATTGAACAGCATGCCTGTCCCACCTGCGGATGCTGTTCGGGTATGTTTACCGCCAATTCCATGAACTGCCTGAACGAAGCTATCGGACTGGCTCTTCCGGGTAACGGTACGATTGTGGCTACCCACGCAAACCGCAAGCAACTGTTTAAGGACGCTGCCAGGCTGATTGTTGAAAACGCTTATAAGTATTATGAGGAAGGAGACGAAAGTGTGCTCCCCCGCAGCATTGCCACCCGCGAGGCGTTCCTGAATGCGATGACGCTGGATATTGCAATGGGCGGTTCTACCAATACGGTGCTTCACCTGCTGGCGGTGGCCCATGAAGCCGGAGCGGACTTCACGATGGACGACATAGATATGCTGTCGCGCAAAACGCCCTGCCTGTGTAAAGTTGCTCCCAATACCCAAAAATATCATGTACAGGATGTAAACCGTGCCGGCGGCATCGTTGCCATTATGGGCGAACTTGCCAAAGGCGGATTGGTGGACACGGCCGTACGCCGCGTAGACGGAATGACGCTGGCCGAGGAGATAGACAGGTATTGCATCACCGGCCCGAACGTCTGTGAGGAGGCGGTCAGGAAATATTCCAGTGCCGCTGCCGGAAAGTTTAATCTGGCACTCGGTTTGCAGGATACTTATTATAAGGAATTGGACACCGACCGTGCCGAAGGTTGTATCCGCGACCTGCAGCATGCTTACAGCAAGGACGGCGGACTGGCTGTACTGAAAGGAAATATAGCGCAGGACGGCTGCGTGGTAAAAACGGCGGGAGTGGATGAAAGCATCTGGAAGTTTACCGGTCCTGCCAAAGTATTCGATTCGCAGGAAGCAGCGTGCGACGGTATTCTGGGTGGAAAGGTTGTCAGCGGCGATGTCGTTGTCATTACCCACGAGGGTCCGAAAGGCGGTCCGGGCATGCAGGAAATGCTTTATCCCACTTCGTACATCAAATCCCGCCATTTGGGCAAGGAGTGTGCGCTGATTACCGACGGACGCTTCAGTGGCGGCACTTCCGGACTGAGCATCGGACATATCTCTCCCGAAGCTGCTGCCGGAGGCAATATCGGTAAGATTCAGGACGGTGACATCATCGAAATAGATATACCGAACCGCTCTATCAATGTGAAACTGACGGATGAGGAACTGGCTGCCCGTCCCATGACGCCGGTAACCCGCGACCGCCAGGTGTCGAAAGCATTGAAAGCGTATGCAAGTATGGTAAGCTCGGCTGATAAAGGGGCTGTGAGACTGATAGAATAATTGGGAATTCCGTACCCGAAAAACAATAATAAATAGATATGGAAAACTTAATAACAGGCGCAGAAGCATTGATGCGCTCTCTGGAGCATCAGGGAGTAAAGACCATTTTCGGTTATCCGGGTGGCAGCATCATGCCGGTATTCGATGCCTTGTACGATCACCGGAAGAATTTGAATCATATCCTGGTTCGCCACGAACAGGGGGCTACTCATGCCGCACAAGGCTTTGCACGTGTGTCGGGCGAGGTCGGCGTATGTCTGGTTACCAGCGGTCCGGGCGCTACGAATACCATTACAGGTATTGCAGATGCATGATAGACAGCACACCGGTTGTTGTCATTGCCGGACAGGTGGCTACGGGATTTCTCGGAACGGATGCCTTTCAGGAAGTGGATTTGGTAGGCATTACGCAGCCTATCACGAAGTGGAGTTACCAGATTCGCCGTGCGGAAGATGTGGCATGGGCGGTGGCCCGCGCTTTCTATATCGCACGGAGCGGACGTCCCGGTCCGGTGGTACTGGATTTTGCCAAGAATGCCCAGGTGGATAAGACGGAATACACGCCTGTCGAAGTGGATTATGTACGCAGCTATCTGCCTGTGCCCGAAATGGAACCGGAAGCCATACAACAAGCCGCCGAACTGATAAATGCGGCGGAGCGTCCGTTGGTATTGGTGGGGCAGGGCGTGGAACTCGGCAATGCGCAGAACGAATTGCGTGCTTTCATCGAAAAGGCGGATATACCTGCGGGATGTACGCTGCTGGGGCTTTCCGCATTGCCCACGGCTCATCCTCTGAACAAAGGCATGCTGGCATGCACGGCAATCTGGGACCGAATATCAATACCAATAAATGCGATGTGCTGATTGCAGTGGGTATGCGCTTTGACGACCGTGTTACGGGCAAGCTGGCTACGTATGCGTCGCAGGCAAAAATAATCCATTTCGACATCGACCCGGCGGAGATAGACAAGAACGTAAAGACGGATGTAGCCGTATTGGGCAACTGTAAGGAGACTCTTGCCGCAGTAACCGAATTGCTGAAACCTGCCGGACATAAAGAGTGGCTGGACAGCTTCCTGCCCTACGAGCAGATGGAAGAGGAGAAGGTTATCCGTCCCGAACTGCATCCGGCAGGAGATAAGTTGAGCATGGGCGAAGTGGTGCGTGCCGTCAGCGAGGCTACGGACAATGAGGCTGTTTTGGTGACGGATGTAGGTCAGAACCAGATGATGTCCGCCCGTTACTTTAAGTATAGCAAGGAACGCAGCATCGTCACTTCCGGCGGCTTGGGCACAATGGGATTCGGTCTTCCTGCCGCTATCGGCGCTACTTTCGGTCGTCCCGACCGCACGGTTTGCGTCTTTATGGGTGACGGCGGTTTGCAGATGAACCTGCAGGAGCTGGGTACGGTAATGGAACAGAAAGCGCCCGTCAAGATGATTTTGCTGAACAATAACTTCCTCGGTAATGTTCGTCAATGGCAGGCCATGTTCTTCAACCGCCGCTATTCGTTCACTCCGATGATGAATCCCGACTATATGAAGATTGCTTCCGCCTACGAAATTCCGGCACGTCGGGTATTTACCCGCGAGGAATTGGCGAAAGCCATCGGTGAGATGATTGCAACAGACGGCCCGTTCCTGCTGGAAGCTTGCGTAGAGGAGGAAGGAAATGTGATGCCGATGACACCGCCGGGCGGTTCGGTGAACCAGATGTTGCTGGAATGTTAGAGAATTATGAATTATAATTAAACCAACGTGGACAAGACATTATATACAATCATCGTTCATTCGGAAAACTTTGCAGGTTTGCTGAATCAGGTAACGGCTGTATTTACCCGCCGGCAAATCAATATCGAGAGTTTGAACGTTTCGGCATCCTCTATCAAGGGGGTACATAAATATACCATTACAGCCTGGACGGATAAGGATACTATCGAGAAGGTGACGAAGCAAATCACCAAAAAGATAGATGTGCTGCAGGCGCACTATTTCACGGACGATGAAATCTACCAGCATGAGATTGCGCTGTATAAGATAACGACCCCTATACTGGAAGAGAAACCGGAAGTGTCCAAAATCATCCGTAAATACAACGCGCGCATCGTGGAGGTGAATTCCGTGTTCTCCATTGTAGAAAAGAACGGCATGAGCGAGGAGATAACCAACCTCTATGAAGAGCTGAGTGCTTTGGAGTGCGTACTCCAATTTGTACGTTCCGGCCGCGTGGCCATCACGACAAGCTGTTTTGAACGCGTAAACGAATATCTGGCGGACCGTGAAGCAAAATACCGCCGGAGTAAAGAACAAGAAGGACTATGAGTGAGAATAATAAGATAGGAACTTATAAGTTTGTAGCCGAACCGTTCCATGTGGACTTTACCGGCCGCCTGACAATGGGTGTGCTTGGCAACCATCTGCTGAACTGTGCAGGGTTTCATGCCACGGAACGCGGTTTCGGTATTGCTACCTTGAATGAGGACAATTATACGTGGGTGCTTTCCCGCCTGGCTGTCGAGTTGGATGAAATGCCGTATCAATACGAGGATTTTTCTATCCGGACGTGGGTGGAAAACGTGTACCGTCTCTTCACCGACCGTAACTTTGCCATTATCGACAAAGACGGAAAGAAGATAGGGTATGCCCGTTCCGTATGGGCGATGATTAGCCTTAATACCCGTAAACCCGCCGACCTGCTGGCTTTGCATGGCGGCAGTATCGTGGATTATGTGTGCGACGAGCCTTGCCCCATCGAGAAGCCCTCGCGTATAAAAGTGACATCTGCGGAACCGGCTTCTTCCCTGAATGCCAAATATAGCGATATTGATATTAACGGACATGTGAACAGCATTCGCTATATCGAGCATATTCTTGATTTGTTTCCGATAGAGTTGTATAAGGAGAGCCGCATCCGCCGTTTTGAAATGGCATATGTGGCGGAGAGCTATTACGGTGACGAGCTTACCTTTTATAAGGACTATGTAGGAAACGGCACGTATGATATAGAAGTAAGAAAGAATGGCGGCGAAGCGGTTTGCCGTTCTAAAGTGATATTTGTAGAGAAATAATTTATTAATCAATCGGTTGGCATAAGCCACAAATAAAAATTAAAACTAAAAAATGGCACAATTGAATTTTGGCGGTGTTATTGAAAATGTAATGACCCGCGAAGAGTTTCCTTTGGAAAAAGCACGTGAGATTTTAAAGGATGAGACAATCGCAGTTATCGGTTACGGTGTACAGGGTCCCGGTCAGGCTTGCAACCTGCGCGACAATGGCTTCAACGTTATCGTAGGCCAGCGTCAGGGTAAGACTTATGAGAAAGCGGTTGCAGACGGATGGGTTCCGGGCGAGACGTTGTTCAGCATCGAGGATGCTTGCCAGAAAGGTACTATCGTTATGTGTCTGTTGTCGGATGCGGCTGTAATGTCCGTATGGCCTACTATCAAGCCGTTCTTGACTCCCGGAAAGGCTCTTTACTTCTCTCACGGTTTCGCTATTACCTGGAGCGACCGTACGGGTGTGGTTCCTCCCACGGATATTGATGTTATTATGGTTGCCCCCAAAGGTTCGGGTACGTCACTGCGTACAATGTTCCTCGAAGGCCGTGGCTTGAACTCTTCTTATGCTATCTATCAGGATGCTACTGGCAAGGCTTTGGACAGAACGCTTGCGTTGGGTATCGGCATCGGTTCCGGTTATCTGTTTGAAACTACTTTCATCCGTGAAGCAACTTCCGACCTGACCGGTGAACGCGGTTCTTTGATGGGTGCTATCCAGGGATTGCTGTTGGCTCAGTACGAGGTGTTGCGTGAAAACGGCCATACTCCGTCGGAAGCGTTCAATGAAACGGTTGAAGAGCTGACCCAGTCATTGATGCCGTTGTTTGCAAAGAACGGTATGGACTGGATGTATGCCAACTGTTCCACTACTGCCCAACGCGGTGCACTCGACTGGATGGGCCCGTTCCACGATGCTATCAAGCCGGTTGTACAGAAACTGTATCAGAGCGTGAAGTCCGGTAACGAAGCCCAGATTTCCATCGACAGCAATTCTAAACCCGACTATCGTGAGAAACTGAACGAAGAACTGAAAGCATTGCGTGAAAGCGAAATGTGGCAGACAGCCGTAACGGTTCGCAAACTCCGTCCGGAAAACAACTGATTCCCGGTGTAAATCGGAGAATGACAAAAGGGGGTGTGTCAAAATACGCTTGATGATTCCGTATCTGAAAAGAAACAAATGGCAAGCGAATTTTAGTTTTGACATACCCTCTTTTCTATTACTTATCATTAATTGTCCTTACATATTCAAGCAGTTTCTTGTAGAAAGCATGGTGCTTAGCGTAGCCGCTTCTCCCAGGATAACCAATTTCATGCGTGCCTTGTTATTGCCACATTCATTCTGCGTAAGTCGTTCAGAAAGCCGATCTGCCTTCTTCATTGGCACGCACCAGACTGATAAAGATTACATCACGTTCCTGTCCCTGAAATCCGTCGACGGTATTGACTGTTATCAGACTGCGGTAGGGACGTAGCGAAGCGCTGCCTTTTATTTTTCCCCGCAAGTATTGCACTTGTGCCTTGTAAGGTGAGATGAGCCGAAGTCGATACGTTCTTCGAGAATGCGGCTGCCACCTATCCGTTGGATGTATGCTTCCAGTTCTTGCAGTAACAGGTGGGCTTCCTCTTTGTTGATACGTCCGAATGTCTCCCCGACAAACTCTTCCTTGAAATCCATTTCGGATGTGTCGAGCCATGTAACGGGAGTATCCCAATCCAATATTCCCCGGTGACGTATTTCGGGAGCAGCTTCCAGCTCTCCGCCATAGAACCAGTCTGATGAGAAGCGCATGATGTCTTCGTGCATGCGGTATTGTACTTTCAATAAAGATACGGCAGACGGCTTGCCGGCTACGACTTTTTCCATTAAAGTCCGTTCCAGCCCGCCACGTGCGGCTTCGTAACATTTGATGGTAGGCGGAAGCTGGCAATGGTCTCCTGCCAATACTACACGGTCTGCTTTACGGATGGCTATCCAGCAGGCAGCTTCCAGGGCTTGGGCGGCTTCGTCGATAAACAGTGTGCCGAAACGGCGTCCATTTAAAAGGCGGTGATTGCTGCTTACAAGTGTGGAGGCTATGACGTGGGCGCTGTCGAACAACTCACTATTGATTTGTATTTCCAATGTGGTGGCACGGTCACGCAGACGGCTCATACGGTTGCGTATCCCTTCGCGTTCATCGTAACTGCCGCGGCGGGATTTACCGCCCAGTAGCCTCAGTTCTTTACGGATACTCCATAATTCGGGATAAAGCGGATGATTTTCGAAACGGCGTTCATAAGTGAAAGAGAGCATTTTGTCGTTGACGCGTGTGGGGTTGCCGATTCGTAGCACATTCACGCCTCTGTCCACCAGCTTTTCGGAAATCCAGTCGACAGCCATATTGCTTTGGGCGCATACCAATACTTGGGGTTCGCGGTGCAGGGTTTCGTAGATGGCTTCTACAAGCGTGGTGGTTTTGCCTGTTCCCGGAGGCCCGTGTACAATGGCTACATCGCGGGCGCATAGCACTTTATTGACGGCGCTCTCCTGAGTGGAGTTCAACCAGGGGAAGCGTACTGGATAAAGCTCACGGAAACCGGTTTTGACCGTACCCAACAGGATATCCCGCAATTCGGCAAGCCGGTTGCCTTTTGCACGCAGGACATCTTCCAGTGCCTCGAACATCGTGCGGTAAGAAGTTTCGTCGAAATAAAGCTGGACTCCGAGATTATCTGCGGATTGTATATCCATAATAGCTCCGGCACCGGCATAATCACTACCATGCGTGCTTCGTCAGCATAACTGACGGTGGCTGTAAAATTGAAGTAAGTGATTTTACCGTCGGTAGATTGACGGAAGAAACAGACAGGGCGTCCGAACTCAAAGTTATGTTCTATATCGAGGTTCTCGGTATGTGTGATTTCTATTACTAATTGATTCAACGAGTTATAGTAACTTCGACCCGGTGAGGCAGGATACCAGCAAACTCCCCGCTTGACTTTTCGGGCGACGCCCATGTTCTCTGTTTGTCGCTTGAATTCTTCTTTTTCGTATTCATATTCCATACGCAACAGAAGCTGTTGTCGTTGGAGGTGTATAATAGGACTGTTTGTATCTTGTTCTTTCATACCTGCAAAGGTAATAAATCTCAGCCTTTAGGGGAAGAAATGCTTTATTTTGTTAAACTTTTCCTTATTATGATTTGTTTATTGTATTAATTTGTAATATTTACAATATTGAATTTTTTAAAAAGAGTGGTTATGGTATATGATTTAGCAATGCTTAAAGCGTTTTATACACTTTATGAGGGGAAAATAGAACGCATTCGGACGATATTGCAACGTCCGTTGACTTTAGCGGAAAAAATCTTGTATGCTCATTTGTACGATGAGAAGAATGTGAAAGACTATAAACGCGGCGAAGACTATGTGAACTTCCGGCCCGACCGTGTGGCTATGCAGGATGCAACTGCACAGATGGCATTATTACAGTTTATGAATGCAGGACGTGATGAGGTGGCTGTTCCTTCGACCGTACATTGCGACCATCTGATTCAGGCTTATAAAGGAGCGAAAGAAGATATTGCCACTGCAACCAAAACGAATGAGGAGGTGTATAATTTTCTTCGGGATGTTTCTTCCCGTTACGGTATCGGTTTCTGGCAACCCGGGGCAGGTATCATCCATCAGGTGGTGTTGGAAAACTATGCTTTTCCCGGCGGCATGATGTAGGTACCGATTCTCATACCCCGACGCCGGCGGTTTGGGAATGGTGGCTATCGGTGTCGGCGGTGCTGATGCGGTGGATGTGATGACAGGTATGGAATGGGAGTTGAAGATGCCCCGCTTGATTGGCGTGCGCCTCACTGGAAAATTAAACGGATGGGCTGCTCCTAAAGATGTTATCTTGAAACTGGCAGGAATTTTGACTGTAAAAGGCGGAACAAATGCCATTATCGAATATTTCGGTCCGGGTACTGCTTCACTTTCAGCTACCGGAAAGGCTACGATTTGCAACATGGGTGCGGAAGTGGGAGCTACGACTTCTCTTTTCCCTTATGATGAGCGTATGGCTGCCTATCTGAAAGCTACCGGACGTGCGGAAGTGGCAGATATGGCTACTGCCGTTGCCGAAGGCTTCGTGCCGATGATGAAGTAGTTGCCAATCCGGAGAAATACTATGACCGTATTATCGACATAGACCTTTCCACATTGGAGCCTTATATCAACGGACCGTTTACTCCGGATGCCGCCACGCCTGTTTCGGAGTTTGCCGAGAAGGTTTTGAAGAACGGCTATCCCTGTAAGATGGAGGTAGGCTTATCGGTTCCTGTACCAATTCATCCTACCAGGATTTGAGCCGTGCGGTGTCTTTGGCGCATCAGGTAACAGAGAAGCGGTTGCGTGCGGCTGCTCCGCTGATTGTCAATCCGGGTTCGGAACGCATACGTGCAACCGCAGAGCGTGACGGTATGATTGACGCTTTTGAAAAAATAGGCGCTACAATTATGGCAAATGCCTGCGGCCCTTGTATCGGACAATGGAAGCGTGTGACCGATGATCCTACTCGTAAGAATTCTATTGTGACTTCTTTCAACCGGAACTTTGCCAAGCGTGCGGATGGAAATCCGAATACGTATGCCTTTGTAGCCTCTCCCGAGCTGACAATGGCATTGACCATTGCCGGAGATTTGTGTTTCAATCCGCTGAAAGATACATTGCTCAATGCCGATGGCGAACAGGTTAAACTCTCCGAACCGATAGGCGAAGAGCTGCCGCCGGAAGGATTTACGGCAGGGAGCGAGGGATATATCGCACCTTCCCATGCAAAGACGGATATTGCGGTGGCTCCCCAGTCGCAACGCCTGCAACTGCTTGCTCCTTTCCCGGCTTGGGACGGAGAGGATTTGCTGAATATGCCTCTGCTGATTAAAACGCAGGGTAAGTGTACCACCGATCATATCTCGATGGCAGGTCCGTGGCTTCGTTTCCGCGGGCATTTGGAGAATATTTCGGATAATATGCTGATGGGGGCTGTCAATGCCTTTAACGGAGAAACGAATAAAGTGTGGAACCGTTCTACAAATACGTACGGAACGGTGTCCGGTACAGCCAAACTGTATAAGTCCGAAGGGATTCCTTCGATTGTCGTTGCCGAAGAAAACTATGGCGAGGGTTCCAGCCGTGAACATGCCGCTATGGAACCGCGTTTCCTGAATGTACGTGTCATACTGGCAAAGAGCTTTGCACGTATCCACGAGACGAATTTGAAGAAACAGGGCATGCTGGCGCTGACCTTTACCGATAAGGCGGATTATGATAAAATTCGGGAGCATGACTTGCTTTCCGTTGTCGGCTTGAAAGACTTTGCTCCGGGACGTAACCTGAAAGTGGTGCTTCATCACGAGGACGGCAGCAAGGAAAGCTTCGAAGTACAACATACGTATAATGAACAGCAGATAGGCTGGTTCCGTGCCGGCTCTGCATTAAATGCACGATAGAATATGGAAAAGATTACTGTACCTTTTATTACAGGTGACGGAGTAGGGGCAGAGGTCACTCCGTCCATGCAGGCTGTGGTGGATGCAGCCTTGAAGAAAGCCTATGGAGACAGCCGGAGTATCGGATGGAAAGAAGTGCTGGCAGGTGAGCGGGCATTTAATGAAACGGTTCCTGGTTGCCGGAAGAAACGATGGAAGCATTCCGCACTTATAAAATAGGTATTAAGGGGCCGTTGACTACACCGGTCGGCGGCGGTATCCGTTCGCTGAACGTGGCGTTGCGCCAGACACTCGATTTGTATGTGTGCCTGCGTCCCGTGCGTTGGTATAAAGGCGTAGTTTCGCCGGTGAAAGAACCGCAGAAGGTAAACATGTGCGTATTCCGTGAGAATACGGAAGATATCTACGCCGGTATCGAATGGGAAGCCGGAACACCGGAAGCCGAAAAGTTCTATCGCTTCCTGCATGATGAGATGGGCGTGACCAAGGTGCGTTTTCCCGAAACTTCATCTTTTGGCGTGAAACCTGTGTCTAAAGAGGGAACGGAGCGCTGGTGCGTGCGGCTTGCCGTTATGCGCTCGAAAACGGTCTGCCCTCTGTAACACTGGTACACAAAGGCAATATCATGAAGTTTACCGAAGGCGGCTTCAAGAAATGGGGCTATGAGCTGGCGGAGCGTGAGTTTGGAAAAGACATAGCGGAGGGACGTCTTGTTATCAAGGATTGCATTGCCGATGCCTTTTTGCAGAATACCTTGCTTGTTCCCGAAGAATATTCGGTCATTGCCACTCTGAATTTGAACGGTGATTATATTTCCGACCAGTTGGCTGCTATGGTGGGCGGCATCGGTATCGCTCCGGGAGCCAACATTAATTACAGGACGGGACATGCCATTTTTGAGGCCACTCATGGCACGGCTCCCAATATTGCCGGAAAAGACATTGTGAATCCGTGTTCCATGATTCTTTCGGCGGTGATGATGCTCGAACATCTGGGTTGGAAAGAGGCCGCCTTACTGATAGAGGAAGCACTGGAGAAGAGTTTCACAGAAGGTCGTGCTACAGTCGATTTGGCCCGCTTCATGCAGGGTGGTGTCCCGTTGTCTACATCGGCTTTTACACGGGAAATCGTGAACAGGATAGAAGCTTCCGTAAATAATTCCCCCATAAACCAGAAAAAATAAAAATATTATGAAGAAAGAATATTTGATTTACAAACTTTCCGAAGACCTGAAAGAAGCGACCCGGATTGAGAACGAACTGTTCAAGAAGTTTGATGTGAAGCGCGGATTGCGTAATGAAGACGGTACAGGTGTGCTGGTTGGGCTCACCAAGATTGGTAACGTAGTGGGGTACGAGCGCATTCCGGGCGGAGGTCTGAAGCCTATTCCGGGCAAATTGTTCTACCGTGGCTACGACCTTGAGGATTTGGCACATGCCATTCTCAAAGAGAAACGTTTCGGCTTTGAAGAAGTGGCGTATCTGCTGCTTTCAGGCCGTTTGCCCGACAGGGAGGAACTGGCTTCTTTCCGTGAGCTGATTAACGATAATATGCCGTTGGAACAGAAAACGAAGATGAACATCATCGAGCTTGAAGGGAATAATATAATGAATATCCTGGCGCGAAGCGTGCTCGAGATGTATCGCTTTGACCCGAATGCCGATGATACGTCGCGCGATAATCTGATGCGCCAGAGCATAGACCTTATTTCGAAGTTCCCCACCATCATAGCCTATGCTTTCAATATGCTTCGCCATGCCACTCACGGCCGTTCGTTGCATATCCGGCATCCGCAGGAGAATCTTTCTCTCGCGGAGAATTTCCTGTATATGCTGAAAAAGGATTATACGGAACTGGATGCCCGTACCCTTGACCTGTTGCTGGTGTTGCAGGCGGAGCACGGCGGCGGTAACAACTCTACGTTCACCGTACGCGTAACGTCCTCTACCGGAACTGATACCTATTCTGCTATCGCTGCGGGCATCGGTTCCCTGAAAGGCCCGCTTCACGGTGGCGCCAATATCCAGGTTACCGACATGTTCCACCATTTGCAGGAGAATATCCGGGATTGGACGAATGTAGACGAGATTGACACTTATTTCACTCGTATGCTGAACAAGGAGGTATATAACAAGACGGGATTGATATACGGTATCGGACATGCCGTCTATACCATTTCAGACCCTCGTGCCATACTTTTAAAGGAACTTGCCCGCGACCTTGCCCGCGAGAAAGGGAAAGAGCGTGAGTTTGCTTTCCTTGAATTGCTGGAAGAACGAGCCATCGAAGTTTTCGGCCGTGTGAAGAACAACGGTAAGACGGTTTCGAGCAATGTGGATTTTTACTCCGGTTTCGTATATGAAATGATCGGGCTGCCGCAGGAAATATTTACTCCGCTGTTTGCCATGGCGCGTATCGTGGGCTGGTGTGCACATCGTAATGAAGAGTTGAACTTCGAAGGTAAGCGCATTATTCGTCCGGCATATAAGAATGTATTGGAAGAAGTAGCATACATTCCTATTAAGAAGCGGTAGATCCGTTTCAAAGCACAGACCTCGGATTGCCGGGGCGTATAAGGTATCGTTGTTGCGGTTGGAAAGCCGGACAGCGATACCTTATTCATTTTCCCGTGGCGGAACGGATAAATATCCACGCTCTTTGCGTTATCCGTTTCTGTATGTTTTTGATAATTGCTGCGGGAAAACGATTTGATTGTTACAGGTTTTCCCTATATTTGTCACACTTAAACAAAAGAACATGAGCGAAGAAGGGTTTCATCTGTTTTTGGGAGTGATGTGCGTCATTGCGCTTTTTGTGTTCATCGCTCTTTATTTCGTCAAAGCCGGATATGGGATGTTCCGTACCGCATCGTGGGGATATTCCATTAGTAACAAGGCGGCGTGGGTATTGATGGAAGCGCCGGTCTTTATCGTTATGTTTTGGTTGTGGGGCAGGAGCGGGGCAGGCTTTGCCGTGCCGGTATATCTTTTCTTCCTGCTGTTCCAGCTACACTATTTCCAAAGGTCGTTTATTTTTCCTTTTCTGCTGAAAGGAAAAAGCCGGATGCCGGTAACTATTATGATGATGGGCATTGTATTTAATGTACTGAACGGAATGATGCAGGCTGGCGGTCTGTTTTACTTTGCTTCCGAAGGGATGTATTCCGGTGGTTGGACTTATTTGCTGAAGACTCATGCGTGGTCGGGGCTTCTGTTGTTTTTTGCCGGTATGCTTATCAATCTTCATTCCGACCATGTGATTCGCCATTTGCGTAAGCCGGGCGACACGAATCATTACCTTCCTGAGAAAGGTCTTTATCGCTATGTCACTTCTGCCAACTATTTCGGTGAATTGGTAGAATGGACCGGTTTTGCATACTTACTGCTTCGCCTGCCGCATGGGTGTTTGTGTGGTGGACTTTGCCAATCTCGTTCCCCGTGCCAATGCCATTTACGGCCG
>ENA-OQAA01000948-OQAA01000948.1-human-gut-metagenome-genome-assembly--contig:-NODE-948-length-17102-cov-6.047658_pt1 | contig 17102 bp, 15 predicted proteins | sample MGYA00242489_ERZ504515 | MGnify/ENA primary metagenome ERZ504515 (study PRJEB26092, sample SAMD00036237) | human gut metagenome | host: Homo sapiens | study: EMG produced TPA metagenomics assembly of...
CAGGAAATTGCAGTTTCCGAGACCGCACCTTCTATTACAAGCTGCCACACGTTATTGGATTCTCTGCGAAAAATATGTTTAATGCATGGCATTGAAGTTAGCTATTATAAAAAATTATTTCAGACAGCAGAAAATATCATCCAATTCATTGAAAAGGATGATATTCCCCAATACCTGTTATTTTTAGAAGATGTTTTTCCATATATGGAGAAGTACCGCTATCAAAAGGGCATGAAAAAAATCGTCCAAGAACTACAGCATTTTGTAAAAGCAAGTACTTACGGGACTGCCTCTGACCGTGCCTTACTATTGGATTATCAGGCAACTCTGGAACCCCAAACAGAAAAAGCGATAAAATTAGAAAAAGAAGCACTTGCTCAAATAAAGAAACCACAAAAGAAAATGCCCACCTTGTTTCCAACCTCTATTCCAATCTTGGAGGACTTTACCGAACAAACGGACAGCTTGATCTGGCTAAAAAACACATGAAAATGGGTATCTCTCTTTTAGAACAATACCAGCTTCTTTATACTAATGACAGCATTCCCCAGATTAATAATTATGCTGTTCTCTTAACTGAAATGCAAGAACCTGACCTTGCTCTGTCTGCTCTTCAGAAACTGGCACAGATTATCAAAGAATATAATTCGAACCACTGTTTGGATTATGCCAGGTGCAGGAATCCCTTGGAAGTATCTGCCTGATCACTGCAAATATTTCACAAGCGAAAACACATTTTAAAAAAAGCCTTGAAAATTTATGAGGATATATGGGCAGACGAACCCGAATTGATTGAAAAAAAATATAAAAAAAATTCAGGAATTATATCCCCAAGCCGGAATTGCTCTAGCTAAAGTATTCTTCTCACCAAACACTAACGGTTTCTATAATACTTGTAAAATATACAATCAACCTACTTTTTATAAATCATTATTACAGCAGAAGATGCAAAAGTCCGTGTATCTTCTGCTCTTTCTTAAAAAATAAACTTTTTCCTTTAATTCTAGTTATCTTGGATTTTATAAATATTTCAGTACATTGTTAGTGATTTCATGAGCTGTCACCAAACTGCTCACATCAGTTGACGCTCGTTTGCTTAACTTTCTGTCACCAGTCAGTTAGGCAATACCGCCTGTTTCCAGGCGGTGCATGCTTTATGAAGTTACCATTCCAAGCATCTCGTGTTCTACAACAAACTTAATCATGTAATCATCTGCCATTTGACGCCTACTCTGGGTATGTTTCGTTTCCAAAGCATCCAGAAAACGGGAAGTTTTGTCGGTTTTTGTTCCTGCATGGAGTGTTTAACAGGAACCGGATTGTTGTTTCGAGTATGTACATGGTCAAATTCTTCTTTGTCTAATTTTATATTTCGACTATCTCAAAGTTTGTAAAACAGCTATTTTTCTACAGTTATAGTTTTGGGAAATATTCCATCCTCTTTATACATTAACTTTGCTATTTTCTCTGCTGCCCATCTTTCATAAGCTTTATTAGATAAAATTCCATCATTTACACTTGCTTGGATAGTAAACTCTCTTTTCAGTTTATTGAATTCAATAATCCCCATATGACTCTCATTCGGCCCAAATTTATATACCACTTTTTTCCTCATTTTCTTCTAATTTTATCATTAATATATATACTGCCATTAATCTACCTCCTTATATGGATCCCAAATTCTTCCCGATTCCACTGTTTTATTATGTGCAGTAACATAATCTGACTTAAAGAATTCCTCGAATCTATGTTCATAATATTCATGATTTAATAAATCTAAATCGTTTTGTGTATAATTCCCATCTATCAGACGATTCCACGCATCTGCAATTTCAATATCTGGATCAAATTTTCCTATTCCATTTCTTAATATATGATCATTTTCGATACATGATTTTTAATCCTTTGTATTTTCCATTTCGGAATACCAGTTTGCGTTGATATTTTTGCAATATCATCTGTTTTTTTTCTAATTGTATCATAGATATCTGCTGCTTCATCATCTAATGCAAGCAATTTATCAACGCTTAATCCCTCTAAATTTCTAGCTCCAGTTTCATATATATTTCCATTAATTTTATTTGGTTCACTAACACTTCCGCCTTGTTTTAGAGATGATGGTATTTCTACATCAATTTCGTGATTCCATTTTTCAATATCCGTCTTTCTCGCCACATCTCCAATTTCCGATACTGAACTATTCACTGGGTTTCCTGATAGAACTCCTTCTACCATATTGCTTCCCAACATTGCCAATATACGGCTATCTGTACTTTGATAGATTACATCATAAACTTTATCTTCTGCTACATTACCGATCAATATTTTTCCACCATCTACGGCAATAGCTTTAAATTTTGTAGCACCTGTTGCTCCTTTTAAGATGCCACTCATCGGTAATGCCATTGCAGAAATCATAGTACTGGCATTTCCTATATTATAATATAATTCCGGATTTCCTGCAAACAGTGTATCACGGATAGGGTTTTCTGCTACTGTAAATCCATCACCGGAAAAACCCAGGGATATATTGTTCATTCCTTCTGTTGCATTCGATAATCCATATAATGTAGATGTTCCTCCTACAACAGCTGCACTAAGCACAATAGGGGTAGCCGCACCCGCAGTTGCGAAAATCAGTGCTGTTCCCACCGTTACAGATACGATGCCTGAAAGAAATTGTTTTAATCCTTCCGCTTTCCTATCATCAGCAAGTTTATCGTTCATTTTATTGAATATTCCGGATGGTTTTACATCAGCTGTCCGGTGATATGGAAATCACTTTTTAGATCCGTTTTTGTGCATACCGAATCATAATTTCTGTTGAGACATTGGTAAAGACTGCTACGCACCGCAGATGCGGCAAGGTCTTGACCAATATCCAAACAGAAATGGATAAGTCATCAAGCACAAATAGGCGATTTCCGAGTACCGGAACTCTGATTTCCAAATTTCCGGAAGTGTGATTTCATCGCACAAGAATATTCAGCAAGCGTAATTCATGGGTAGCGCAGCAATATTTTGCGCTTACCATAATAATCATTAATATAGAAAAAGAGTTACATGAGTTTGAAGGGAAAATCTTATTTCATAGTTAAGGAAGGAACAAAAAACAATGAGTACATTTAAAGACAAAACATTATTAATTACAGGAGGAACAGGTTCTTTCGGAAACGCTGTTCTCAATGGATTTTTAGAAACCGATATCAAAGAAATCCGTATTTTCTCACGTGATGAGAAAAAGCAGGATGATATGAGACATGAGTTTCAGGCAAAAATGCCGGAAGCATCAAATAAAATTAAGTTCTTTATTGGGGATGTTCGTGACTTGGCATCTGTAAAGAATGCAATGCACGGGGTAGATTATATCTTCCATGCAGCAGCTTTAAAACAGGTTCCATCTTGCGAGTTCTTTCCGATTGAAGCAGTAAAGACAAATGTTCTTGGTACAGAAAATGTGTTAACTGCAGCAATCGAAGAAGGTGTAAAATCTGTAATCTGTCTTTCTACAGATAAGGCAGCTTATCCGGTGAACGCAATGGGGACAAGTAAGGCAATGATGGAAAAGGTCATCGTAGCAAAATCAAGAACCGTAGATCCGGAAAAAACAAAAATCTGCTGTACTCGTTACGGAAACGTTATGTGTTCCCGTGGATCTGTAATTCCTCTTTGGATCGAACAGATCAAAGCAGGCAATCCGATCACCATTACAGAACCTTCTATGACAAGATTTATTATGAGTTTGGAAGAAGCCGTAGATTTGGTGCTGTTTGCGTTTGAAAATGGGACAAGCGGAGATATTTTGGTACAGAAAGCTCCGGCATGTACGATAGAAGTATTGGCAAAAGCGTGACAGAATTGTTTGCACCGGGACATGAAATCAAAGTGATCGGTATCCGTCACGGAGAAAAGATGTATGAGACACTGCTTACAAATGAAGAATGTGCAAATGCAATTGATATGGGTGAGTTCTACCGTGTGCCATGTGATAAGAGAGACTTGAATTACGATAAGTATTTCAAAGAAGGTGATGTGGAGAGAAACATATTAACAGAATTCAATTCCAGCAACACAGAATTACTTGATGTGGAGCAAGTAAAAGAGAAGTTGTTGACACTGCAGTATATCAGAGATGAATTAGCGGAGTGGGAGAATCGATAATGAACATTCTTATAACAGGAGCAAAAGGTTTTGTTGGAAAGAACCTTGCAGCCAATTTATATTGTATCAAAGATGGAAAAAACAGAACAAGAGATCTTACAATCGATGAGATCTTTGAATATGATATTGATACCGAGGAATCTCTGTTAGATACATATTGTGAGAAAGCAGACTTTGTTTTCAATCTTGCAGGGGTGAACCGGCCAAAAGAGCAGTCTGAATTTATGGATGGAAATTTCGGATTTGCATCGAAACTGTTAGACACCTTGAAAAAGCATCATAATACCTGTCCGGTGATGATTTCCAGTTCCATTCAGGCAACCTTGATCGGACGTTATGGACAGTCTGATTATGGAAAGAGCAAACTGGCAGGAGAAGAGTTATTTTTTGAATATGGTAAAGAATGTGGAGCAAAAGTACTGGTGTACCGTTTTCCGAATCTTTTCGGAAAATGGTGCAGACCAAATTACAACAGTGCGGTAGCTACATTCTGCAATAACATCGCAAACAATCTGCCGATACAGGTCAATGACAGGGCTACAGAATTAGAGCTTCTTTACATTGACGATCTGGTAGAGGAGATGCTGGATGCTCTGGAAGGCAAAGAACACCACTGTGAATATCAGGAATTGGATCCGGTAGCAGATGAAGCAGGAAGATATTGTTATGTTCCAACGACCCATAAGGCAACGTTGGGAGAAATCGTAGATTTATTAGAAGCATTCAAAAATCAGCCGAAAACCCTTCTGATCCCGGAAATCCCAGAGGATTCGTTTGCAAAGAAATTATATTCGACATATTTGTCTTATCTGCCAAAAGAGGAGGCCAGTTTTCCACTGAAGATGAATGTGGATGACAGAGGAAGCTTTACAGAGCTGTTGAAAACAGCGAATTGTGGACAGTTTTCTGTGAATATTTCGAAGCCGGGAATTACAAAAGGAGAACACTGGCACAACAGCAAGTGGGAATTTTTTATTGTAGTGTCTGGACATGGTCTGATTCAGGAACGCAAGATCGGAACGGATGAAGTGATCGAATTTGAGGTTTCCGGCGAGAAGATCGAGGCAATCCATATGCTTCCGGGATACACACATAATATCATCAATTTGTCAGAAACAGAGAATCTCGTAACTGTGATGTGGGCAAACGAGCAGTTTGATCCGAAGCATCCGGATACATTTTTTGAAAAGGTGGAAGAAAAATGAGATTGATCATCTTAGGGGCAGGCGGATACGGAAAAACCGTAGCAGACATTGCAAGGCAGTCTGGAAAATATGAGCAGATTTATTTTCTGGATGACGGACAGCAAACGTCAGATTTGATATTGGGAACATGCTCAGAATATATGAAATTTGCCGATGGGAATACAGAGATGTATCCTGCATTTGGAAACAATGAAATGCGTTTGGATTGGATGAAAAAGTTATCCGATGCGCAGATTGTACTTCCGCGATTGATACATGCCACAGCTTATGTAAGTCCCACTGCAGAAGTAGGAGTCGGAACAGTTGTATTGCCGCTTGCGATCATAAATACAGATTGTCGGATCCAATCGGGCTGTATTATCAATTGTGGTTCGATCGTAGATCACGGGTGTGTAATTGAAGAAGGCGTACATATTTCTCCGGGGACTGTGATCAAGGCAGAAAATCGGATTCCAAGAGCAACAAAAATTGAGGCGGGCGAAGTGGTTCCATTGCGAGCATACCCGCTATGAGGGAGAATAGAATGAAAACAGAAGTGACATTTAAGAATAATGGGAAACTGAAATTATTGATCATTGTAGGGACTCGTCCGGAGATTATCCGCCTGGCAGCAGTGATTAAAAAGTGCCGGAATTATTTTGATACCATTCTGGCGCATACCGGACAGAACTATGACTACAACTTAAACGGTGTATTTTTCCATGATCTGGAGTTGGATGATCCGGATGTGTATCTGAATGCAGTGGGTGCAGATCTCGGAGAGACCATGGGAAATATTATTTCCGAATCTTATAAATTGATGGCAGAGATAAAACCGGACGCAGTACTGGTTCTGGGTGATACGAACAGTTGTCTGAGCGTGATCGGGGCGAAGCGTCTTCATATTCCGATTTTCCATATGGAAGCAGGAAACCGTTGTAAAGATGAGTGTCTTCCGGAAGAGACAAACCGCCGTATTGTAGACATTATTTCAGATGTGAATATGGCATATTCAGAACATGCCCGCCGTTATCTTGCGGACTGCGGATTGCCGAAAGAACGTACTTATGTGACAGGCTCTCCAATGGCAGAAGTGCTACATGATAATCTGGAAAAAATCGAAGCATCCGATGTGCATGCCCGTTTGGGATTGGAAAAGGGAAAATATATCTTGCTCTCTGCACATCGTGAAGAAAATATTGATACAGAGAAGAACTTCTTATCACTCTTTGAGGCAATCAATAAGATTGCAGAGAAGTATGATATGCCAATCTTATATTCTTGCCATCCAAGAAGCAGAAAGAGATTAGAAGCATCAGGATTCCAATTGGATCAACGTGTCATTCAGCATGAGCCGCTAGGGTTCCATGATTATAACTGCCTGCAGATGAATGCATTTGCCGTAGTATCAGACAGCGGAACACTGCCGGAAGAAAGCAGTTTCTTTACATCCGTAGGTCATCCGTTCCCTGCGGTTTGCATCCGTACTTCCACAGAGAGACCGGAAGCTCTGGATAAAGGATGTTTTGTGCTTGCCGGAATCGACAGCAATTCCCTGGTACAGGCTGTGGAGACAGCAGTAGCGATGAATGAAAATGGAGATTATGGAATCCCGGTACCTGATTATGTAGAAGAAAATGTGTCTACAAAAGTTGTGAAGATCATTCAGAGCTATACAGGAGTCGTGAATAAAATGGTGTGGAGAAAGTTTTAAGAGTGTGAAAAACTGTTCACTATATAAGGAGAATCATCGATATGCAAGAATACTCAAGAATTCTGATTGAAGAATTGAGAGAAGCACTTCAGGATTTGGATGATTTTTTGTTTGGATACTAAGTCACTTATCCGGAGGAGCGTCTTATCAAAGCTAAGAAAAGTGTATTGACTTCATAACCGGGTTTGCTATAATCATCTTATAGAATTCCTCTGCCAATGGAGGAATAAAATGGGAAGAACAAAACGATTAAAGGAACTCACGATCAAAGATAATTTTATGTTCGGCGCAGTGATGATGGATGAAGATAATTGCAAAGGTCTTTTAGAAAGAGTGTTGGAGATACAGATCGATCGAGTGGATGTCAGCAAAGAAAAAAGCATAGTGTATCATCCGGAGTATAAAGGTGTTCGCCTGGATGTGTATGCAAAAGATGAGAAGCAGACGCGTTATAACGTGGAAATGCAGGTGGAGAGAAAGCCGGCACTTGGAAAGAGAAGCCGTTATTATCAGAGTCAGATGGACATGGAGATGTTGCTGACCGGAGAAGATTATACGGAACTTCCGGATACCTATGTTATTTTTATCTGTGATTTTGATCCATTTGGAAAAGACAAGTATCGATATACCTTTCGGACAACGTGTCAGGAATCTGAAAATGTGGATTTGGAAGATGGGCGAACCACTGTGTTTTTAAATACCCGTGGAAAGAACGAAAGTGAAGTTCCGGGAGAATTGGTCACATTTCTGCAGTACATGAAAGAGGATCTTGAGGGAAGCGAAAAGGAGTTTCACGACCCATATGTGGAGCAGTTACAGAAGTTTATCCGCAACGTTAAGGGAAGTCGGGAGATGGAGGAACGCTTTATGATTTTTGAAGAGATGCTGAAAGAAGAACGGGCTGCCGGATTTGCAAAAGGGCGTGCTGAAGGAGTTGCAGAGGGGCGAATTTCTGAGAGTAAGGATACGTTACTCTTATTTTTGCAGAATCTTGGAACGGTTCCTAAAGTACTTTCGGATCAAATTGAAGAACAAGGTGATTTGGATGTACTGAAAGAGTGGATCAGGATGGCATTCCAATCGAAATCTGTGGAAGAATTTGCAAAGAAGATAAAATAAGAATCTACATCGGAGAATATCCGATCTAATATCATCAGCCGTGGCTGTTCTGGCCGGGGCTGATGATAAAAAGGAACAAGTCAATGCCGTTTCGGGCAGATATTCAAAGAAGAGCAGAGGAATTCTATATTTTGTAGTTTGATGATTAGCATAAATATATGGTATCTGTTATAATGAGAGTTAGAAAGTGTGGAAATACTGAAAGGAAGGAATCGGTTTTAGAGGACGAAAGGGGATGATATGCCATGGGCATTTATTTAAATCCAGGAGCAGCAGGGTTTAAAATGTCTTTAAATTCCGAAATATTTGTTGATAAAAGCGAACTGTTAGATGTGACAAATCGCTATGTGAATACACAACAGAGGTTTATGTGTGTCAGTCGTCCGAGGCGTTTTGGAAAGTCAATGGCAGCAGATATGCTGGCAGCCTATTATGATTGCGGGGATGATACAGAGGAATTATTTGAAGGACTTTCCATCAGTCAGTGTAAGTCTTACCGAAAACATTTGAATCAGTATGATGTGCTGAAGATTAATATGCAGGAATTTTTAAGCAGATCAGATGATGTGGAAGGGATGCTTACATTAATGCAAAGAAGAATTCTGTCTGATTTAAAGCAGAAATATCCGGAATATGTACGGGAGGAGGATCTTGTCTTTGCAATGCAGGATGTGTATTCTCACACAAAACGTTCTTTTGTAATCTTGATTGATGAATGGGATTGTTTGTTTCGTGAGTATCAGCAGGATCAGAAAGCCCAGAAAAAGTATCTGGATTTTTTGCGTGCGTGGCTGAAAGATCAGGATAATGTAGCATTTGCTTATATGACGGGGATTTTGCCAATTAAGAAATATGGTTCCCATTCGGCATTGAATATGTTTACGGAATATTCTATGACAGAACCGGGGGAGCTGGCTGCGTATTTTGGTTTTACAGAAAATGAAGTAAAAAATCTTTGCATGGAATATGGAATGGATTTTGAAGAAGCAAAGGCGTGGTATGACGGGTATGGTTTGATTACGCACAAACAGGACAGAGATATTTGCTATTCTATGTACAGTCCAAAATCTGTTGTGGAAGCAATGCTTCGCCACAAATTCGGAACTTATTGGAATCAGACAGAAACTTATGAGGCGTTAAAAGTTTATATTCAGATGAATATGGATGGTTTGAAAGATGCGATAGTCGGGATGCTGGCAGGAGAGAGTATTCGGATTAATACGGGAACATTCAGTAATGATATGACTACTTTTGCTACCAGAGATGATATTCTGACTTTATTGGTGCATTTAGGATATTTGACTTATGATGGAATCTTAGAATCAGTGAGTATTCCAAACAAAGAGGTTTCCAAGGAATATGTGAATGCTATTAGTACCATGGATTGGAAGGATGAATTTGAACGTAATATCATAAAAGAGCGAGGAGAGGGACATATGAAAAGTTTATTGATTCTCGGAGCAGGTGGCTTCGGGCAGATGGTGAAGGAAACAGCGATCCAGCTGGGGTATGAGGAGATCGTATTTCTTGACGATGCGGCGTTTGGAAAGGACGTAGTTGGAAAGTGCTGCGACTATACGGCCAAGTATGGAGAATACAAGATGGCAGTGGCGGCATTTGGGAATAATCATACGAGATTATTCTGGACAGACAAATTGCTGGAGGCAGGATATGATGTGCCATCGATTGTGCATCCGTCTGCAATTGTGAGTCCAAGTGCGGTTTTGGGACCTGGATGTTTTATTATGCAGCGCGCGGTAGTGAATACGCATACCCATGTGGATCGGGCGGCGCTTGTCAACAGCGGAGCAGTTGTGGATCATGATTCGGTGGTATGCGCCGGAGCGCATGTGGGGCTTGGAAGTGTGGTAAAAGCAAACTGTACGATCGAGCAGGAGAAGAAGGTAGAGGCAGGAGAAGTCATTTTCTCTACCAGGAGAAAGATCGAAGGTGTGGACAGCAGAGCGCTTGAGGATGCACTGTATGCATTTGGATTCGGTCCCCAGTGCAGTTATGTAAAACCGTTTGGGGAAGGGCACATCAATGAGACGTACGCAGTATATATGCCGATGGAAGACGGCACAGAGAAGCCATTATACGTACTGCAGAGAATCAATATCAATGTGTTCAAAGAGCCTGGTAAGGTAATGGAGAATATTTTCGGAGTGACAGAGTTTCTACGGGATGTGATCCGTCGGGAAGGCGGAGATCCGGATCGTGAGACACTGGCCTACATCAAGACGAAGAGCGGGGAGACATATTTTGAGGATGATGAAGGTCAGCCATGGCGCTGTGCGAATTTTATCGCCAATTCTGTGTGCTATCAGATGGTGGAGCGTCCGGAGCAGTTTTACCAGTCAGCCAGAAGCTTTGGTCATTTTTTGAAGCAGCTGGGTGAGTATCCGGCAGAGAGTCTTTATGAGACGATCCCGAATTTCCACGACACGGTAAAACGATTTGAAGCGTTTGCACAGGCCGTAGAGCGAGATGTGAAGAACCGCGCCCGTCTGTGCCGTTCGGAGATTGAATTTGCACTGGCGAGAGAAAAAGACTGCGGAGCTCTGATGAGCAGGATGGAAGCAGGTGTTCTGCCGCTGCGTGTGACACACAATGATACAAAACTGAATAATATTTTATTTGACGCAGAGTCCGGAAAGGGATTGTGTATTATTGATCTGGATACGATCATGCCGGGACTGGCAGCCAATGATTTTGGAGATTCGATCCGTTTTGGCGCATCTACGGCGGAAGAAGATGAACGTGATCTGGACAAGGTCCATTTTGATATCAATCTGTATGAACTGTATGTGAAAGGGTATCTGGAGATGGCAAGAGATGTCCTGACACCGGAGGAGTTAGAGAGTCTTCCGTGGGGTGCAAGACTGATGACATTCGAATGCGGAATCCGGTTCCTCATGGATTTTCTGCAGGGAGATACGTATTTCAAGACCGCATATCCGGAGCACAATCTGGTCCGTGCCCGTACACAGTTCAGACTGGTGCAGGAGATGGAAGATCAGTTTGATGAAATGTGTCGGATTGTGAGAGAGTGTTAAAGGGAATCGTCATGATATTCTTTTTTTGAGGCGCGTACGAGTCTGCAGTATAGTATAATTTCAATTGCGATAATAAGAAGTAAGGCAATGCCGCCTGTGATAAGTCGTTCCATATAAGACCTTTCTGCGTTGGGATATGATTATAATATATTCGGAAATTACGCTTTTATGTATGATAATGGAAATTTTTTCTGGAAATTTTTTTCTGGAAATTTGTTCAATAATACGGTTTCAGAATAAAAAAATATATGTTATACTAAAGCGGATTAAGGTCAAAGTATGTGGTTATGGGAGAATAAGTGATGGAAGAACAGATGAGAAATGATGAGATGGAGATCGATCTGATAGAATTATTTCATGTATTATTGAAAAAAGCGTGGGTGATACTTCTGTGTCTGGTCATTGGTGCTGTGACAGTCGGAGGGTATACGAAGTTGTTTGTCACACCACAGTATCAGGCGACATCTACGATTTATGTTCTTGGTAATTCGGTGAGTATGTCCGGTGTGGATCTGACACTGAGCAAGCAGCTTACTGCGGACTTTTCTGTACTGGCGAAGAGCGTCCGGTAATGAACAAGATTGAGGAGAAGCTGAAAGCAGATTATAAGTATAAAGATTTGAATTACTCTGTGGAGCAGCTGCAGGGGATGATCACGATAGAGAATCCGTCCGGAACAAGTTTGATGAGGATGACTGCCACGAATTCAGATGCACAGCTTGCGGCAGATATTGCAAATGCGGCGGCAGATGCTGTTGCAGAGCGTATTTCAGAGGTTATGGTGATTGATAAGCCAAGTAGTGTGGAAGAGGCAGAAAAGCCAAATTATCCAGTCAGTCCGAATGTAAAGAAGAATATGATCATGGGTGGACTGATCGGAGCAGTTCTTGCAGTGGGAGTATTTACGCTATTATTCTTACTGGATGATACGATCAAGTCGGAAGAGGACGTAAGAAGATATCTGCAGCTGAATACACTGGCATCAATTCCAAAGGAAAAGAAGAGAAGACGTGCATCATCAGAGGCATAAGAGATAGAACAGGAGAGGCATTGCAGGAGGGTGTTCCGGGGAGAACATACTTGCACTGCTTCTTTTTCCATATATTAAAGAAAGGGCAAAGTCTATGAAAAAATCCAGAAAGATTCTGATTGGTATTTTAATTTGTGTGATTATTGGAAGTGTGTTTTATATCGGATACTATTATGTTACGCAGAATAAAAATGAGAAGGTTTACAAGAAACTTCAGAAAGAGGTTGTGAAACAGGAGAGCAAAGAGGAGGAACCACAGACAGAGGAGTCACATGTGGAGATCCCGATTGATTTTGCACAGCTTCAGGCTCAGAATCCGGATATTTATGCATGGATCCAGATTGACGGGACGAATATTAATTATCCCGTTGCGCAGAGTGCTACGGACAATGAGTATTATCTGAATCATACGATTGAAGGCCAGGAGGGATATCCGGGGTCTATTTATACAGAGAATTGGAACACGAAGGAATTTACGGATTTTAATACCGTGATCTACGGGCATGACATGAAAGATGGAAGTATGTTTCAAAATCTGCACAACTATGCGGATGCGTCGTATATGCAGCAGCATCCGAATGTGGTGATCTATACACCGGAGAAGAAGTTGACATATCAGATTTTTGCGGCAGTTGTATATGATGACAGACACATTCTTCATAGTTTTGACTATGCATTTGCAGATCAGAGACAGGCATTTCTGGATTCTATTTACAATTCCAGAAATCTGGGCAATGTCATCCGGGATGATGTTTCTGTGAATACAGACAGCAGGATTCTGACACTTAGTACTTGTATGACGGGACAGGATGACAAACGATTTTTAGTGGAGGCAGTGTTGATCAGTGAAGAAGACTAAAGATAAAGCGAAAATTGTGATCATCATTCTGGCAGTGATCGCTGTTATAGCGGCAGCAGGAGCGGTTTATGCCGGGATGCAGAATAAAAAGGCGGATAAGGAAAAAGAAGAGGTATCAGCAGAACCTGAAAGTACGGACGGTTCTTCTTATATCACATACAACGGGAAAAAGTATAAGTATAATTCAGATCTGCGAACCATGCTGTTTATGGGAGTGGATAAAAATGAAGTAGTGACAGTTAAGGAGAACACCGGGCGGAGTGGCCAGTCAGATTGTCTGGTCCTGTTGGTGTTAGATACAGACAAAAAGACAACTACGCTTTTGGAAATATCAAGAGATTCTATGGCGGATGTGAAGATTTACGGTATTGATGGGGACTATATGGCGACTGAGACGGCTCAGATCGCAACCCAGTATGCGTATGGGGACGGGGAAAAAGAAGCTGTCAGCTGACCAGGGAGGCAGTATCCAATCTGCTCTATGATATTCCGATTCATGATTATCTGTCGCTGAATATGTCAGGAATTGTTCCGATCGTGGATCAGATCGGCGGAGTAACGATGACTGTTCCGGAAGATTACACCGCGATCGATCCTGTATTTGTCCAGGGAAGTACGATAACACTGAATGGGGAGCTTACAGAGAAATATATTCGAAGCCGTGATACATCTGTTCTTGGAAGTAATGAACAGCGTATGGAGCGGCAGACTCAGTTTGTACAGGCGCTTCTGGAGAAAGTGAAATCTACGGAAGATGGCGGCAACTCCATGCTGCGTCAGTTCTGGCAGGTGGGACAGCCGTATATTACGACAGATTTAAGTCTGGATATGCTGGAAAAGATAGCGTCGTATGATATGAATCCTGAGATTTTAAAAGTTCCGGGAGAAGTACAGGCAGGAGAAGAACACGATGAATTTCATGTGGACGATGCCAGTCTGCAGGAGATGATCATCAATATTTTTTACAAAGAAGTAGAATCATAGGGGATATGAATGAAAGCGATTTTAGGGAGTGTAGAAAGAGATGTCGCAGATGCGTTTGCTTATATTCCTTATGGGCTGGCAGCTGCAGTAGTGTTTCTGCTTATCATGATCTTGTACAACAGAAAGAAGTATGGCAGAGTCTCTTTTATTATAAAAAGCAGTCTTATGATCATTTATGTGGTCGTAGTCGGACATCTGACATTGTTTTCGCGGGAATCCGGAATTGTAGACCGGGTGGATCTGACTTTTTTCAGTCTTCTGGAGGAATCTTCGGATTATGCGATCCAGTTGATCGAAAATGTATTATTGTTTTTGCCGGCAGGGATTTTATGTCCCTGGATGTGGAAGCAGATGCGGAACTGGAAGCGCAGCTTCCTGCTTGGATTCGCAGGGAGTCTGCTGATCGAGACGCTGCAGATGCTGACGGGAAGAGCCTGTTTCAGCTGGATGACCTGATTACAAATGCGGCAGGAATGATGGCAGGATATGGAATATATCAGATTGCAAAGAAATTGTGGAAAAGGGTTTACAAATCCAGATTTCAGTGATATTCTAAAAAGTATAAAAAGATTCCACAGGACAAGGGGGAAAGCATCATGAGATTGAAAAGATTAGTGAGCGTTGCGGCAGCAGCGGTATTGGCGTTATCAGTAAGTTTGACAGCATTTGCAGCACCATCGACAAATATATCCGGAGTTGTTACAGTTGATACAAAAGATAATGGTGTGGATGGAAATGGAAATACGATTACAGCAAGCCTGGCAGAAGTTCCGGCAGAGTATCAGAGTGCAGTAGCAGATGTCAGAAAACCGGAGACACTGAAAGCACTCTTGGGAAGTGCATATACAGATACAATGTCTGTTGTAGATGTAAAAGATGTTACAGTTGCGGACGGAACAGTATTTCCGGTGACGATCAGATTTAACGTACCAGGAGTGACAACGAGTACAAAAGTTGCTGTACTTCACTATGATACAGAGAAAAAAGCATGGGAAGTTGTAGATTCCAAAGCAGGACAGGGAACTATTACAGCAACATTTAATTCTTTATCACCGGTTGCGTTTGTTGTGGATAAGAGTACATCCGCTTCTACAACATCTCCTCAGACAGGAGAACATTCTATGGTTGTATTGTTTGGAGCAGTTGCAGTAGTAGCAGCTTGTGGCGCAGTTGGATTATCCAGAAAGAAAAGAGCGTAGTCAAACATAGAAGTTTAATCCTCTTCTGCATAACAGGTCAGAAGAGGATTTCTTTTTATTATGGAAAATATTGGCATTCAAAAGAAAGGCAGTCAGCGATGCAGGGATTGATTGATATGCATTGTCATATCGTCCCGGGAGTTGATGATGGAGCCCGGGATTTGTATGATGCAGCGAAGATATTACAGTTAGAATATAGAAATCAGGTACAGGCAGTGATCGTTACACCGCATTACAGGGCAGGTATGTTTGAGACGCCGCAAAGAGAGATTGAGCGGCAGTTTCAAAGAATTGATGAGATGACCAGAAGATCACGCTCCGGGATGCGAGTATATCTGGGGTGTGAATACCATACGAATGCTCATATGGTGGAGGATCTGAAGAAGGGACTACGTCCCACAATGGCTGGAACAGAGTATGTTTTGGTGGAATTTTCCGGACGTCATAATTATCAGATTATTCGGAATCAGGTTTACGCTCTTCTTGCTGCCGGATACAGACCGATCATAGCCCATGCGGAGCGATATCCATGTCTGACAAAGACGCCGGCACTTGTGCAGGAACTAGTGCATATGGGGGCACAGATACAGCTTACGTCAGCGAATGTTTTGGGAAAAAGCGGATGGTGGCAGAAGCAATTTTGCCACAAGATGATACAAAAAAAACAAGTACATTACATTGCTTCCGATGCTCATGATCAGGTGCACCGGAAGCCGGATCTTCTCCCATGTGCAGAGTATGTGAGTAAGAAGTACGGACAGCAGATGGCAGAACAGATATTTATTAAAAACCCAGCCAAGATTATTAAAAAGAGTAAAAAAATGCAAGATAAAAGGAGAAATCAATGAAGCGAGTAACTTTAAAGAAAAGAGAAATGTCGTATGCAATGACAGAAGAATTGAATACACTTCGTACCAATATTCAATTTTCCGGGGTAGATAAAAAAGTGATAGTGATGACAAGCAGTTTCTCCGGAGAAGGAAAGTCTACGATTACTTATCAGCTGGCAAAATCTCTTGCGGAACTTGGGAAACGCGTTCTTTTAATTGATGCGGATATGAGAAAATCAGTGATGGTCAATATGTTGGAAAGCGGTTCTGTAGATAAAGGCCTCTCTCATTATCTGTCAGGACAGTGCAGTCTGTCAGAAGCAGTGTATGCGACAGAGAGTTCCAGACTTCATATTTTATTTGCAGGTCCGGTTCCGCCAAATCCGACAGAATTGTTGTCCGGAGAACTGTTTAAAGATACATTGAACTCTTTTCGTGACATTTATGATTATATTTTTATTGACTGCGCTCCCGTTGGAATGGTTATAGATGCTGCAATTGTGGCAAAATGCTCGGATGCTGCAATTATGATGATTGAATCTGGAGCGGTAAAGAGAAAGCTGGCTCTTGAGGCAAAAGAAAAGCTGGAACAGCAGGATGCCCGATCCTGGGAGTTGTTCTGAATAAAGTGGAGCGTAAGAGCGGGGGATACTATAGAAAATACTATAAGAAGTATGAGGAAGCTGCGAAAGTAGAAGGATAGACAATATCCGACATCTTTCGTACAATATGCCGAAGAAATTTCGTGTTAGACGAATTTCTTCGGCATTCTGTCGTTTTTCACTTTCTTTTTAAAAGTAGATAAAGTATAATGAAGCTATACGAAAAAACAGCAGCTGTGAGGTGGGATTATGGGAAGACAGAAAACCGTACAAAAGAAATTACAAGCCATATGAAATCGGAGAATTAGATCAGTATCTTTTCGGACAGGGCACGCACTATGAGATCTTCCGCAAGATGGGAGCA
>ENA-OQAA01000949-OQAA01000949.1-human-gut-metagenome-genome-assembly--contig:-NODE-949-length-17091-cov-3.635935_pt1 | contig 17091 bp, 18 predicted proteins | sample MGYA00242489_ERZ504515 | MGnify/ENA primary metagenome ERZ504515 (study PRJEB26092, sample SAMD00036237) | human gut metagenome | host: Homo sapiens | study: EMG produced TPA metagenomics assembly of...
TAAATGACAAAGACATCTACGCACTGGAAGAAATACCCGAGCACGAAACAAAATCAAAAGACTTAGATATAGACTATACTCCGCCAAAACCAAAGAAGCCCCGCATTCCACCAATGAATCATCCCTGGCGTCGCCAACAGTTTGGAAAGTTTGTCAAACAGCAAGAACACCACCAGAATGATCAAGATACAAAAATTGCCTGAGGAATGAAACGAATCAATTTAACAAGCCCCAGCAAAAAGCCGGGGCTAATACTTCAATTATTTTAGGACATTTTCAAAAACGCTTGACACCAATTATAGCGACTATAGACTCTTTTTGTCGAATTATACCATAATTTGTTCCAAATTCACCTTTTTCCCATTAGTTTTTCAAAGGGATTTTTTCGATATAAAATAATTGAGTGGTCATATAATTGGTACATACTTATAGAATAAGGAGGCAGCTATGTGCAGAAAAGGTGAAAACATACGCAAACGCAAGGACGGGCGCTGGGAAGCCCGTTATATCAAATACCGTGATCCGGAGGGAAAAATCCACTACGGTTCCCTCTATGGCAAAACATATGGAGAAGTAAAGGACAAACGAAACAAAAAAATTGCAGAAGTGCCAGGCTATGGACATCTGGTGCGAAATCCTGGCATTTTAAATTATCAAGCTACCTTCGAAACAGCCGCAGAACATTGGAAACAGGAAATCCGCTATACCATCAAGGACAGTACTTTTTCCAATTATGAAGCGATCCTGAAGAACCAGCTTCTTCCGGAGCTTGGCAGCACCCAGATACGGAAAATCAGCAATTCTCAGATCACGCAGCTTATTCATAAGAAAAAAGAGCTGGCATTGTCTGCAGGAACCATTCATGTAATTTTAAGCGTACTCCGCAGCATTTTGAACTTTGCAGCAAAGGGAGGCGTCTATACCAGTGAACCAATCCGCTACCCCCATTTGGCTGGCACCAGCCAGGAGGTGCAGATTATGAAGCTTACAAACTATAACCAGCTGGAGAAATTTCTTATTGACAATATCAGTGATTTCCATTTTGGTCTGCTGCTTTGCATGCATACCGGCATCCGTGTAGGCGAACTCAGTGGCCTGCGCTGGGAAGATGTGGATTTCACCCAGCACAAAATCCGCATACAGCGTACTGTGATCCGCATCAAAAATCTGGATCAGACCGCCAATCCGGACACTGGAAAAATCCCAAAAACCATTCTGTATATCGGTCCGCCGAAGACAGAACATTCCAACAGGGAAATTCCGTTGCCAGACAAACTGCTGTTTTATGCGAAACGTTTTCGTAAAGATGGCTCCGCATATATTTTGTCTGGAACTGCCAGATGCATGGAGCCACGGGTAATCCAACGCAGATATGCAGCGCTGCTGAAAACATGTGGAATTCCCCCCATTAAAATCCATGCTCTCCGGCATCAGTTCTCCTGTCGCTGGGTGGAACATGGCTTCGATACCAAGTCCCTGTCCGAAATACTTGGACATACTTCCGTGCGAACTACACTGGATCTGTATGTGCATATCCAGGCGGAAACGAAGCGACAGTATATGAATCAGATGATGGAGCAGGCAATATAACAGAATGAACAATTTCAAAAAAGGCAGTTATGCCAGAGAACTCTCTTTTGAGAGGTCTCTGGTGTGACTGTCTTTTTTTGCTGCCTGGAAAGGGTAACCGGATGCAGAAAAATCTCAATTTCAAAAATAAGGGGTCTTTATTCGTGGTCGATAGTCCAAATTGTACTGATTTTCTGTGCGTTTGCAGTGCAAATACGCATTACTGAAATAATGCGACTTGGAGGTCATCTTTTTTTATTGTTTCCGGTTGGGTGGTGGGTTATGCAAATTTGCTTCTATATGTTTCTAACATAGTTAGGGCCGGGAACGATCAGGTAAGTGATGTCCCGGCCAGGTTTTATTTATTTTATACCAAATTCTTTCATGAGTTTTTTCTGATATTCTTCATCTTCTGTAGCTTTTATACAATCTTCAATGCGATTGGAAGAAAGTAATTTTTTATTCAGCGTATTTAAGGCTATACGCTCCTTTTCACGTCCATCTTTCTCTATCATCTGTCCCAATCTCGTCATTGTCATCGCCTCCTTAATCTCATCAAGTTCTGCTCCATCCAAGAACTTATCTGCCAGAGTATACAACATAGCCATCACTTTATCCGCCATGTCATTATGCTCTTCTTTCGCTATAAAAATCCCTTCTTTAATTTTATCTTTACGGCTCATCTGTCCACCCATAAGTGGTATCATACTAAGCTGTGCGATGTCATCTTCTGTAAAATCCAAGAATGTAAACTCAGATTCACCCGCCTTTCCTTCTTCTATATCAACATTTTATCACAATGTAATATAAAAATCATCTTAAAAGTTTATAAATTCATCAAAAAAAGAAGCAAACCACGTTATATAATGATTTGCTTCTTTCTATATTCAGATTCCTCTCACCACAGGAATCTCATTCTCTTTACTGCTGTGTAGTAGTATCAGCTGTGCCTTCGGTTGTAGTTCCATCTGCTGCAGTGGTATCTGTCGCAGCCTGTGTCTCAGATGCTACTGTACCTGGCTCGGTCACAGCTTCTGTGGAGGTGCTGTCAGTGCTTGTGCTTCCACTAACCGGTGCATCAGCCTCCTCCTGCGTTACCACCTCGCCGTTGCGAACCTTTTCCATAAGGCTCTTAGCCTTATCAACAGTGTTATAATCCGGAACCATAACATATGCCTTCTGGCTCATGGAATATGGCTTCTCAGTAGCACCGGTACCATTTACACTGTAGGAAACGATTGTCCAGTCGCCGCCGTTGGTAAGCTGCTGCTGAAGGATCTGTGCGATCTCCTCATATGTGATGTTAGTACCGAAGCATCCATCCAGGCTGGAAAGAATGGAGGAATAGCTGGTAAGGATTTCCGGAGAAAGTGCCTTCTTCACAACACCACGGATAACCTCCATCTGGTTCTTACCACGCTGGCGGTCACCCTCCTGGAATGCGTAACGCTCTCTTGCAAAGATAAGCGCCTGCTCACCATTCACATAATTCTCACCCTTGTTAAAATGATAACCCAGAATATTCTTGGAATCAAAATCATAATCTGAATTAACGGTAATTCCGCCAAGTGCATCGATTACCTTCACAAATCCACCGAAGTTAATTCGGAAGTAATAATTAATGTCAATATCATACAGCATTCCCAGAGTATCCATACACACATCGATTCCATAAATACCGGCATGTGTCAGCTTATCCGGTGCACCTCCGGAAATAGAAAGCGGTACAAAGTAATCACGAGGTGTGGAAACCAGCAGAACCTCATGTGTATCTGTATTAATAGTAGCAATGATGTTAACATCGCTTCGGCTCTTGGCTGTCATCTCACCTCTGGTATCAATACCGCTGAGATAGATGGTATAAATCTTACCGCCATTGGATGTAGTGATTGGCTCTACAGGGGTGGACTCTTCCGCAGACTGAATTGTGGATTCAACATCTACCGTTCCAACCTCTTTTATCTTGGTGCTGAAATCTGTATATCCGTCCATATCCTCGTATACACTGAGATATCCGCTGTTCAGCAGCATGGCATTTACTTCACCGTTCAGGATTCCGTCAGCAAGCTCTGTCAGACCTGCGTATTCCTTAGTCTGTACTTCTGTACCAAACTGACTGTTCAGATGTGCTACAGCGCCATCTGTATTCTCACGGTCAAGTGAGGAAAGAATACCATAAGTATATCCGGCAGTTGCCTCTACAGAATCAGCGGCATCATCGCTCTTTACGTAAACAGCCATCTGTGTGACCTCTGTAGTCTCACCGGAAATATTGCTGATGGCGGATCTTGTCTTATTAATATAGAAACCGCCGAATGCAGAATGGCAATCATGATCACTGCCAAAACAGTTCCGCCAATAAAGCGGCCTGTGTATCTGGTATGCCATACCAGCAGCCAGATTATCGCTGCGATCACCGCAAGTACAATGCCGATGATCAGCATATAAATGGTCGGGATCATCTTGGTCATTGCCAGAAGTCCCATAAAAACAACAGAAAGCATAATGACGATGATGGTGATCACCGCGCCTGGTATCCAGTCGTTTCTTCTTCTCCTTCTACTCATCTTTTAGCTCCTTTTTTATTTCTTTTGTCATTAAGGCTGCTGCTTACTTTATAGCCAGCCCCATCAAAAGCATATCTTATATTTTATACGCTGACAACTGGAAAATCAAGTTAAATAGTGTTATAATACGAAAGATTTATAAAATTTTTTTATGAAAACGTTATAACTTCCAGGACGCGGACAGGAATATGACGAAATCAACCGTATCCGGCAGGATAAATGTTCGCCAGATGGTTGCAGACCACAATGGGCGGCATGTTATGCAAATATCATTTGAATGCAATATTCTGCCAATTTAAGGAGGAATTACAATATGACAAAACAAGAGTTTCAGGAACTGGCACAGAATATTGTTCTTCTGGACGGCGCTACAGGTTCCAACCTGATGGCTGCCGGCATGCCGAAGGGGGTATGCACAGAGGAATGGGTGCTGGCGCATAAGAATGTGATCCAGAATCTTCAGAGAGCTTATATCGAAGCGGGAAGCAATATTATCTACGCTCCTACTTTTGGCGGCAACCGTGTAAGCCTTACCATGCATGGTCTGCAGGACCGTATGGAGGAGATCAACCGCACTCTGGTTTCCTATTCAAGAGAAGTCGCGGATGCGGCAGACCATAAGGTTTACGTTGCTGCGGATATTACCACCAGTGGTAAAATGATGGCTCCTGCCGGGGAGATGACCTATGAGGCAGCTTTCGAAATGTATCAGGAGCAGATTGGAATTCTGAAGGATTCGGCGTGGATCTGATCGTTGCTGAGACCATGATCAATATCGAAGAGACTCTGGCAGCTGTGATGCGGCTTCTACAGTTTGCGAGCTGCCGATTATGTGTACCATGACGGTAGATGCAGATGGAAGTATTTTCAGCGGTGGAAATGCTATCGAGGCTGCAGTTTCCCTGGAGGCTGCAGGTGCAGATGCTGTGGGCGTGAACTGCTCTGTTGGTCCCGATCAGCTGGTTTCTGTTATCCGCAATATTAAGGAAAATGTCTCCATCCCGGTCATTGCCAAGCCGAATGCCGGTATGCCGTTCATTGATGATAATGGAAACGCCGTTTATTCCATGAAAGCGCCGGATTTTGCCAGACATGTGAAAGCTCTGATTGATGCAGGTGCCGGTATTGTAGGGGGCTGCTGCGGTACTACACCGGAATATATCAGGGAAGTAGCGAAGATGATCGGACGATAAAATACATAAGCCACTGTAGAACGTCACAACTTAGTTGACGTTCGGTAGTGGCTTTTCTTCTTTATCTCCGAAATTACTCTGATGTTTCTCCGATGTTTCTCCGATGTTCCTTCGGAGTATTTTACACTCACTTCACCTTAATCGCTTTCTTCGGGCACATTTCCTGACAGCAGAAGCAGCGAATACACTTCTTATAATCATAAACAGGCGGATTATTTTTGTCATTTCGAAAATCTACCGCTTTGCCGGGCACAGGGCAGCTGTTTACACAGATTCCACAACGGATACATTTGTCAGGCTCAATGTATGGTTTCTTCTGGAAAATATTCAGAGCCTTGGCAAGCTTTGTCCAGACATTGTTTCGTACTTCGTGCGATCCACATTGAAATTGGGATTGCCATATTTTTCTATTAATGCTTCCATCGAAATCACATTACAAACCACGTCAATACCAATCTGCTTTTTATCTACAGAAACCTTTGCATTCTGGCGCTGCTTCTCGCGCCCAGTTATTTCACTTCCTTCATCACGCACTGCTGATGCCGAAGGATTCTCCTCAACTACCACAACCTCAATATTTTCTTCCCTGCAATTTCCCAGTCCCATCTTCTCTCCATGGTAATTGGTAGGAACCATCTCCGGTTTCAGATAAACCAGTCTTGCAAACACACTGTCCAGTGCCACCGGATCTGTGGACATCAGAATCAGGTTCATGGCTACCGGATCTCCGGAGCCCGGTCCATTTCCCTCCATTGCAGTAATTCCATCCATAATATAAAATCTTGGCTTCACATACTGGTTCAGATCAATAAGCATCCGGGCGAAGCTGTCCGCACTGGGGTATTTGGTATGACCAATGGCCTTATTTTTCCCATATACAATCCATAGCTGTTTTTCACTGCTCCTGTAATTCGCTCCAGAGCGTGGGTTTTCATTTTGGAAAGAGAAATCACACACTCTGCTTCCAGCAGTTCTTTCGGAAGGATAAATTCTTTCGCCTGGACACCATCCGGATTTTCCACACGCACGCCTTTCGTATAATCAATAGCCGGAATCTGGTATTTTTCCAGATAAGTGTCCATTCCGGTGCCCTGGATCACCTGTTTCGTAGTTCCGTGGCCACAGGAATCTGCAAGCACAATATTCTTATAACCTTCCTCACGTAGAATCCTGGCAAAGGCACCCACCACAACCGGATGCGTGATGACCGCTTTCTCCACTTCTGCTTTTTTCAAAAGGTTAGGCTTCAAAAGGATTTTTTCTTCTTTATTTATAAGGTTGTCCAGACCTCCCAGCTGAGACAGACCATTTTTCATAAGTGTATAAATTCGTTCTTCGTCGTAAGCTTCACAGGGAAGCACAATTACTTTGCTTTTTGTGTTCATGTTTCTACCCATATTTTCAAACATACAGCCTGTAATCTGTATCTGCATGTCTGGTGCTCTCGTTTTATTTTGTAATTATTCTGCAATTCTTCACACATACATGCACGCCTCAATACAGTCGCAGAAGATAAGCTAAGATCACATTTCTGCGATGCAAACCGCCCTCAGTGCCTTCCTCACTGGTAATATACATGCCGGTACCACAGACAATGCATCTACCCATCTGCAAAATGTCTCCGTCAATCTGGTATCTGCCGCCAGTTCCCCACAGAGACATACTTTGCAATTCTGCGCGTGTCCTGCATCTACAATCATCTTTATCATTTTCAAAATTGCAGGATGATGATCATCATATTTCTTCTGTAAAAGCGGATTCTGACGATCCATGGCCAAGGTGTACTGAGTCAGGTCATTGGTTCCGATTCCCAGAAAGTCCACACGTTTCGCCAGCTCTTCCCCAATCATCACTGCTGCCGGAGTCTCCATCATAATTCCAGTCCGGATTTCCTTAAATGGTACACCAGCTGCCTTCAGCTCTTCTTTTACTTCCGTCACCAGAGCTTCAACCTCATCCATTTCCTCTTCCGAACAGATCATAGGGTACATCATCCCCAGATTTCCATACCAGCTTGCACGGTAAATGGCACGGATCTGGGTTTTAAACAGGTTCTTCCGGTCCAGACTGAGACGGATTCCGCGATTACCCATGAGAGGGTTGGTTTCTACCGGAATTTCAAGGTAGGAAGCCTGCTTATCAGCCCCGAGATCGGCGGTGCGGATAACTACCAGGCGGTCGCCCATAGTCTCAGCAGTTTTTTTATATGCCTGAAAAAGTTCTTCTTCCCCGGGATAATTCTCCCTGCCAAGATACTGGAACTCGCTTCGCAGCAGTCCGATTCCCTTTGCCCCATAATAAAGGGCGCTGTTTAAATCATCCAGACTGCCAATATTCGCGTAGATTCCCACTTCACGTCCATCTTTCGTAATATCGCCCTTGTCTTTCAGCTTCAAAAGGGATTCCCGCTCTACCAGATCTGCTTTTCGGCGAATCTCGTATTCTTTTCGTACCTCATTATCCGGTTCCAGATAGATGGTTCCTGTATATCCGTCAATAATGGCAATGCTGTCTTCCCACTCTTCTTCTGACTGTGGAATCCCAATACCTGTAACACAGGGAATATCCATATTTTTCGCAAGGATCGCAGCGTGAGAGGTAGCAGAACCTTTGCGGGTGACAATACCCAGAAGCTTCTCCTTATCCATTTCCATCAGTCTGCAAGAGAAAGGGCATCTGCTGCCAGAATGACTGGTTCCTCTCCCAGATCAATTTTGTTCTCATCTTCCCCGAGAATCTCCAGAAGGAGACTGGAGATGCGGCTTACATTGTGGATTCGTTCCTTTATGGTCGGATCGTTCAGCCTGGAAAAAGTACTCTGCATCTCATCTCTTGTGGTCTGCACTGCATAAGCAGCAGTCACCTTTTCCCCTGTGATCATACTCTGTACCGCACGGAGAAAGCTGCCAGAGCCAGAAGCTCTGCCTGCTCCAGGATCTGGTTTGTTCCATTTTCCCCATTCACTTTCACAATTCTATCCAAAGGTTGGGGTTCCATATCCAATTCAGGATCAGCTGTGTCCATTTGCTTTTCTGACATTCTGTCATACTCTTCCTTCAAGGTCTGCATCACATGCCGACGAGCCACATCAAAATTCTTCAGTTCCTTTTTTACATCATCTGCTTGATGCTGTCGGATCTGATATTCACCTTTCCGATAAAACCTGATTTTCCCAATGGCAATCCCCGCAAAGGCGGAAGCTCCCTTGTATATTTCCATTTTGTTTCTCCTCTAAAAAACTCATTTATTTCTGTAAATAATAATCACACACTGGCGAAGCTTTGTCAATATCCGTGTTGTTCACTCTGTCCCCGGAAACATATATGTGCAAGCATTCTCCACCTCCAGCGACCTCTCTCCTTCCGCTGCAGTGCAATCCTGCCCGGTAGGACTTTTCTATTACATAAAAAAGAGCCTGCACAGTGATTTATCCGTTTTTCTCCCGAATGGTTCACTCACAGGCTCTTTCCTGATGTTATCCTTTTACTGAATTAATTCAATTAATCGCAGGCAGCCTTAAACTCAGTCCAGTTCTTATTATACTGTTCCTCAGCTTCCTGACTTACATTCTTAATACTCTCACCGCTTGTTACACTGTCCGGAACCACCAGGCTCTCGTCTACCAGCTCGTCTGCTGCCTTGTTGGTGCAGTAGTAACCGATATAATTGAAGCACTGTGCAGCAACCTCCGGTCTTAAAATGTAATCTACAAACTGGTAAGCTGCATCTGCATTGGGAGCCTCGCTTGGAATAAACATTCCCATAACACCGAAGCCAAGACCTTCCTCCGGATAAACCACTTTCAGATCCGGGTTCTCTGCCAGAGCTGCAGTTACCTGGGAGGTGTAAAGGAACGCTACAGAAGCCTCTCCGTTCAGCAGTGCATTCTGGGTGTTGTCATCCTGGATCATACGCACATTGGGTGCCAGCTCTACCAGCTTTTCACCAGCTTCTGCAATGGCATCCACATCTTCTTCATTCATACTCTTACCCATGGTGAGAAGAGTAATGCCGTTGATCACACGGTAGTTGCCAATCAGCGCTATGCTGTCCTCCAGAGACGGATCCCACAGATCAGAATAGCCCTTAATGTCAAGATCAACCTCCTCCGGATCGTATACGATCAGCGGAATACCTGCACCATATGGTACGGTGTACTCGTCCTTCTCATCATAAAACTGTCCCTGATAAAGAGGATTGATGTTTCCCCAATTGGAGATTTTGTCTTTGTCAAGCTTGGTGGCAAGACCCTCTTCCACGATTTTCTCGAGAATGTAGTCATCTGCGATTACCACATCATAGTCTCCGCCTTTTGCCATGGAAACCTTCTCCAGCATGGTTTCGTCAGTGTCAAAGTTGGAATATACGATCTTACAGCCGGTTTCTTCCTCAAATCCGTCCAGAACCTCCTGCGGGAACATTCCCTCCCAGGTATAAAGGACAAGCTCGGAGTCAGCTGCGTATACAGGTGACAGGCTGCCGCAGATTGCTGCTGCAGCAAGAATTACCGCAAGTAACTTTTTCTTCATAATAGTCGTTCTCCCTTCTGCTTACTCTGCCTTGATCTTTGTCCACAGCTCCGCATATTTCTGCTTGATCTTCGGTTCCTGATAACGGAAGATCTCGCTGTTCGATTTTCAAAATCCGGGATATAGGAGGAAACGCCCTCATACTCTCCGGTGATCATAGTTTCGTAAACACTCTTTACAGGAGAAGTATAACCTACTTCTTCCGTATTGGAAAGAGCAGATTCTTCATTTAGCATAAAATTAATAAACTGATGGGCAAGCTCTGTCTCATTGCAGTCCCTTGTGATAACCATTGCATCATACCAGTTGTTGGTTCCCTGGCTCGGTGTGAAGTAATCCATATTCGGATTTTCGCTTATAATATAAGAAGCATCTCCGGAATAAACAACTGCCATAGCCTTGTTTCCGGAAATCATATTGTCAATGACGTCATCACCGGCGTAAATCGGATCCATGGTATTTCTCTGGTCAACCAGCCACTGGTAAGCTTCCTGGATCTGATTCTCATCTGTAGTATTCATGGAATATCCAAGAGCCTTCAGTGCTATCATAAAGGAATCCCGCTCAGAATCATACATGTAAATATTTCCTTTATATTTGGTATCCCTGAGAAGATCCCAGCCCTCCTGAAGATCTGCCGGATCAACCACAGTCGTATCATAAAGAATACCAACCGTTCCCCAGAAATACGGGCAGGAATAACGATTTCCCGGATCATAGCTTTTATTCATGACCTCATCCATCAGGCTGCCCTTATTCGGGATCAGATCCCAGTCAATATACTGTAAATAATCCTCTTTAATCAGACGCTCGATCATATAATCAGAAGGGATCAGCACGTCATAGGACTCACCGCCGGAAAGCTTAGTGTACATCATTTCGTTGGATTCGAAGGTTTCGTAAACTACAGTACAATTATATTCCTGTTCAAACTGTGTCAGAAGATCCAGATCCATATATTCTCCTGCATTATAAACCTTCAGGACATGGTTCTCCGCTGCACCGCCTCCGCACTTGATCAGTCCGAAGCCAAGGGCGAAAACCAGCAGAAGGGCGATCACGCGCTGAATCTTTTTCGCATGCTTGCTGGCATGCTTTTCCAGGAGCTTTGGAAGCACGTTAGCAAAAACCATGACAAGCACAATGACCAGGATTACAATTGTGGACAGGGCGTTGATGGTAGGTTGATTCGTTTGGTCATATTATAGACCACAATGGAAATATTCTTTACACCGTTTCCGGATACAAAGTACGAAATTACGAAATCGTCAAAGGACATGGTAAATGCCAGCAGCGCACCGGCGAAAATGCCATCCTTGATCATGGGCACGATTACCTTGGTCAATGCCTGGAACGGAGTTGCTCCAAGTCCATGGCTGCATTTGCCAGGTTCGGATCAAGGCTTCGCACCTTGGATAAACACTGGTGATCACATATGGCGTACAAAAAGAAATGTGCGCCAGCAGCATGGTAAAGTACCCTTTCCGGAAGCCCAGTGATGAAAACAGAAGCATCAGTCCGATTGCGGTAACAATATCCGGGTTCAAAATGGGCAGGTTGTTGATATTTAAAAGTGTTTCCTTTAACACCTTCCTGGACTTGGAAAGACCAATTGCAGTGATGGTTCCCAGCACTGTGGAGATCACAGTTGCCAGGATGGCGATGGTCACAGACACGTAAACCGCTTTGCTGACTTCTGTATTATGCAGCAGCTCTGTATACCATCTCATGGAAAATCCCGTAAACCTGGTCAGGGATTTGGAGGAATTAAAGGAAAAAATCATGGTCACCAGGATTGGCAGGTAAAAGAATACCAGACAGATGGCCACATAAAATCTCTGAAAAAAGCTTGTTTTTTCTGCATGATATCCTCCTATTCTCCTTTTTCCTTGTCCATCCGCTTCATCAGACTCATGGAGATCAAAATAATCACCGCCAGAATCATGGAAATGGCACTTCCGAAATTCCAGTCTCCAACTGAGATAAACTGGGACTCGATCAGGTTTCCGATAAGCATGTACTGTCCGCCTCCCAGAAGCTTCGGGATAACGAAGGAGGAAATGGCAAGAAGGAAAACCATCATAATACCATTTACCACCCCTGGCAGGGACAGCTTCCAGATTACCTTCCAGAAGGTCTGGAAACGGTTGGCTCCCAGATCGTAGGCTGCCTCAATCAGGGATTTATCCATTTTATTTAAGGATGTATGGATAGGAATGATCATAAAGGGCATAAAGTTGCAGATCAGGCCTACCATTACGGAAAAATCCGTATACATCATACTGATAGGTCCCAGTCCGATTTTTGCCAGAAGGTTATTGATGATTCCGTTATCTGCAAGAAGATTCATCCACGCATAAGTACGAAGAAGCATGTTGATCCACATTGGAATGGTTACCAGCATAATGAGAAGTCCCTGGACTTTCTCAGAGCATCTCGCAATGATCAGGGCAAGGGGATAGCCAGAACCAGACAGATAAAGGTGGTGAGAAGTCCCAGCCAGAAGGATTTCAGGATCACATTCAGGTAGGTAGCTTCCAGGAATTTGGCAAAATTCCCCCAGGTAAAGGAAAGTGTCATTACTTCATTTCCTTCTGTGGTGAACGCATACAGGGCAATGAGAAACAGTGGGATCACAAGGATAACAATTGCCCAGATAAAGTAAGGAATGATCAGGCGCTTAAACTGTTTCATCAATAAGCTCCCATTCTGTACATGACGTGAATGTCTTCCGGTCCGAATTTCAGTCCTACCTGGCGGCCCACTTCCGCATAATCGGTGGTCTGAACTTTATAGGTGCGCAGTTCTGTCTCTACGAGAATTTCGTAATGAACGCCTTTGAAGGTGACGTTTCGGACAACACCGTTGATTTTCGCCTGAGATGGTTCCACAATGTCAAGGTCCTCAGGACGAAGCACAACCTCGATTTCTTCATTATCCTCAAAGCCTTTGTCCACGCATTCGAATTCAAATCCGTCAAACTGAACCAGATAATCTCTGATCATAATTCCTTCTATAATATTGGACTCTCCAATGAAGCCTGCTACGAAACGGTTTTCGGGCTCGTTGTAAATATCGGTAGGAGAACCGATCTGCTGAATTTCACCGTTATTCATAACGACCACAGTATCAGACATGGAAAGGGCTTCCTCCTGGTCATGGGTAACGTAAATGAAGGTAATTCCAACCTCCTGCTGGATTTTTTTCAGCTCAATCTGCATCTGTTTTCGTATTTTCGCATCCAGGGCGCCAAGAGGCTCGTCAAGAAGAAGGATTTTCGGCTCATTTACCAGCGCACGGGCAATGGCAACTCGCTGCTGCTGTCCGCCGGAGAGCAGGGTGACATCTCTTTTTTCGAAACCCTCCAGACCTACCATTTTCAGCATTCTGGTGACTTTCTGGGCGATCACGTCCTTGTCCACTTTTTTCAGATTCAGACCGAATCCAATGTTCTCTGCCACATTCAGATGGGGAAAAAGGGCATATTTCTGGAAAACGGTGTTTACCTCTCTCTTATATGGAGGCAGCTTGGAAATCTCAATTCCGTTAAACAATACTTCGCCGCCGCTTGGCTCCTCGAAGCCTGCAATAATACGAAGGGTTGTGGTCTTTCCACAGCCACTTGGTCCCAGAAGGGTGAGAAACTCGTTCTCATAGATGTCCAGATTGATTCCGCGGAGAACCTGCTGGTCATCAAAGTTTTTTGTGAGGTTTTTCAACTCTATGAGTTTGTTCATTCGTGTGCTCCTTTCCGTCCCTAAGTGGAAATATCCATATATTTCCTTATGCCGTGAAAAAACCGGCTTTTATCAGGTGATTTTTTTCGCTGATTCCTGTGAGCAGACTACTTATACTTCCTCTTTAACTTCTTTATAAGAGAGTAAACAAGAAGAATCACCACTGTAAAAGCAGCATAATCGTACACAGGGCATTGATTTCCGGCGTGACACCGGTTTTGATCTGAGTGTACACCTTAATTGGCAAGGTAGACAATCTCGGACCGTTAATAAAAATACTGATTACCACGTCGTCCATGGACATGGCAAAGGCAAGCAATGAGCCGGACGCAACAGCTGGCATGATCAGTGGCAGCGTAACGTCAAGAAAGGCTCTCATGGAAGTAGCTCCAAGATCCCGGGCAGCTTCCTCAAGGGAAGGATCCAGGCCCACAAGTCTGGCTTTTACTTCCATCAATATATAAGGAATGCAAAATACCGTATGTCCGATCAGCAAAGTAAGCATTCCGAAGGGCAGGTTCAGCATGTAGAAAAATGCCATCAGCACCATACCCAGAATAATTTCCGGTATCATAAGGGGCAAAATGGAAATGTACTCCAATGCGCCTTTTGTTTTCCAGTGAATCCGTGACAGGCCTACAGCGCCTAAAGTTCCGATAACTGCTGAAACCGCGCAGCTGGCCACGCCAAGGATCAGGCTGTTTACCAGTGCTTCCATCATGGCACTGTCTGCGAAAAGCTTTTCGTACCACTGGAGGGAAAATCCGGTGAGACGGACAGGCAGCTTGGACTCATTGAAGGAGAAAATGATGACTACGGCTACTGGGAGGTACATTAAGAAGAAAATGATACCAAGGTATATCTTCTCAAAGCGGGTGCTCCGTTTCATGCCAGAGCCTGTATTTCTCTTCTTTCCAAACTTTTTAACTAATGTACCGTTTTTAGCCTCGGCGCCTTCACCTTGCATTTTCGGATCCAGCACTTCTATTTCATTATTTTGTGTTTTTATCATCCAGTCCCTCCACTTCTTTCGCATTGGTGACCTTGCGGTATAGCAGAATCATCAAAGTGGTAAGGATCATCATGATCACTGCCAGAGCTGCCGCAAAGGGCCAGTTATTTCCCCGGGTCATCTGATCCTGGATCAGGCTTCCTACCAGCACAACTTTGTTTCCGCCCAGGATATCTGCTATGAAAAACAGTCCCATAGATGGAATAAAGGTTAGGATTACGCCGGACAAAAGTCCTGGCAGGGTCAGCTTAAAGCTGACTGTCCAGAAGGCCTTTGCCTTACCTGCCCCCAGATCACGGGCGGCTTCTACCAGTGACCAGTCCAGTTTTTCCGCACTGGAATATACTGACAGAATCATAAATGGCAGTAACACATATATCATACCAATGACGATTGCCGGGTAGCTGTACATGATTTTCAGCGGCTTCTCGATCAGGCCAAGCTTTTTCAGCACAAAATTCAGAACGCCTTTTTTCTGAAGGATGATGATCCAGCCGTAAAGTCTGATCAGGGAATTTACCAGAAGGGAAGCATAAGAAGAAGCATAGCTTTCTTTTTACCGCCTGCTGGTAATTTCGCCATAAAATAGCCAAAGGGATACCCGATCAGGGTGATAAAAACAGTACTTGTAATGGCCAGCTGGAAGGACTGGACAAAGGTGTCCAGGTACACTGGTTCCAAAATATTCCTGTAATTATCCAGTGTAAAAATCCACTGTACACCGTGGACTTCTCCGGGAGTGGCAAAGCTTAAGGCAACCATATAGATAAGAGGACAAGCCACAAAAATCAGGGTAAAAATGTAGAGTGGCAGAATCATCCAGATGGTGGCGCGGGTATGCCTGGTGGATGCAGCACTCTTGCTATTGCCGCGGATATTCTTTACAGGCGCAGATTCCTGGCTGTTGCCGCGGCTGTTCTTTACAGGTGCAAATTTCCGGCTGTTGCCACGGCTGTTACTGAGACCGCCCATCACTGAATTCCTCCTGACATATCAGCAGGCTCTTTCGTCTTAAACTCCCGATTTACTACAACTGCATTTCGCGGATCAAAATACCATTTTATCTGCTGACCTGGCTGAATGTTTGCATTCATGCCAAACCGGCTGGCTGTGATTTCTGTGCCGTCAGACAAAGCAAGCAGAACTCGCAGCTGACCTGCAGCGAAATTCTTCTCCTTCACAGTTGCGTGAAGATGTCTGCCAGTTCCCTCAGCTTCATTTTGCTCAACTACATTTTCCATTTCAGCTTCATCCAGCAGAATATTTTCGTTTCTCACAGCCAGGGTAAGCTGCTCTCCCACCTTTACAGTCTCTTCTGTATAAACGGAAACAGTGTCATTTCCTATTTCAACCTGTGCATAAGAACCATTTATTTCTGCAACTTTTCCTTTTAAAATATTGGCATTTCCCACAAAGGTTGCCACATAGCTTGTTTTCGGATAGTTGTAAATCTCATCCGGAGTGCCGATCTGCTCAAACTGCCCCTGATTCATTACCACGATCCGATCGGACATATTAATGGCCTCTTCCTGGTCGTGGGTGATATAGATAAAGGTAATTCCAAGCTTCTTCTGCAGTCGCTTCAGTTCCAATTGCATCGTCCGTCGAAGCTGCAGATCCAGAGCTCCGAGAGGCTCGTCCAGAAGCAGTACACGGGGATTATTTGCCAATGCTCTTGCAATGGCTACACGTTGCTTCTGTCCACCGGAGAGCTCCGCAGGTTTTCGTTTCTCGAAGCCTTCCAGCTGAACCAGCTCCAGCATTTCCTTAACCTTTTTCTTTATATCCGCTTTTGGTACTTTTCGTATTTTCAGACCATACCCGATGTTATCCGCCACGTTCATATGGGGAAAAAGGGCATAATTCTGAAATACCGTGTTCACATCTCTCTGGTTTGGCTCCAGATTCGTCACATCTTTCCCCTCCAGCCATACACTTCCGCTGTCCGGCTGCTCAAGTCCTGCGATGATGCGAAGAGTGGTCGTCTTGCCGCAGCCGGAAGCACCCAGCAAGGTGACGAATTCCCCCTGATCAATTTGCAGATTGATTCCCTGTAGAACATATTCTTCTGATGTAAAACTTTTTTTCAGATTTCTTAATTCAAGAAATGAGTCAGACATTTGTCTCCTCCTTTCTGGAGCGTGTTTGAAAATTATTCCTGCAGGCTTCCACAAATTGTGACACGCATTTTGAAGAAAGCCTTTTTTAACACGCTCTGCTGTAATGTTAAGTGAAGTACGAAAAAAATACGGGATACCCCTATAGCCATACATTCAGAAAATCTCTATATAAACACGGTGCATGTTTATATAGCGCCATTACTGTATATTGCTATATCGGTAACCCGTATTCCCATATAATTCTTCAAAAAAAGGTACAAACTTTTCTAAAAACCTGGGGGCGGAATAACCTGACATGTACCTTCATCTCCTTTGTTTGCAATCAAGGTGTTATTCTATCAATAAGAATTGAATCCATTGAAAA
>ENA-OQAA01000950-OQAA01000950.1-human-gut-metagenome-genome-assembly--contig:-NODE-950-length-17073-cov-1.555234_pt1 | contig 17073 bp, 20 predicted proteins | sample MGYA00242489_ERZ504515 | MGnify/ENA primary metagenome ERZ504515 (study PRJEB26092, sample SAMD00036237) | human gut metagenome | host: Homo sapiens | study: EMG produced TPA metagenomics assembly of...
ATATTGCCTGAATGTATTCCAGACATTGCTCCAGCCATTCAGCCCCGTATGTATAGGCCGCTTCCACGGCAGGCCAGGCAAAGACATGTCCCGCATTCAGCTCGCCGGCTTCCAGCCAGGCATTGAAACGGAGCGTATATCCTTATTATATATAATGGTATGAGAGGCTGCCACACCGCATATTGAACGTTTTGCTGGGAGCCATAAAAGTCACGGAATTGTTTCGTGCCTTCTCCGAAACCATAGCAAACGGCAGATGACGGGCAGGAGGCAAAGTGAGATCCGCATGAATCTCGTCGGAAAAGACAGTATATTATCTTCCGCACAAATTTCAGCAACCGCTTCAAGTTCTTCACGGGTCCATACCACTCCTCCTGGATTATGAGGATTACAAAGGATCAGTACGCGCACTCCCTTCTTTTCACGGCGAAGCTGATCCAGGTTCATCCGGTAATGCCCGTCTTCCAGAATCAGCGGACATTCCACTAACTGACGGTTATTCCGCTTCACCAGCCATGCGAACGGATGATAAACCGGAGGCATAATCATTATCTTATCGCCCGGAGAAGTAAAGCAGTTGATGGCCATACCAAGCCCTGCCACAATACCGGGAACATAATTCAAATGCTCTTTCGACACATTCATGTCATACCGGGTCTTCAGCCAGTTGATGACAGCCTCGTAATAACCGTCCGGTTTTCCGTATATCCCAGAATGGGATGTTCACAACGTTTTCTGACAGCTTCCAGTATAAAAGGAGGAGTTGCAAAGTCCATATCAGCCACCCACAGTGGAATCAGATCGGTTCTTCCCCATATTTCCTGCATGCCGTCAAGCTTCACCGCATGGGTTCCCCTGCGGTCGATCACTTCATCAAAATTATATCTTATCATATTTCTTTTATATATACCGTTTCTATGACAAAACTAGACATTAACCATGAAGAACTAAAAAAAATCAAGAAAAAATTTCATGAAAGGCTTGTTTTTTCAAGAAAAGTATTACTTTTGCATCCGTAATGATAACAAAATAACAAATTTATATATGAAAAAATTTTGCGACATACTTCTTCTTTTTCTTTTATTACTTTTACTTTAGCAATGAAGTGAAGCGGGAGTTCGCATATGTATATAAACGATAAAACAAACCAGAAATCATGATATAACGAATCCCGCTTCGATGAGAATGCGGGATTTTTTTTTAGATAAAACAAACAGAATGAAAAGAATTGCAATACAAGGAGTACCGGGCTCATACCACGACATAGCAGCTCACAAATATTTCAAGAACGAGGAGATCGAACTGATTTGCTGCAATACCTTCGAAGAAGTGTTTCAGACACTGAAGAAAGACAGCAACGTAATCGGCCTGGTTGCTATTGAGAACACCATTGCGGGAAGCCTTCTCCATAATTACGAACTGCTGCGCGAAAGCGGAACAACCATCATCGGTGAACACAAATTGCGTATCAGCCACAGCATCATGTGTATGCCCGAAGACGACTGGAGTTTACTGACTGAAGTCAACTCGCATCCGGTAGCGCTGGCTCAGTGCCGGGACTTCCTGCAACATCATCCTGAGCTGAAAGTGGTGGAAACCGACGACACCGCCGGAAGTGCCCGGAATATCAAGGAGAAAAACCTGAAAGGACACGCAGCCATCTGTTCAAAATATGCCGCAGAACTTTACGGAATGAAGATACTCCAGGAAGGCATAGAAACCAACAAACACAACTTCACCCGCTTCCTCGTGTCTGCGATCCGTGGCTGAGTGACGAACTGAAAGACCGCACGAAGATCAACAAGGCCAACATTGTCTTCTCACTTCCTCACAGCGAAGGAAGCCTTTCACAGGTGTTGTCCATCTTTTCATTCTATAAAATCAACCTGACCAAAATCCAGTCGCTGCCCATCATCGGAAGAGAATGGGAATACCTGTTCTATGTAGATGTCATGTTCAACGACTACCTGAGATACAAACAAGCAATTGATGCTGTAACCCCATTGACAAAAGCACTTAAAATTTTAGGAGAATATGCTGAAGGAGAATCAACCATATAACATCCAGCCGGCCGACAGACTGGCGAATGTCAGCGAATATTATTTCAGCCGCAAACTGAAGGAAGTGGCACAGATGAATGCCGAAGGAAAGAACGTGATCAGCCTGGGAATCGGAAGCCCGGACATGCCGCCCTCGGCCGAAACCATTGAAGTGTTGTGCGAAAATGCCCGCAAAGCTGACGCACACGGATACCAGCCTACCGTAGGTATTCCCGAACTCCGTCAGGCCATGGCCGACTGGTACCGCCGCTGGTATGGTGTGGAACTCGACCCGGCAACTGAAATCCAGCCGCTCATCGGTTCGAAAGAAGGGATTCTGCACGTCACCCTCGCACTGGTTAATCCCGGCGATCAGGTGCTGGTTCCCAATCCGGGATACCCCACATATACTTCACTGAACCGTATTCTGGGAAGTGAGATCGTCAACTATAACCTGCGGGAGGACAACCACTGGCAACCGGACTTCGACGAACTGGAACGAATGGATCTGAGCCGCGTGAAGATCATGTGGACCAACTATCCCAACATGCCGACCGGAGCCAATGCCACCATGGAACTCTACGAAAAGCTGGTAGATTTCGCACGCCGGCACAACATCGTCATCGTGAATGACAATCCGTACAGCTTCATTCTCAACCGCAAGCCGATCAGTATCCTCAACGTACCCGGAGCCAAAGAATGCTGCATCGAATTCAATTCCATGAGCAAGAGCCACAACATGCCGGGATGGCGCGTGGGAATGCTGGCAACGAATGCAAAGTTTGTACAGTGGATCCTGAAAATCAAGAGCAACATTGATTCCGGTACGTTCCGTCCCCTGCAACTCGCAGCAGCCCGGCTTATCAGAACAGCGCCGAATGGCATGAAGAAGCCAACATACAGGTTTACAGCCGCCGTCGCCGTCTGGCTGAAGAGATCATGAAAGCCCTGGGATGTTCCTTCGATCCGGATCAGGTAGGCATGTTCCTTTGGGGAAGAATTCCCGAACACTATGCGACGTAGAGGAACTGACAGAAAAAGTGCTCCATGAAGCACGCGTATTCATCACGCCGGGATTCATCTTCGGAAGCAACGGAAAACGCTTCATCCGCATTTCCCTCTGTGCCAAGGAAGAGAAACTGGCAGAAGCCTGAAACGTATTCAGGCAATATTCTGATAACATAAAAAAACAAAAGATATGGAACTCGATTTACAACCCATCAAACTGGAAGGTGTATCAGAAGAACGCCCTCTGATCATTGCCGGCCCATGCAGTGCCGAAACAGAAGAACAAGTGATGTCTACAGCCAAGCAACTGGCAGACAACGGTGTCAAGATTTTCCGTGCCGGAATCTGGAAACCGCGTACCAAACCGGGAGGTTTCGAAGGAATCGGTGTGGAAGGATTGCCCTGGCTCAAGGAAGTCAAGAAAGAAACCGGCATGTATGTAGCCACCGAAGTTGCCACGGCCAAGCATGTTTACGAATGTCTGAAAGCCGGAATTGATATTCTCTGGATCGGTGCCCGCACCACGCAAATCCTTTCGCCATGCAGGAAATTGCCGATGCACTGAAGGGTGTAGACGTACCTGTATTCGTGAAGAACCCGGTCAATCCGGATCTTGAATTATGGATCGGCGCCCTGGAACGCATCAACAACGCCGGACTGAAACGGCTGGGAGCCATTCATCGCGGTTTCTCGTCATACGACAAGAAGCTCTACCGCAACCTGCCCCAGTGGCATATCCCCATCGAACTGCGCCGCCGCATTCCGAATCTTCCCATCCTGTGTGATCCGAGTCACATCGGAGGCAAGCGTGAACTGATTGCCCCGCTCTGCCAGCAGGCCATGGACCTGGGCTTCGACGGTCTGATCGTAGAATCTCACTGCAACCCCGACTGTGCATGGAGTGATGCATCCCAACAGGTTACTCCGGACGTACTGAACTACATCCTGAACCTGCTCGTTATCCGAAGCGAACACCAGAGCACGGAAAACCTGAGCGAGCTGCGCCGGCAGATCGACGAATGCGACAACGACCTGATGGAAATTCTGGCCAAGCGCATGCGTGTATGCCGCGAAATCGGTACGTTCAAGAAAGAACACAACATGACCATTCTGCAGACCGGACGCTACAACGAGATCCTCGACAAGCGCGGAGCACAGGGAAGCCTCTGCGGAATGGATGCCGAATTCGTAAAGCAGGTGTTCGAAGCCATTCACGAAGAAAGCGTACGCCAGCAAATGGAAATCATCAACAAATAAACTGACCTCATACCAACATGCGTATATTGATTCTCGGAGCCGGAAAGATGGGTTCCTTTTTCACCGATGTATTGAGCTTTGACCATGAAGTGGCCGTGTACGACATTAATCCGCAGCGTCTGCGCTTCATGTATAATTGCTACCGTTTCACCAGTATGGACGAAATTTCTGAATTCCGTCCGGAGCTGGTCATCAATGCCGCTACCGTCAAGTACACCCTGGATGCTTTCCGGCAAGTACTTCCCGTGCTGACTTCCGACTGTATCCTCAGCGACATTGCTTCGGTAAAAACCGGACTGAAAGAATTCTACGAGACCAGCGGATTCCGCTACGTCTCCACCCACCCATGTTCGGCCCCACTTTGCCAATCTTGACAAGTTAAGCACGGAGAACGCCATCATCATCAAGGAGGGAGACTATCTGGGCAAAGTGTTCTTCAAGGACCTTTACCAGCGCCTCAGCCTGAACATCTTTGAATACAGTTTCGAAGAACATGATGAAACCGTGGCCTATTCTCTGTCCATTCCTTTCGTATCCACTTTCGTGTTTGCCGCCGTCATGAAACATCAGGACGCACCGGGAACTACTTTCAAGCGCCACATGGCCATTGCCAAAGGCGTACTGAGCGAAGATGACTTCCTGCTTCAGGAAATTCTGTTCAATCCCCGTACACCGGCACAGGTGGAAGGAATCCGCACGGAACTGAACGAGCTGCTGGACATCATCATCCGCAAGGATGCAGAAGGCATGCATGCCTATCTTACAAAGATTCGCGAAAAAATCAGATAACTGATCCGATGCGGGAGATATCCGGAGAGATGTCTCCCGCATTTCGTATATTCTCTCCCCTGTTCTTTTCCGGAGGCTCAGAGGTGAATGCCGTATTCATGCTTCAGTTCGTCCATCACGAACACACTTTCCAGTGAGCCCAGATGGTCAATCCGTCCCAGGACATTCAGTATAAATTCCTGATAATGCTTCATGTCGGAAGCATGAATTTTCAGCAGATAATCGAAAGCGCCCGAAATGTTATAACACTCCGTCACTTCGGGAATATCGCGGATGATGACGGGCAAATTCGGTGGCTATTTCATAACTCAGCCGCTGCATCTTCACCTTACAGAATACAACGAAACCCTGATTCAGCTTTCCGGCATCCAGCACGGCAATGTATCTTTTTATATAACCTCCGCTTTCCAGGCGCTTCAGGCGTTCGAATACCGGAGTAGACGACAGGCTGACGCGTGCCGCCAGTTCTTTGGTGGTGAGACGGGCATTCTCCTGCAAGATGCGGAGAATCTGAAGATCGATCTTGTCAAGTCTTTCTGATACGGGCATAGTGATTTATTCTTTAAAAGGATGAATTCAGGCATACCTTCTGCCTGTTTATTCTGCAAAACACAGCAAATATAGTGATATTTTCCATAATTTTCCGCTCTATTGGACAATTCGTCCGGTCATTCTACCTTTGCCTGCAGAAAAATCATACATCAACTATTAATAAAAGAGAGCTTATGAATACCCGGAACTTCATTTCGAGACGTTACAGTTACACGCAGGACAAGAACAACCCGATCCGGCTACCGGTGCACGGGCCGTCCCCATCTACCAGACCACATCGTATGTATTCCGCGACTCTGCCCATGCAGCCGCACGCTTCAGTCTGGAAGATGCAGGCAACATCTACGGCCGTCTGACGAATCCCACCCAGGATGTTTTCGAGCAGCGCATGGCGGCACTCGAAGGAGGAACGGCTGCCCTGGCTCTGGCTTCGGGAGCAGCCGCCATCACATATGCTTTTCTGAACATCGCCCGACAGGGAGATCATATCGTAGCGGCCCGGACCATTTATGGAGGAAGCTACAACCTGCTGGCGCATACCCTGCCGGAATACGGAATCACGACAACCTTTGTCGATCCTTCCGACCCGTCAAACTTTGAGCAGGCCATCGGCAAGGAAACCAAAGCCCTGTTTGTTGAAACGCTGGGCAACCCCAATTCGAACATCACGGATCTGGAAGCCGTGGCAGAAATTGCCCACCGTCATCAGATCCCGCTCATCGTGGACAACACTTTCGGAACGCCTTTCCTGATCCGTCCCATTGAACACGGAGCCGACATCGTAGTGCATTCGGCTACCAAATTTATCGGCGGACACGGCACTTCGCTCGGAGGCATCATCATTGATTCCGGCAAATTTGACTGGAAGGCTTCGGGCAAGTTTCCGCAACTGACTGCTCCCGACCCGAGTTACCACGGCCTGTGCTTCACCGAAGCAGCCGGCCATGCAGCCTATGTCACCCGCATCCGTGCCGTCCTGCTGCGTGACACAGGTGCCGCCATCAGCCCGTTCAATGCTTTCCTGCTGCTTCAGGGACTGGAAACACTTTCTCTTCGGGTAGAGCGCCATGTATCCAATGCCCTGCGCGTTGCAGCCTTTCTTGACGGACATCCCAAGGTGAAACGGGTCAACCATCCTTCCCTGCCCGGCCATCCGGACCACGGACGTTACCAACGCTACTTTCCGCATGGCGGAGGATCCATCTTTACCATCCTCATCGACGGGGGACAGGAAGAAGCACACCGGTTCATTGACCGTCTTCAGATCTTCTCCCTGCTGGCCAACGTAGCCGACTCGAAGTCGCTCGTCATCCATCCGGCCAGTACCACCCATGCCCAGCTGACACCACAGGAGCAGGCAGTTCAGGAAATCTTCCCGGGAACGATCCGGCTTTCCATCGGCACGGAACACATCGACGACCTGCTTGCCGACCTGAAGCAGGCATTGGAAGCCGTCTGATGAAGATATCTTACTGAAGCGAACGGATAGCCTTGTCAAATTCAGCCCAATGTTCATCGGTCATATTGCCCGGAACAAACAATGCCACACCAGCGGCACCCGCTTTCATCGAACCGCTTATTGCTTCACCGATCTCGGAAGGTATCAGTCCGTGGCCTTCCGGATCCTTGATCTTGGCCTTGTTTTTCCAGTCACGACAAATGAACAGACCGCTGTAAACCGGCTTCCGTCCGTTAACCGAGGCCACTTCCTCACGGGTAATCTCACCTACCCATGAAGCAGGTTCCAGATAAAAATCATTATAGTTCATCGGGAAGAATGCATCGATATTCCATTTGTTCCATTCCTGACGCACCAGCTTCTTTGCATACGACTCCGGTCCGGGGAAGACAGCAGCACTTACTTTCTTGCCCTTGGCATGCACGGCATCTGCAATCTTGTTCACCAGCCGCGTAACAACGTCGTAACGGAAACGCTTCCACTGATCACACATGGAAGGATCCTTCACCGTCCGGATATCAATGCCCGTAGCCTTCTTGAAGTCAGCCACACACTTGTCGCAATAACAATAGTCGGCTGTTGGATATTCCTCATTCATCACGAGTCCGTATTTTTCCCACAGACCGCGAGCCAGAATGACATCTACATAGCGGATATAGTCCAGGTGTACAAAGTCCACCTCCGGAATGTCAGCAATCCGTCCGTATTCCGTCACCAGATAGTTCACCACGTCCGGATTGTTCGGACACACACACCTGTAATACGGGACATACGCCTGCACGCGGTAAGCCGACTCCCCGTTGCGGTTCACCGCATACCAGGTGGAATCCGCATCGCCTTTCAGCATGGCCGGAATCCAGGCATGATATTCCAGCCCGTTGGCATGAGCAATCTTTGCTGCCCGTGCATGTTTCTCCACATTGAATCCTCCGGCATTATAGCACACCCCGCAAAGGCCATGTTCCTTCCATTTGCTGAAGTCTGCCTGAATGGAAGCTTCCGTAGCCTCCGCACCTTCCCCCTGCCATCCGTACACCGGAATGGTCTTCTCTGCCGTACCTGCACAGGAAACCATTCCTGCTGCCAGAAGTACGGACGCCAATAGTTTTTTCATTTTCATTGTTCCTATATGTTTTGATAGAATTAGTAAATCCATCATTCCCCGGCTTCACTGTCCGGCAAAGGAAAAGCTCCTTCAACCGGTACATAAACGGGAGTTCTCCGTGTCCCCATGTTCCGCAGGCGCCCTTCGTCAATGAGCCGGTTGATGCAGGCCAGTGCCATGCTCCGCTTGAAGCCGCAAAGCTTTTGCATCTCCATCCGTGTGATAAAAGGATGCGAAGCAAAATACCCCGCCAGCTTTTCGTTTACCTCTTCCTCCGTGAGCCGGTTGGAAAAAGGAATAGTCGAAGAAGCACGGACAAACTTCATCCCCCGTTCCAGACGCTTGCGCAAAGATGCTTCGGGCACAAACTTCACGCTCTTGAAATGCACCTTCCGGACATTTCCCTCCTTGAGCGAACGGATTTCATCGTTCGTCAAAGTGATGTCAAAATAGCCCAGTCCCCGCAAATAAACCCGGTGTCCTTCCAGAAAGGCATCCACATGACGTCCGACAATGCAGTCAGAACAGCCAGTATATCGCTTTCGCTCACCGTACAGCGGTGGGTAACAAAATGACTCAGCGGTCCATCCGGATCGTTTCCCGCTCCACAGCCCGCGCATGAAAATGTTTTACACCATCCCCGTAGGGTCGGGAGACTCATAGAATGCTATTTTCACAGCCATAATATTCAGATTTTCAGGTTATATCATATTGTCGTTCCGATCGATTTCCTGGTGAAAATCGATCAATTTCCTAAAGGAAATCAAAAGACTTCCATTTGGAAATCAATCAACTTCCATAAGGAAAGCCATGTAAAGATAAGGAAGATTTGCGAAAAAGAAGACCGGTGTCATCAAGAATCCTCCCCTATATTAAGCTTTTTTATGAAAACAGGACAACCTGCCGGCAAGCAGTGTCCCCTCACACCCTTCCATTTTTCAGGCAAAGAAAAGCAGCCTCTTTCCCTTAAAAAAAAATTACATAAATAATTTTCAACAATAGAAGACATCAAGAAATTATTTTAAAATAAAGATTATTAAATACTTGAGATTATATAAACAAAATCAGAACCGGATTTTCACATTTACATTATTTGACAACAAAAGGCTGTTTTCCGAAAGACTTTCATTAAAATTTAAACTAAAAATTACAACATAATAAAAAGGTTCTTATATTTGCCGCCACATAAAAACGACTTGACGACAAAGGACTTTGAGAAAAAGTCTTATTTAATTTTGATTTACAATAAGATACAAGAAGTTTATAAAAGAACTTCCGGAAAAAGAGGGAAACGAGAAATACAAAAACTGGAATTAAGCCAAAGACTTAATATATAAACTAAATCTTTAATCAACACAAAGCTTAGATCTATGACCAAAGAGCAACTAAAATCAGTAAGTGCGTTGCTGTTCTTGTCTGGTATTTCTACCGGATTCATACAGGCCGCACCACATGTAGATGCCATGGGCGTACAAAGCGTACAACAAAACAACGCATGTACGGGTATCGTAGTAGACCAGAATGGTGAAACGATTATCGGAGCTTCCGTAGTCGTGAAAGGAACAACCAACGGAACTATTACCGGACTTGACGGAGATTTCAGCATCTCCAATGTAAAAAAAGGCGATATCATCAGCATTTCTTACGTAGGATACGCTGCACAAGAAATCGTATGGATGGTAAACCGCTCAAAATTACCCTGAAAGAAGACACAGAAGTATTGGACGAAGTCGTTGTCGTAGGTTACGCAACCGTAAAGAAAGCCAATTTGACAGGTGCCGTTTCTGCCGTAGACGACAAAGTACTGGCAGACCGTCCTATCGTCAATCTGGGACAGGGTCTTCAGGGAACAATTCCTAACTTGAACATTACGACCAGCGGAAAGCCGGGTGCCGGCTCTTCATTCAACGTCCGTGGTGAAACTTCTATCAACGGAGGTTCTCCTCTGGTGTTGGTAGACGGTGTTCAGATGGACCCGAACCTGATCAACCCGCAGGACGTAGCCAGCGTATCTGTATTGAAAGACGCCGCTTCAGCATCTATCTATGGTGCACGTGCAGCTTATGGTGTGATCCTGATCACTACCAAGAGCGGACGCAAGAACGTGCCGACTCAAATCTCTTTCGACGCTTCCGTTTCATTCAACAGCCCGACAACCCGTCCGAGCTACATGAACTCCATGCAGTACGCCAACTGGATGAACGCAGCCGGACAGAATACCAACGGACGTGACATCTTCAGCCAGGATGAAATGGATCACATCAAGGCTTATTACGAAGACCCGGCCAACAACTCTCCGGTATTCGTAACCAACGACCCGAACAGCTGGCAATACAGTAACTGCCAGGCAGGAAAATATGCTTACTGCGGTAATACGGACTGGATGAAAGAAATGTACAAAAAGAGCTATCCGGTACAGAAATACAACATCAACATCAACGGTGGTAGTGAAAAAGCTACCTACTATACATCAGTAGGTTACACAGACCAGGGCTCACTTTTGCGCTACGGTAACGAAAATTACCGCAAGTTCAACATGGTGAACAATATCAACTATGATATCAATGACTGGCTACATGTATCTATGAAAACCAGCTTTATCCGTACGGAACTGAATGGTATTCCGCAGGATAATGCACACGGAGAAACCTGGATCGGTAACGATACCCAGCCGCTGATGCCGATTAAGCATCCGGACGGAAACTGGTCAGGACAAGGTAACTATACCAACTTCGCAGCCGTACTGGAAGAAGGTGGTTCACGTAAGACTACCAACAATGACTTCTGGAACACCATGGCCCTGAAGCTGACTCCGATCAAAGGTATGACCATCAACATGGACTATACCTTCAACTATTACGCTCAGCACATCAAAAATCACCTGAGATCATTCAACGAATACGGTATCGACGGAAAGTTCCTGCAAACCTTCCAATGGACAAACCCGAACTACATCTACGAACACCAGCAGAACGATACTTACAACGCTTTCAACCTGTTTGGTGATTATGAAAAGACTTTGGGCAAACATTACTTCAAGGTTATGCTCGGTTTCAACCAGGAAACCAAACATACACGCGCCTTCTATGCACAGCGCAACAGCCTGATTTCAAACGATCTGCCGTCAATGGATGCTGCAACCGGCGAAAAATATGTGGGTAACTCAGACGACAGCTGGGCTACACGAAGCGGATTCTTCCGTGTCAACTACACATTCGCTGACCGTTATCTGCTGGAAGTTAACGGACGATATGACCTTTCATCCAAGTTCCGAAGAGCGACCGTTCAGTATTCAGCCCTTCATTCTCTCTGGGATGGAAGCTCTCTGAAGAAAAATGGTTCAAGGAACCGACCAACAGCTTCTTTGATGATTTGAAAATCCGTGCATCATACGGTAGTCTGGCTAACCAGGCACTGGACAACGGATGGTATGCTTACCTGTCAAACTACTCAACCGGAACGATGAGTTACCTGATGGGCGGACAGCAGAACCAGTATGTGTTGCCGGGCGGACTGGTAAGTAACATCGTTACCTGGGAAAAGGTTACTCAATGGGACCTGGGTCTTGACTTCGCTATCCTGAGAAGCCGACTGAGAGGTACCTTCGACTATTACCAGCGTACCACTACCGGTATGTTAGGCCCCGGCCAGCTGTTGCCGAACATTCTGGGGGCAACCGAACCTCAGGAAAATGCAGCTGACATGAGAACCAGCGGTTGGGAATTGGCTTTGACATGGAACGACCAGCTGAGCAACGGCCTGCACTATACCGTAGGATTCAACTTGTCTGATACTCAGGCTAAGATTACAAAATACGACAACCCGAGCAAGTCTCTGTCAAGTTCATATTATGAAGGACAGACCATCGGTGAAATCTGGGGTTATGAATCAACTCTGTTCCAGTCTCAGGAAGAAATCGACAACGCTCCCGATCAGTCTAAGGTGGACGGCGCCATCAGCAAAGTTCCTGGTGACATCCGCTTCATGGATATCAACGGCGACGGTGTGGTAGACTATGGTGAAAACACAGTAGACAACCCGGGCGATATGAAGATCATCGGTAACAACCGTGCCCGCTACCGTTATGGATTCAATGTCTCTGCAGACTGGAAAGGCTTTGACCTGGGAATTTTCTTCCAGGGTGTAGGAAAGCGACGATATCATGTTGCCGAATACATTCAGATGGCAATACGGAAGCCAGTGGCAAGTTCCGGTTGCAGCATCTAACGACTACTGGAGCGAAACCAACACCGATGCATGGCTGCCGGTTGCACGTTTCAATGGAGGTACTGCTCTGGGACAGAACCAGACACGTTACCTGCTTAACGCTGCCTACCTGCGTCTGAAATCTTTGTCATTCGGTTATACATTGCCTGTATCACTGACCAAGCAATGGGGTATCCAAAAATGCCGTCTTTACTTCACCGGTGAAAACCTGCTGACTTTCAAGCATACTCCGGAAGGATTCGATCCTGAATTGGATGACCCGTACCAATATCCGCAGCAAAGATCATTGTCTATAGGTGTTAATGTCGTATTCTAAATCATCACTAGCAAGAACAATTATGAAACTTCAATATTTACTATACATGACTGCAGCCTTGTCACTGACAAGCTGTAACGATGCCTTTCTGGACAGAGAGTCACAAAGCATCAACGACGGAACATTCTGGAACTCCGTCAATGACCTGAGAACATATGCCAACGCCTTCTACGGCATCTTGCCGGGAGGAGTAACCAACCTGGGAGACGAAGACAGCGACAATCAGGTTCCGTTCAGCCTAACTCTTTCCTGTGGGGACAATACACAGTTCCGACTGAAGGAGGAAGCTGGTCAAAGAGCAACTGGCAGAACATCCGTAACCTGAACTATTTCATGACTCACTACCAGCAGGTTCAGGCTTCAGAAGAAGAGATCAATCCATTCGTGGCTGAAATCCGTTTCTTCCGTGCTCTGGAATATTTTGCAAAGATTCAGACCTTCGGTGATGTGCCCTGGCTGGAAAGCGAACTGAATGTGGACAGCGAAGAACTGTACGGTCCTAAAATGGCTAGAAACGAAGTTGCCAAGAAAATCATCGAAGACCTGGAATTCGCAATTACCTGGTTGCCGGAAAAAGGCAGCGAAGAAGACAACCGTCTGAACAAGGATATCGCACGCCACGTCCTGGCACGCGTTTGCCTGAATGAAGGTACTTACTACAAATACCACGATGAACTGGGTTACAGTGCCGACGTACAGGGATTGCTCCAGAAAGCTGCTGACCTGACAGACGAGCTGATCAATTCCAACCATTATGAAATCTATAAGACAGGAAATCCGGGAACAGATTACTACAACCTCTTCGTTATGGAAGACAAGAGTAACCTGAAAGAAGCGATTCTTTATATAGATTACGCATCTGCTCTGCGCGAACACAATGCTACTCACTGGCTGCGTAACGCCAAAAGCGGATGGTCTAAAGACTTTGCCGACTGCTTCCTGTATACAGACGGTAAACCGGCATCAGCCACTTCAAAAGCTCACGTACAGAACCGTACCATGGCAGAAGAAGCACAGGATCGTGACTTGCGTTTCAAACAGCTGATTCTGACAAGCGAAGATCCTTACACGATGACTTCAAACGGCAGCATAACCTATATCACCAACGATGCAGACTTTGTAAGCGCTGACTGTCCGACCGGATACTGGGTTCGCAAATATTTTGATCCGGATCCTTCACAGGATATCGAAGCTAAATGTACGAATTGACGGTATTGCTTACCGCTATGCTGAAACATTGCTGATCAATGCGGAAGCCAAAGCCGAGCTGGGAACAATCACTCAGGCAGACCTGGATAAAACCATCAATCAAATTGCGTGACCGTGTTGCCATGCCGCACCTGACAATGGAAGTAGGTTTCACCGACGCAACTGGCCTGACTGGGGATACAGTGTGACTCCGCTGTTGCAGGAAATCCGTCGTGAACGCCGTATCGAGCTGGCTGGAGAAGGATTCCGTTTCGGTGACCTGAAACGCTGGAAAGCCGGAAAACTGCTGAACAACGTACAGACTTACGTCGGAAAATATGTTCAGGGTGAAGACGGAGAATTCCATCAGACTATCATCTATACCAACTATACGAACCCAGACTGCTCATACGAAGCAGGAAAGAGCCGTACATGGAACGACAAGATGTATCTGTATCCGATACCGACCGGAGAATTACAGCGTAACCCGAACCTGTTGCCTCAAACCCGGGATGGGAATAATTGATAGATCCTTTTAACTAACGAAAGAGTTCCCTGTTTCCGTCAAGTTCTTTTGATAGGAGAAACAAGGGAACTCTTTTTTTTCTATATTTGCAAAAATAATTCTAATCTATTTATCATGAAACTATCGAAACTAATCCCCTTGTGCGCTGTTGCATCTGCATTCTGCGCATGTTCTTCCCCACAAGTCAAAGCACCGGAAGCTATCCTTCCTATACCTGAACAAAAGCAGGTTGACTGGCAGAAAATGGAAACTTACGCTTTCATCCATTTCGGTTTGAACACATTCAATGACCGGGAATGGGGATATGGCGATACCGATCCCAAGATCTTCAATCCGGCCCGACTGGATTGTGAGCAGTGGCACAGACATTGGTTAAAGCCGGAATGAAAGGAGTTATCCTGACAGCCAAGCACCATGACGGATTCTGTCTCTGGCCGTTCGAAGGAACTGACTACAACATCAGCCATACTCCTTATAAAGATGGTAAAGGAGATATCGTACGTGAACTGGCTGATGCCTGCAAGAAATATGGTCTGAAATTTGCCGTATATCTTTCACCATGGGATCGCCATCAGGCCAATTACGGAACTCCGGAATATCTGGATTACCTCTATGCACAGTTACGGGAGCTGCTGACCAATTACGGAGAAGTTTTCGAAGTATGGTTCGACGGAGCCAATGGTGGTGACGGCTGGTACGGAGGAGCAAAGGATGTCCGTACAATCGACCGCAAGAACTATTATAATTATCCGCGCATCTACGAAATCCTGGACAGCATTCAGCCGCAGGCTGTCATCTTCTCCGACGGAGGACCGGGCTGCCGCTGGGTAGGAAACGAAAGAGGATTTGCAGGAGCAACCAACTGGTCATTCCTGCGCAAAGGAGAAGTATATCCCGGATATCCCAAACATTATGAACTGCAATACGGACATGCAGACGGCAACCAGTGGGTTCCTGCCGAATGTGACGTATCCATCGTCCGGGATGGTTCTATCATCGGAAGAAGACGATCGCGTGAAAACTCCTGAACAGCTCGTTGATCTGTATTACCGGAGTGTGGGTCATAACGGAACTCTTCTGCTGAACTTCCCGGTTGACCGTAACGGATTGATCAACCCGATTGACTCAGCAAATGCTGTAAATATTATCAGATCATCCAGCAGGAACTGAAGAATAATCTGGTAGCCGGAATGAAAGCGAAGTCAGCAACGAACGTGGAGGAGCTATGTAGCCTCAGCCATGACAGATGAAGATTACGACACATACTGGGCTACGGAAGACAGTGTAAAGACCGGTGACATCGAATTCAGTTTCAGCAGTCCTCAGCGTATGAACCGTATGATGCTTCAGGAATACATTCCATTGGGCCAGCGTGTAAAAGCATTCACCGTAGAATACAAGGATAAAGACGGTAAATGGCTTCCTGTACGCCTGAATGAAGAAACAACAACCATCGGCTACAAGCGACTGCTCCGCTTTGAAACCGTTGTTTCCGACGGTATCCGTATCCGGATTACCGATGCCCGCGGACCTTTGTGTATCAACAACATCGGTATTTATGATGCAGGACAGAATGCAGACATTTCTTATGACGTTCCGACTGAAAAGATCGAAAGTCTGCCCTTTACACTGACAGGTGTGGCTGAAGATGATGCAAAATTGGCTGTGGACCGCAATAATCAGACTACTTTGCTTTGTAAACGCAATCAGCTGATCATCGATTTGGGTGAAGAAAAAATGATTTCATCTTTCCACTTCCTCCCGGATCAGAGCGAACCGAACAAAGGACTGATTTCAAATTACGAATTGGCAGTAGGTAATACAGCGACCAGATCAATAAAGTGGTAAAAGCAGGAGAATTCTCCAACATCCGCAACAATCCGGTTCTGCAGTCGGTATATTTCACTCCGACCATTACCCGCTACATCAGTCTGAAAGCAACCCGTATGGTAAACGATGGCGAACCTATGGGATTTGCTGAAATTGCTGTCAAATAACAAACTGACTGAATTAATCAGGTAACCTCTTATACAGACCTGACAACCTCCGGTTGTTTTCTTCCTGCTTCGACAAGGAAAGAAACCGGTGAGGCTGTTCAGGTCTGTTCGTTTGAATATTCCCTGCTTTCTGACCGATTTCGGCTAAAAATATGTACATTTGCAGAAATAATCAAACTCAAAATATGCAGACAAGCGAAAATACCAACTTCCAGTTGCCTGATCTGAAAAACTCGATGGGAGAAAATCTCGGTATCGAGTTTCAGTCCATCCAGTCGGGACTGTCGAAGCTACAATGCCCGTAGATCACCGGACGTGTCAGCCTTTTGGCATTCTGAACGGAGGAGCTTCTCTGGCTTTGGCCGAAATTATGGCGGGACATGGTTCCGTGCCCCTTTGTGGCCCTGACCAGATGCCATGTGGTATACAAGTCAGTGCCAGTCATGTCAGCATGATGCCTGTGGGTACATTCGTAAAAGCCACCGCCAGACTGATCCAGCGCGGAACTACCCTGCACGTATGGAACGTAGACATCACTTCGCCGAGCGGAAAGCTCATTTCAACTGCACGAGTCGTCAATCTCATCGTAAAGAAAAGACAATGAACAAAC
>ENA-OQAA01000951-OQAA01000951.1-human-gut-metagenome-genome-assembly--contig:-NODE-951-length-17055-cov-1.602552_pt1 | contig 17055 bp, 28 predicted proteins | sample MGYA00242489_ERZ504515 | MGnify/ENA primary metagenome ERZ504515 (study PRJEB26092, sample SAMD00036237) | human gut metagenome | host: Homo sapiens | study: EMG produced TPA metagenomics assembly of...
TCTGCACGCAATCCACCAGTGCAAACCAAAGAAACACACATTCACACCAAGTGCACTCCCAAACAACACATAGGCGATGTTCTCCTCTCTCAGTATGCTTTCATCTCAGGAAAACAACATAACCGCACAAGTCAGGAAAAAAAAGTACAAGATACCACTTTTTTTGACAGTGGCATTTTGTCCGCATGAGCAGACACTTCCGTATCCACATAAATAATCTGTTTTGCCGATTCCATAACCCATCCATTTTCTACCTTCAGATTATACATCCTTCGGTGTGTCCCATAGACAATCCAATAGAGACCGACAATATATTCCGTGAGCCAAACAGTCCAGACAATCATAAAAATCCCAATGCCAGCAAATGTCACCCCACACACCAATATCCCTAGAATCATGTTCCATTCGCTGAAATTTTTTGTACTTCTTTTTATATGTCTCTGCCATGTCCCGCACTGTTTTCTCATCCACTTTTTCTTTTGGAATGTGCACGCCAAAAAGCATTCCCCCACTATACTCTTCTTTTCCCGCGTATGCAAGCATACAGATTCCAACAACCATGATATCCGTAAACAGAAAAATAACTAACATGAGAATTGCCACTTCCATAATCATACCTCCTCCATCATCGTCGGATGCATCCTCTGAAACATTTTCATGCAAACCTTTAGAAACTCATCCTCACTCATTCCTTTTATGCTTGCTTCTGCCGAAAGTAGCTCTAACTCAGACTCCAATTTCTCCCGAAAACAATCCTGAGTCTCCCTTATCGGGCAAACAATCGCACCCTTTCTCCGGTCAATTTCGATAAATCCTTCTAGCTTTAACAACTGATAAGTCTTATTGACTGTCATCACGTTCACTCCTGCATCCTGTGCAAGCTGACGGACTGTCGGAAGCCGCTCCCCTACTGCCAGTTCGCCCCTCCCAATCCCTGTTACAATCTGATTCCGCAGCTGCACATAGATTGGAACCTCGCTTCCCATATCCAATGACAAAATCATATAATCACCTCTTATCTCAATTAAGTATTATTTATTATAATACAAGCAATGCTTAATTACAATAAATTAGGACGTAATAAAATATAAATTTACTACGTCCCAATCCTCAACAGCAGTATCTGCTATTTTACATATTTTTTCTTCATCTCTTCTACTTTTGCATTGTATGCTTCATTTTGTTTTTGCTGAAGTAAGGTTCTTCTGATTGTTTCTTTCACTTCCTCAAGTGGAGAAACTGTCGCCTCATTTTTCTTCTCCACCTTAATCAGATGATAACCAAATTGTGTCTTAACCGGTCCTACCACATGTCCGATTTCTGCTGCAAATGCCGCATCCTCAAACTCTTTTACCATCTGTCCTCGTCCAAACTCTCCAAGGTCTCCGCCTTTTGCTCCGGAAGGACATGTTGAAAATTCTTTCGCCGCTGTCTCAAATTCTTTTTCTCCATTTACAATAGACTCTAAAATAGAATTACACTTTTCTTCGGAATCCGTCAAAATGTGTTTCGCGCTGACTGTATCTCCTTTTGTAAAATGCTGCTGATTCGCATCATAATACGCTTTCATCTCTTCTTCTGACACTGTAATGTCTTTCAAAGTCTCTCTCATCGCCATCTGCGCGAGGATATCACGTCTTGCATTTTCAAGCACCTTCTGAAATTCTTCTGTCTCTTCCAATTTCATCTCCTCACCGTCTTTTGCAAACATATGTAAGGCAATCAGCTGTTCCAGACACTGCTCTCTAAACTGTGGATTGGACAAATATGGCTGCTGTTCTCTTGGCACTCCCTGTAAAAATGCATCAAACTCTGCCTGTGTAATCTCTTCTCCTGCTACTACTGCTAAAACTTCCTGACTCATATTATTTTCTCCTTATTTTCATAATTATCGGCTGCTAAACCGCTTTTCTCTGATGATACTATATTTCACTCATTCTTTGCAAGACACCCTGCTACTTTACCCCTGCTTTTTTACAAATATCTTCCAGACAGCATCTCTCGCAGTGCGGCTTCGTCCTTGCGGTACAGACATCACGCCCGTGATAGACAAGTCTGTGGCAGAAATCGCTCCCCTCCTGCGGCGGAATAATTTTCCACAATTCCATCTCTACTTTTTTCGGTTCTTTCAAATCTTTGACAAGCCCGATGCGATTTACAAGACGAATACAATGTGTGTCTGTCACAATCGCCGGCTCCCCGAATACGTCACCCATAATCAGGTTCGCGCTTTTTCTTCCGACGCCCGGCAATTTTAATAACTCTTCAAACGTATTCGGAATTCCTCCATCATATTCATCGCGCAAAATCTTCATACACGCACTGATATCCCGCGCTTTGCTCTTGCCTAATCCACACGGTCTTACAATTTCTTCAATCTTATCCACATCTGCAGCCGCCAATGCGTTCACATCCGGGTATTTCTCGTATAATTTTCCCACAACGATATTAACTCTCTCATCGGTACACTGCGCTGCCAGCCTGACACCGACAAGCAGCTTCCACGCTTCATCATAGTCAAGTGTGCAGTCTGCATCCGGATATTCCTTTTTCAAACGTTCTATTACTTCCAAGGCTAATTCCTTTTTTCTCATGTTTCTTCCCTTTCAATCTGTCCTATTCTTCCTAATCCGCGAAAAAATCCACAGTTTTTTCCTATTTTAACATGTTTTCCACATTTTGATACCATGAATTGCACACGAAATACAAAATCTTCAAATTCCAACATCGATACGGTAAATGGATGTTCTTCCGTGACAGTAATCTGCATCTGTTTCTTATAGTATTCCGGATACATTCCCTCAAATCCATCTTCAAGCATTTTCGCATGAATTTCTGTTCTCTTCTTTTGAATCCTACAATTCAACTCCTCACCGTAATCCCGCTGCGGATAAATTTCCGATGCCGCTTGCACTTCCTGACAAATGGTCTCATATAGTTTCTGCCTCTTCGGGCTCAAAAGCCTCCTCCCGAGCAGCCTCTCGAGTACTCGACTCGGAAATCTCCGGTAAAGACGAATCCACTTTATATATCCACGGTCATCCGCTTTTCTTGCAAGCCGCTCCATACAGTCAATCCCCTCATAAGTCGCCGGATATTTATCCTCCAATGATTCGTGAACTGGTGACCACATTCGAAACGGCGGAAATTCAACAAGCCGCATCAGTGCTTTCTCTCCTTCATTGCAATAGCGCTCTCCCAGATAACTGTATTTCTCATAAATTGTCCCAATGATATAGACAAGCTGTCTCCAATGCTCCTGCCCCTCTACCCAGAAATGACCAATCCTGTGATACTGAAAACACTGTATCTTTTCTTCAAGTTCCTGAAAACAGAGCGTGAATGCATTTTCCTCCCCTTGCCTCACACTCAAGACATACCTGTCTTCCTCGATTGCAAGTTTTCCACTCACTTCAAGCGCATCATCGCGCAGATAGCTTCCTGTCATCTGACAGCCTTTTAAAATCAAATAATTCTCCACCGCGTCATTCATCATATAAGGAATCAGATACTCTTCACCGACACACAGCTCAAACACCTGATATTCAAAAACTTCTGCTAACTTTTCAAATGCAGATGAGATGCCATCTTCTACGCCGGAAAAATATGTGTAATCTAAAGCCATCTTGTTTCCACTTCTCTTTTCAATTCGCAAAACATTTCATAAAATTCATTTTTTGCCTTTGTTACAATATCCAACGCAATACTCTTATTATAAGAATTTGCTACATTATTCCGCTCCTGCAACGCAGATATCCACAGTTTTTCATCTTGAATCATATTCGCTTTATATGCTGTTTTTAAAATAATCTTAGGTGAGCCGGTAGCCCCCTCCTCAAAACCATGTCTCTCTAATATCTCTTTCATCATTTTCCAAGATTGTTCAAAACAAATTTCATATAATCCTACTAAACCGGTCAAAACTACGTTGTCATATGGGGGATTATATTTATATATTTCCTTCATGTTTTCTAAAGCCGCACAAAAATTTTCATATTTTTTCATATAGAATCTTTCCCTCTCTTTCAATGGATTCTCGTAATTCCGGTTGTATCTTTCTTGCTAAATCAACAATATCATATTCGAGCAAAGTAGTTGTCTCTTCGTCGATATCTAACGCAAAACTTTCCACTTCGCCACCTTCTACCGCCAAATCAATATCACTTGTTCTCTTAAAGTCGCCTCTTGCTCGTGAACCAAACAAAATCACTTTTTGAATATGATATTTCTCTGCCAAATCACAAATTTTCTCTCAAAACTTCTCCGTCAATTCCTGTTTCTTCCATATCTGCACCTCTATTTTTCATTAAAACCAGTCACCCCAATATTACCATAACGTTGTAAATTTTTCTACCTTAAGTACAGCAAAATGCCCGGACCGTTTCACCTCGTCCGAGCATTTTCATTCACTCAACTAACAACTCTCTCATGTTAGATTTTCATTATCCCACGCATGCATTTTGAAGAATTTCATTCAACGCACTTTTGCTGCTTGTATGGCAGCGCACGATTTCTGCATTACATTTTTCCGCCTCGGTAATCGCGCATTTACCATCTTGTGCGACACTGTGTTGGTAAACAGAATCAGTAAATCCGGACTTCCGATCTGCTCACTTAAGTTTGCCGACATCTGCGTAAATATTTTTGCTTTGCATTTATACCCTTTACATATTTTTTTATACTGACAGACCATACGGTCATGTCCGCCAACAATCACAACACTCATAGAAATCCCCCTCTATTGCACAAGCTGCTTTCCAAGTTCTTCACACGCGCAAGCACTTCATCATCCGGCGCTTCCTGACAGATCAAACCTTCTCCGTTTACAATCTCTGCTCCTGCATTCTGCATACGCTCTACCCAGTCACGCATCCATTCTCCGTCTCCCCAGCCGTAGGAACCAAACAACGCGATTTTCTTGCCTGCCGCAAAGCTTTCTACTGCTTCGACAAACGGTTCCATCTCAGCTTCCTCAAGCACTTCTGCTCCCATTGCCGGGCAGCCAAGAGCGAACACCTTCTCATCTTTCAACACATCCGGAGAAATTGCGCTAACTTCAGATACAACTGCTTCTCCTCCTGCCTGTGTGATTCCTTTTCCGATTGCCTCAGCCATCTCTTCTGTGTTACCTGTCTGTGACCAATATACAACATTGATTCTGCTCATCTTTCATACCTCCTATACCACCGCTGTCTGCAGTATATTTTCATTATAATATCCTATAATTTCTTCCATACTGACACCGCTTGAAACAAGCCGGATGAGCATCTCTTTTGCCATCTCAAACTGCTTGAAAATCTCAAGTTTTTTTGCGACGTCTGCATAAACTTTCCAATATCCGGAATACAGAGAATTCTTTCCTCCATGCACCATAAAACCAGTCACATCTTCCACCGGATACCCTAAAAGCAGCCCCATCTCATGCGGAAATATTTTTGAACCATTCATATATGCCCGATAGCGCATCTGAAAAATACTGAGGATTCTTCCAAGCTGGATTTCGACATACCCTTCTTCGCGGAGTACCTCGCTTACATCCTCTCTCTCCAAAAATTTCTCCAATTGATTTCTGCGGAACAAAAGAAGCGTGATCTTCTTTTCATTCTGTAAAAGACGATAGCAAGAAATACCTGTTCTTTTTAAAATTGCCCGCACTAATTTTTCATCTTCATTTGAAACAATCAACATATTAGAAATTTTTAATCCTGTGATAAGCGGCGCACATTGTAATGCCAATTGCGTCTCGATATTTTTCAAATCCATTCCCTGAACGATTTCAAATATTTCTCTGCTCATATTTCCTCCTTGAGTTAGTTTTTTCTAACCTGTGTTTATAATATCTAATTTTATCCTATAAGTCAAGACAAATTATCAATAAAATTGTTCAATAACGCATTGACACGTTTTGCATTCAGTTCTATACTATATTTTGTTTACAAGTAAACTATTTTGAAATCGGAGGTGGATATGAGACAAACCGTGGAAGAGATGCTCGGATACTTTAATCAAATTCGCCGAGTATATGCAAATGAATTGAATTTGAAATTTACAAATGAGAATTTTTCTCCAAATGAAATTTCCATCCTGATTCTTCTTTCCAATAATCCCTCCATCAATACAAGCAGTCAGTTATGTACGATTCTCGGCGTATCCAAAGGGCTGATCAGCAGGAGTATTGATGCATTAGTTGAGAAAGGATACATTATTTGTGCAAAAGATGACGCTGATAAACGTATCCAGCGACTTTCATTTTCTCCTCAGGCAGCTCCTGTCATTCAAAAGCTGAACGAGGAACTCACAAAGATGAACAATGAAGTTTTACAAGGTATTTCCAAAGAAGAACTTCAACAGGTTGAAACTACAATGACGAAAATTTTGACACGTTTTAAAGAAAGGAATGAAACACAACATGAAAAAAACAATGTCTAGAGAAGTAGACTTAGGGAATGAACCGGTCCGACATCTTTTACTTGTTCTGGCAGTTCCGGCTATTACTTCCCAAGTAGTCAACGCACTTTACAATATGGTTGACCGAATGTATATCGGACATATTCCGGAAGTCGGTTCCGCTGCACTTACAGGGGTCGGTGTCTGTTTCCCGATTATTATGATCATCTCCGCATTCGCTTATCTGATGGGATGGGCGGTGCGCCAAGAGCCAGTATCTACATGGGGAAAAAAGACAATGACACTGCCGAAAAGATTTTAGGAAACAGTTTGTCTGCCCTCATTATTGCTTCCATTATCTTGACAATCACGGTACTCGTGTTCAAAGAGCCTCTGCTTTATTTGTTCGGGGCAAGTGAAAACACGATTTCCTATGCAGAAAGCTATATGACCATCTACGCTGTCGGAACTATCTTTGTACAGCTCACACTAGGGCTAAACGCATTTATTTCTGCGCAGGGATTTTCTACAATCAGCATGATGACCGTTATTATCGGTGCGGTTTCTAACATTATTTTAGACCCGATTTTCATCTTCGGATTCAATATGGGCGTTCGCGGCGCCGCAATTGCAACGGTTCTCTCACAGGCGTTAAGCGCAATTTGGGCATTAAGATTTTTATGTGGAAAAAATACCGTTCTCCGCATCAAAAAGAAAAATTTAAAAATCAAGGCATCCATCTTCCTGCCTTGTATGGCGCTTGGAATCGCTCCTTTTGCAATGCAGGCAACAGAAAGTGTGCTCGTGCTTTGCTTTAATTCTTCCTTATTAAAATACGGCGGAGACTTAGCTGTCGGCGCTATGACAATCCTGTCGAGTATCATGCAGTTCGCAATGCTTCCATTACAAGGTATCACACAGGGTGGACAGCCGATTATCAGCTATAATTATGGGGCAAAAAAAATGGAGCGTATCAAACAGCTTTTAAACTCCAAACTATCTGCTGCATTGCCTACGTCGCAATTGTTTGGATTATCGCCGAGTTTGCTCCATCCGTTTTTGTTTCCATCTTCACAAGCGATCCACAACTGGCAGAACTGTCACAATGGGCTCTTCGCATTTACCTGGCTTGTATTTTCCTCATGGGAATCCAGATTTCCTGCCAGCAGACATTCATTGCCTTTGGGAACTCAAAAATCAGCGCGTTCCTTGCAGTATTCCGAAAAATACTTGTATTGATTCCTCTGATTTACATACTGCCGGCAATCATGGCAGACAATGTAAAAGCGGTATTTCTTGCCGAACCAATCGCCGATGCGATTGCCGTATTCACAACCGCCACTTTATTCTATATTAACTTCAAGAAAATCATGAAAGGCGAAGCTCAGGCATAATAAAGTAAAAGAGCGTGTGAAAAAATTTTTATTTTTTCACACGCTTTTTTTACATCTGTGTCACTTCGTCCACAATCGACATTGTTGATTTGCGATGAGACACAAGTACAATTGTCTTATCTTTCCGCTCTTCCAACAAGCTTTTCAAGATAATTCCCTCATTCAGGCTGTCAATATTACTTGTAGGCTCATCCAGCAGAATAGTCTTGGCATCATGAAGAAATGCCTCGCAATTCCGATTCTCTGGCGTTCTCCTCCTGATACCGAATCTCCGAGTTCCCCAAGCTTTGTGTCATACCCCTGTGGCAGGGAATCGATAAAATCATGAATTGCTGCCTTTTTCGCAGCCTCAATCACCTCTTCTCTTGTCGCATCCGCCTTCGCCACCTTGATATTATTTTCAATTGTGTCCTGGAACAAGAAGGTTTCCTGCGTCACATAGGAAATATGATTTCGCAAATGCCTGTGTCAATCTCGTTTACGTTGCGCGTTCCATAGCTGACACTGCCGGAATCTGTCTCATAAAAACGCATAAGCAGCTTTAACAACGTTGATTTCCCACATCCGCTTTTTCCGAGAATACCATGAATCGTATTTTTGCGGATATCCAATGAGAAATTTTTCAAAATTGATTTTTCTTCTTTTCTGTCTTCCGGATATGTGAACGTCACATTTGAAATACGAATATCTTCATCCGGAACTTCCACATTACTTTCCACATCCATCACAACCGGCTCTTCGGCAAGCAGGTTCAATACACGATTTCCACTTGCAAGCGTCTGATTCAGGTTGTTTGAAAGTGCAGACAATGCTGCTGTCGGTCCAAATGAACTCATCATGGCGATAATACAAATAATTGCATTTCCGGTGCTGATCACCCCGTTCGATGCCAAAAGACCGCTATATAATGTCATGCACACTCCCGCGACAAGAATAACTGTATCTGTACTGATTCTCTGTACTGCCTCCTGCTTTTTCAAAGTTGCATTTACCTGCTCTAGATGCTCCGTGAACGCATCCATTTTTTCCTGACGTTCTTTTTGTTTTTCATACTGTAAAATTTCGTCTAATCCATACAGATTATCCAAAACAGTTGTATTTAATTTCCCATAAATACTGCGGTATTTTTGCCCGTGTTTCTGTCCTGCTTTACTGTTCACCACCGGAACGGCCAGCCCGACAAGCAGATAGAACACCGCCGCCAATACCCCCCAGTCCCACATGGAACTGTCCGATAAATGCAACCATCACAAGCGATGTGATTGCCGCAATTGCAATCGGTGAAATCGTGTGTGCATAGAACACTTCCAAAAGTTCAATATCGCTTGTGATAATCGAAATCAGATTCCCCTTTTCTTTGCCATCCAGCTTTGCCGGAGCCAATTTTCTCAAAGAGGCAAATATCTGATGACGGATTCTGGCAAGTAATTTAAATGCAATATAGTGGTTACTTGCCTGTTCCGCATAGCGAAGTACTCCTCGCAATACCGCAAATACAACAAGCAGCACGAATATCATTTTCATGGAAATGCCAGTCACTTCTCCAAGCAGATTTCCAATTGCCGCCCCTCCGAGAATCGTAATAAAAATCGCCATCAAATTTCCGATACATCCCATGATGATCGCAATACACATCACTCCGAGAAGAGGTTTGATCATACCAATCAGACCAAGCATCACCTGAAATCCATTTCTGTTTTTATTCATTGGCAACCGCCCCCTTTCCAAATTGCTCCAATGCGCTCTGCTGTCTGAATAATCTGTGATAGTATCCATCTTCTTTGCAAACGCTTCGTGCTGTCCTTTTTCCACAATCATTCCGTCTTTTAGCACATATATCTGATCCGCAGACACAACATTCGCAAGTCTGTGTGAGATCAAAAGAACTGTTTTTGTTTTTGCCAGTTTTCTCACAACCGCCATAATATCATTTTCACTTTCCACATCTACATTAGAAGTTGCCTCATCAAATATGTAGATTGGCGTGTCATGCAAAAGCGCCCTTGCAAGAGACAGCCTTTGCTTCTGTCCGCCCGAAAGATTAGACGCTTTCTCAAGGAGAACAAAATCCAGCCCTCCGCTTTTTTCCACAAAATCCAACAGATTCACCTCGCGAAGCGCCTCTTTCATCTGTGTTTCTGTCGCATCTTCTTTTCCCATGAGAAGGTTTTCCCGAATTGTTCCTGCAAACAGATAACTGTCATGTCGGATACGGGTAATCTTTCTTCGAAGTGCTTTCAAGTCCATTTTGTCAATTGGCATATCTCCGATAAAAATCTGTCCCTCATCTGCCCTTCTGTCTCCCATTAAAAGCAGCGTAGTGGTACTCTTTCCGCAACCGGATTCCCCGACCAATGCAGTCAATCCATGACCTGCCCGGAACATGATACCTTCCAGCACCTTTTTCTTTGCCTTCATAAGAAAAACTTACATTTGAAAACGCAATCTCATCAGATTCTCCTTCCATTTCGGCAGATTTTTCTCCTTGATCTTCTTCCAAATCTACCAGTCGGAAAATCTTATCCGCTGCAGCATTTCCATTCATCGCAATGTGGAAGAAGGAACCAAGCAAACGAAGCGGCAGGAAAAACTCGGCTGAGATCATAATAATGAAGAAACATTGCGCCAGTCCGATTACACCTTTTTGATACTCTAAAATACTCAAGATGATACCGACTGCTGCCCCACCGTAGGCTACCAAATCCATAATACTGATGGAATTTAACTGCATGATGAGCACGCGCATCGTTACTTTACGAAATCTTTCCGCTTCCTCATCCATTCTTTTTGCATAACGCTCATCTGCCTGATAAATTTTCAATGTCGTAAGTCCCTGAAGGCACTCCAAAAAGGAATCTCCCATCTCCGTGTATGTTCCCCAATATTTTGCAAGCATCTTTTTCGCAAATTTCTGAACTGCTACAATTGAAAGCGGAATCAACGGAACACAGATTAAAAGCACGACCGCCACTTTCAGGCTCATCGTTCCTACAATGACAAATAGTGTGACCGGTGCAAGCATGCTGTAGAAAAACTGTGGCATGTATTTTCCAAAATAAATTTCCAACTGTTCTACACCTTCCGTGGTGATCTGCACCACCTCAGATGTCTGAAAATATTCTTTATAACTGCTCCCAAGCCGCATCATTTTCTCATACACCATCGTTCGCAGTCTCGCTTTCACCTGCTTCGATGCCTCAAATGACAACTTGCTGTTGAGCAGCGACATCAAGCTTCGTACAACTACAACAACTGCCAACGTCACAAGCAGCCTGATACTTTGGTTTTGCAGATTTTCTCCACGAACCATTCCAGCTATAAACGCAGCTGTCTGGAGCATCAGCGCAACATTTGCAATGAGCATGACCACTGTGTAAGAACCATCCCCCAAATGTTTTTCTGATTTTCTCTAAATTCTTTGATCAACCTCTTATGAAACATATTGCTTTCCCCTCCTTTTCTTAGTCTTATATTGCACAGCATGGGCTATCCCCAATACGCAAAAAATAACCGCCGAAAGCTTATGCATAACAATGACTGCCATCATCTCTCCTGTCGGTCTTATCAAAAAACCGCTGACCGCCATCACTACAATCGAAACAATCAACAACTTATCAATAATTTTCTTCTTATTCATTTTTCTTCTCCTATCTCTTTTTTATTTTTCCTTTCATTGTCACCCACATATGATCCAGCGCCTGAAGCGGATGATAAAACAACATTCTCGGTCCTGCATACTTCATAACTTCTTTGATCTTTTCCTGCATCTCTTTTGAATAACAATGCACTTTGCAGGCACTGCAAATGTCTTTGTCTCCATGAACGGACATTTTTCCGTTCGGAGCAACGCATAGTCCAACAGTTTCTGACATTCCGGACAGAGTTCTCCCTTGTGCTTGTGTTTTCCGCGACAATACACCCCAATCATCACACGTAGCGTTTTCTTTTCCTTTTCTCTCTTCTTATTTATGTCCACCATTTCGTTCTCCATTTTTTGATATTGATAAGCATTTTCATTTAAAATACATGGATTAGTATATGCTAACTTTTATTTCATGTCAAGAATTTTAAATCTTTCAAAAATAAAAACCGGGAAGATCAGTGCAATACGCTTCTCTACACTCAATGCGATTTGTGACGTATTAGACTGCCAGCCCGGTGGCATATTGGAATTTATAAAAGATGACAAAACACAGGGAGGAGAACCGAAAGATGAAACCAAATGATTTTGATACAAATATTTCTTATAAACATTCGAAAACATTTTCAACACGCATGCGTATTCTTTTATTCCTTGCGCTATTCATGACCGGACTTATTTCCACAGTCGGCATTATACAAATCGTTGGGCCTCTGTGTTCAGATGATTGGTTGGCTGTTCCTGGCATCTTCCGTTTTGTTTCCGCGTCTTCCAGGTTATCATTCTTCTGGAATTGAGATTTTTAGCTATGGAAGTTTTGTTCTGATCGATGGTATAAATCTAACACTGGGAATTCTAATTATCATTTTCGGTTGTTTTGATTCATGAAGGATTGCGAATGCAAAAAGATTTAGATGAAGTGTTGTAAATATCTATCGAACACTTGAATCGATCCTGCAGCTCATAAATACAAAGGGAACAGCCTTCCACAATGGTGGCTGTTCTATGCTTTAAACCACTATCGGCAGAACGTAAAAACATGAATACTCTTGAACAATTACAAGAACCGTTTTATCTTGAATCAAACGTAACAATGCAGGTGAATCAAATTCTCATTCACTGACGTTCTCCGCCTGATATTTCACATCCGTTTTCTCCAATCTGGCTATTCCATTTATCCGGGAGTTTCTCTGCAAATACACGCAAAAACGGCCATGTGAGAAACTTTCTCACATAGCCGCTGCACTACTATTTGTGTTTATATCCTGTGTACAGTGTCATAAAAAGGCATCCTATCATTGCCCATGCCCAAAATCTATGTTTTTTCTATATCTTTTCGCCTCCTGGTATGTGACTACAGCAAATCCTGCATACTCTTCAGGCTGATTCCAAGTGTTGACATATTATGGAACAATGCTGACGTAGTCGGCTGTAAGATTCCACTCACCCCAAGTAAAATCAGTCCTGCATTAAAAGTAACAATAAATCGGTAGTTTCTTTTGATCCGTTTCATCAGTCCATCGCTCAACTGCTTTAATATTACAAGTTCATATAAGTTCTCTGCACCAATCATAATGTCCGCAATTTCTCTTGCAAGCTCTGCTCCGTCACTGATTGCGACTCCTACATCAGCAGCCGAAAGCGCCGGTGAGTCGTTGATGCCATCTCCGATCATGATGACTTTTCTGCCTTTTGCCTTTTCTTTTTTCCACAAAATCAGCCTTATCTTCCGGAAGTACTTCTGAATAATATTCATCTACACCGACTCTTCTTGCAATCGCTGCCGCAGTGTGCTCGCTGTCCCCTGTCATCATCACGATCTTTGAAATGCCTGATTCTCGCAGTATTTCAATGACATCTGCCGCCTCCTCTCGGAGAGGGTCTTCAATGCAGATGACTGCTGCCAATTCTTTTTCAATCGCAAGATACAGATGAGAGTATTCCACCGGAAGTGATGCAAAAAGCGCTTCTTTCCCCTCTGGATCATACATTTTTCATCCTCAAAGACAAAATGATAGCTTCCGATAATTGCCTTTTTCTCATTGATCATCGTGGAAATTCCGTGTGCAACCATGTATTCCACTTTCGAATGCATTTCCTCATGATCCAATTTTTTCTTCTTGGCAGCGTTCACGACTGCTTTTGCCATAGAATGCGGAAAATGTTCTTCCATGCATGCTGCAATCCGAAGTAGTTCATCCGGATCTTCTCCATTGAACGAAACGACATCCACTACAGTAGGCTTTGCTTTTTGTGAGTGTTCCTGTCTTGTCGAACACAATCGTATCCGCCTCTGCCGCTGCCTCTAAAAACTTACCGCCTTTTACTGTAATATTATGCACGCCTGCTTCTCGAATCGCTGAAAGGACAGAAATCGGCATCGCAAGCTTTAATGCACAGGAAAATCGACCATCAATATGGACAGTGCTTTCGTGATATTACGTGTCAAAAGATAGGTCAGCGCTGTGCCTGCAAGTGTATACGGCACAAGTTTATCCGCCAGATGCTCCGCCTTGCCTTCCAATGCAGATTTCAGCTTCTCCGACTCCTCGATCATTGCGACTATTTTTTCAAATCGCTGGAGCCGCCCACTGCTTTGACCGTAATCGTCACTTCGCCTTCTTCCACCACGGTTCCTGCATACGCAGAACTTCCTTGTACTTTTCTTACCGGTAGAGATTCTCCGGTAAGAGACGCCTGATTGACCATCGCCTCACCATCTGCCACTGTGCCGTCAAACGGAATGACATTTCCCATATGTACAACAACCTGATCTCCTGCCTGAATATCAGACACCGGAACAAGAATGTCTTGTTCCCCCTGTTTAAGCCATACTTTCCCCACATTCAACGACATTGTTCTCGCAAGATCATCCACTGATTTTTTATGTGTCCATTCTTCTAAAAATTTCTCCGATTCCCAGCAGGAACATGACCGAACCTGCCGTATCAATATCATTTCGTAAAATGGAAACCCCAATCGCTGTTGCGTCAAGAACCGGAACTTCAATCTTTCCTTTGCACAACACCTTTAAACCCTTATAAATATACTTTAACGATATTGCCGCCGTATAAAGGGCATTTACCGGATATGGAAGAAACCATTTTCTTGCATACCGGAACAAAACTTTATTGATTAACTTTTCCTGATAAGCAGCGTTTAACGCCCTTCCGGAATTTTCTAAAAGTCCCGCCGGCACCTCCGTCTTTTCATAAGAAAATCTCTTCATTCTTCTATAATGACCTCTCGGTCACCGGTATAGCGAATGACAGCATCCTGCGTGCGCTCATACACTTTCGCTGATGAAACCGTTTTCATGTTTGTTAAAAAATACAGTAAAATATCTGCCTGCTCATACGTCATTCTGTTTTGCAGAAGATGAATTCGCATTCTGCCTTTCATCTCATGTTTTATGATAAATCTCATTTGCTGTCGCCTCTATTCTGCCACTGTCTCTTCCACAGCTTCTTCAGTAATTTCTTCTGTCTGTGTCTCTTCAACTCCTGCTCTTCTTTTACTGCTCTTTCTTCATTGATTGCTTTTGCCTCTTCGTAGATGTCTTCTGCATTCTCCTGAATAGTAGTTGCAGTCTTCATGACACATTCTTTTGCTCTGAGCACCGCTGCCGTTCCATTTGTATAAAGTTTCTTTGCATCTTTGCTTGATAATAGCTTGATTCCTGCTGTCCCAAACAACACACCTGCCGCAAAAATACCTGTTTTCTTAAAATTGATACCTTTTAAACAATCTAACATCATAAATACCTCCTAGAATAATTTTATCCATTGATTATATTCCCATGATTCGACAAATTCCAGTTTTTTCACGCTATCGATAAATTTTATCATTTATTTTCTCTGCAGCAAAAAGGAGAACGCCACCGTCCAGTACTCCCAGACTGTGTCATTCTCCTTTTCTCCTACATATGTGGGCATGGCTGCAAGGCAATGTGTTTAATTTTCTGTTCATTCACATAACCGCATGCCTTCAGTCCCGCAAGCATCACCGACTGAAGCTTGTTTGATGACAGCCGGCACACAGAATGATCTTCAAACTCAATCACACATCCATTCTGACCGTCACACTCACATACATCCGAAATCCTATACATGTTTTTTCTGCTGATCGCTCCGATCTCCTCTAATGTATTTACCATTCTGTATATCGTCGCAATCCCAATCTGAGGATCTAACTGCGATGCGCGGTAATAGATTTCCTTACAGCAGGAATAATCTTCCTCCATAATAATATCAAGCAACATCAATCTCTGCTTTGTAATTCTGCATCCTCGTTCTTTCAGTTTTTGAATGATAGCCTCTTTCTGCATCCAGTCTCACTCCTCATCTTTAGTGACAATGTCCTCCACAGTGTTTACAGTCTCCACCACATTGAATTGATTTTCCGTTCTTCTTATCTCGAATCATTTTTCTGATAATCAGTGCTACGATTCCCGCTAACGCAATGCCAACAACTGCTGTTCCCATATTACCGCCTCCATTTCAAAATCAATCGGTCTGTCAATTATCTTGCTCCTACCATACCTTTCATATTGACATTTAATGTCTTGCTTTCTTTGTATGGTCTGACAAGCAGATAAATAAACCCAATTACTAATATAAACGCTACTACAGTTCCAGCGCCGAATGTTCCGGTGCTGATCAATGTTCCAATCTGGTAGATGCAAAGTGAAACAATGTATGCAAGACCTGTCTGGTATCCGATTGCAAACCAGAACCATTTTGCATTATTCATCTCTCTTTTAATCGCTCCCATCGCCGCAAAGCAAGGCGCACAAAGAAGGTTGAACACTAAGAATGAGTAAGCCGCAACCGCTGTCATACTTCCTGCAAGCTGTCCCCAGATCTCGATACCGTTGTCTGCATTTACCTCCGCAAATCCAAATAAAATACCAAATGTACCAACTACATTTTCTTTAGCAATCAATCCTGTAACTGCCGCAACTGCCATTTTCCAGTCGCCCCATCCAAGTGGTACAAAGATCGGCGCAATCACACTTCCGATGTGAGCTAAAATACTGTCGTTCAATTGTTCTGCCTCCAACATACCAAATGAACCGTCAACCCATCCAAAGTTCATCAAGAACCACAATACAATTGTAGATAACAGAATAATTGTACCTGCTTTTTTGATAAATGACCAGCCTCTTTCCCACATACTTCTAAGTACGTTTCCAACTGTCGGCCAGTGATACGCCGGAAGTTCCATTACAAACGGTGCCGGATCTCCCGCAAACATCTTTGTTTTCTTTAAAATGATACCGGAACAGATGATCGCTGCGATTCCAACAAAGTAAGCACTTGGTGCAACCCACCATGCGCCATCGAACAACGCTCCCGCAATCAATGCAATGATCGGAAGTTTTGCTCCACATGGAATAAATGTTGTTGTCATGATTGTCATCTTACGGTCACGGTCATTTTCAATCGTTCTCGACGCCATGATACCCGGAACACCACATCCGCTTCCGATCAGCATCGGGATAAATGATTTTCCGGAAAGTCCAAATTTGCGGAAATTCTATCCATGATAAACGCAACTCTCGCCATATATCCACATGCTTCCAAAAATGCAAGGAACAAGAATAACACAAGCATCTGAGGTACAAAACCAAGA
>ENA-OQAA01000952-OQAA01000952.1-human-gut-metagenome-genome-assembly--contig:-NODE-952-length-17046-cov-3.531060_pt1 | contig 17046 bp, 17 predicted proteins | sample MGYA00242489_ERZ504515 | MGnify/ENA primary metagenome ERZ504515 (study PRJEB26092, sample SAMD00036237) | human gut metagenome | host: Homo sapiens | study: EMG produced TPA metagenomics assembly of...
GTACCTGCGTCGACATCAGTTAGAAATTGTCAAACAGCAAGAACAACCACCAGAATGATCAAGATACAAAAATTGCCTGAGGAATGAAACGAAATCAATTTAACAAAGCCCCAGCAAAAAGCCGGGGCTAAATACTTCAAATTATTTTAGGACATTTTCAAAAACGCTTGACACTTATTTTTTACCACTTTACCATATCAGCGTTGTATAAAATGATGTACAAAATAAATCTTTTGTATCAGAACGGAAAATCGGGAGCAAATTTAGTTTGCCCCCGACCATACTTTTTATATACTCTCTTTTTTATTTTCCCGACAGCGATTCAGCAGGTATTATTCCACAAAGCATTTTTTTGCCAATTTACAGATAAGAATATCCCATCAGGGATTCATCCACTGCCTTTGCGGCTTCTCTTCCTTCACGGATTGCCCATACTACCAGAGACTGGCCTCTGTGCATATCTCCTGCTGTGAAAACCCGCGGTACGCTGGTCTCATAAGCTTCCGGTTTTGTCTCTACGTTAGTTCTTGCAGTTGTTGCAACCTTAAATGCATCAGTCACATATTTCTGGCTTCCAAGGAAACCAGCTGCGATCAGTACCAGGTCTGCAGGGATCACTTCTTCCGTCCCCTCTACCGGAACCATCATCATACGGCCTGTTTTGGCATCTTTCTCGCTTTTCAGCTTTACGATCCGGGCCTGGCAGACATTTCCGTTTTTATCTTTGATAAATTCAGTAACGGTTGTCTGGTAAACCCGGGGGTCATGTCCAAACACTGCAATTGCTTCTTCCTGGCCATAGTCTGTTTTTAAGACCTTTGGCCATTCCGGCCATGGATTGGAAGCAGCACGCTCTGTTGGCGGCATTGGCATCATTTCCAGCTGTGTTACAGATTTGGCGCCGAGACGTACGGAAGTACCCACACAGTCATTTCCGGTATCACCACCGCCAATTACCAGCACATGTTTGCCTCTTGCCTCTTCATAAGGAGCTTTGGTAAAATCGCTGTCCAGAAGAGTTTTGGTGACTTTTTTCAAGAAGTCTACTGCAAAATAAATTTCCTTTGCATCTCTTCCCGGCACTTTAATATCACGGGGATTGGAAGCTCCGCAACAAAGGATTACACGGTCATATTTCTTCAAAAGTTCCTCTGCTGTAATATCCACTCCAACATTTGTATTTGTCACAAATTTCACACCCTCAGCTTCCATCAGCTTCAGTCTTCTGTCGATCACAGATTTCTCCAGCTTCATATTTGGAATGCCGTAACGAAGAAGTCCGCCGATCCGGTCACTTCTTTCGAATACAGTTACATTGTGACCTCTTCTGTTTAACTGCTGTGCTGCTGCAAGTCCGGAAGGACCGCTTCCGATAACTGCTATGGTCTTTCCTGTACGAACCTTCGGAGGCTGCGGAACAACCCAGCCTTCTGCATATGCAGTCTCAATGATGGCACGTTCATTTTCCTTAGTGGAAACAGGCTCTCCATTTAAGTTGCAGGTACAGGCTGCCTCGCAAAGTGCAGGGCACACACGGGAGGTAAATTCCGGGAAGCTGTGTGTCTTGTTCAGACGAAGAAACGCCTGTTTCCAGTTTCCGGTAAATACCAGATCATTTGTCTCTGGCACCAGGTTGTGAAGCGGACATCCGGAAGCCATGCCGCCGATCATCATGCCTGCCTGGCAGAAGGGAACGCCGCAAGCCATGCAGCGTGCTCCCTGAAGTTTTTGTTTCTCTTTATTAAGAGGAGTACGGAACTCCTTGAAATTGGCAATTCTTACTTTTGGCGGCAGAACCTTTGCCGTCTCTCTGTTATATTCTAAAAATCCAGTCGGTTTTCCCACGATCTTCTGCCTCCTTAATGCTTAACTCCTATGCTTTCGTAGAATGCTTCCATCTGCGCCTGCTCACTGTTCAGACCTTTTTCCTCAAGCTTTGCACTTAATGTGATCATCTTCTTGTACTCATTTGGAATGAGTTTTTTGAAGTGAGGCAGATACATGTCAAACTGATCCAGAACCTTCTGTCCAAGCTCCGATCCCGTTGCAGCTACATGTGCTTCGATCAGATTTTTCAGTTCTTTTTTGTCATATTTATTGTCTACTTTTTCAATAGAAATCATCGCTTTATTTAAGTTCTTATAAAGAACATTTTCCACATCCAGAACATAAGCGATACCGCCGCTCATACCTGCTGCAAAGTTTTTGCCGGTTCTTCCAAGAACTACTACACGACCACCGGTCATGTACTCACAGCCGTGCTCTCCCACACCTTCCACAACTGCATTGGCACCAGAGTTACGAACTGCAAAACGCTCACCTGCCATACCGTTGATAAAGGCAGTTCCACTAGTTGCACCATAAAGAGCAACGTTGCCGACAATAATGTTATCTTCTGCTTTGTAACCGGCATTTTCCGGAGTCTTCAGGATCAGCTTGCCACCGGAAAGACCCTTTCCGAAGTAGTCGTTGCAGTCGCCGGTAAGCTTCAGAGTAAGACCTTTCGGGATAAAGGCACCAAAGCTCTGTCCTCCGGCTCCTGTACAATCAATCTCTACCGTGTCTTCCGGCAGTCCGTTTTTATTATTTCTGGTAATCTCCGCACCAAGGATTGTTCCAAATGCACGGTCTGTGTTCTTTACTTCTACCGAAAATCTGGTCTTCTCACCGCCATGAATTGCGCGACTGCATTTCTTCACAAGAACTTTCTCATCCAGAGTCTTCTCCAGCTGGAAATTGTACTCTGCTTTCGGATCAAAGGTTACCTCGCTGCCAGCTTTTGCATATGGATTGTTCAAGATTGCACTAAGGTCTACTTTACCTTTGTGCGGCTCATCAACTGCATCTGTAGCAACCAGGAGATCCGTACGTCCTACCATCTCTTTCAGGCTTCTCACACCCAGTTTTGCCATATATTCGCGAAGCTCCTGGGCAATAAATTTCATAAAGTTCTCAACATATTCCGGTTTGCCTTTGAATCTCTTTCTCAGCTCCGGATTCTGGGTAGCTACACCAACCGGGCAGGTGTCCAGATTGCAGACTCTCATCATTACACAGCCCATAGTTACAAGAGGTGCTGTAGCAAAACCGAATTCCTCTGCACCAAGAAGTGCTGCAATTGCAACATCACGACCGCTCATCAGTTACCGTCTGTCTCAATGCGGACACGGTTACGAAGTCCGTTCATAAGCAGTGTCTGATGGGTTTCAGCAAGTCCAAGCTCCCATGGAAGTCCTGCATTGTGAATGGAGCTTCTGGGTGCTGCACCAGTACCTCCATCATATCCGGAAATCAGGATTACCTGTGCACCAGCCTTTGCAACTCCGGCTGCAACCGTACCAACGCCAGCCTCAGAAACCAGCTTTACAGAAATATCTGCATATTTATTTGCATTTTTCAGGTCATAAATCAGTCTGCCAGGTCCTCGATGGAATAGATATCGTGATGCGGCGGCGGGGAGATCAGAGAAACACCAGGTGTGGAGTGACGGGTTTTCGCAACCCATGGATAAACCTTCTTCGCCGGAAGATGTCCACCTTCACCAGGTTTTGCGCCCTGTGCCATTTTGATCTGGATTTCTCTTGCAGATACCAGATAACGGCTGGTAACACCGAAACGACCACTGGCTACCTGTTTGATCGCAGAACATCTGTCATCTTTTGTTCCTGCTGAATCCAGTCTTTCATTGCTTTCACCGCCCTCACCGGTATTTGATTTTCCATGAAGATGGTTCATTGCAATAGCAAGTGTCTCATGTGCTTCCTGAGAAATGGAACCATAGGACATGGCACCAGTCTTAAAATGCTTTACGATTTCATCAACACTCTCCACCTCTTCAAGAGGGATAGGATTTTCTGCATACTTAAAGTCCATAAGCGCACGAAGATTGCCGTGATTTTCCTTATCCACAAGATCTGTATACTGTTTGAACATCTCATAGCTGCCTGTTCTTGTAGACTGCTGAAGGAGATGAATAGTTGCCGGATTGTAACGGTGCTCTTCTCCCTGGCTTCTCATTTTATGGGCGCCCACACTGTCCAGAGTAAGGTCTGTGGTAAGTCCTAACGGGTCAAATGCTTCCGAATGAAGCTTTTCTACGTTCTCCTCAATATCTTCCAGTGTAATGCCTCCAACACGGCTTACAGTACCTGTGAAATATTTATCGATTACATCCTGAGATACACCAATTGCCTCGAAAATCTGGGATCCCTGATAAGACTGGATTGTAGAAATACCCATCTTGGAAGCGATCTTAACAATACCGCTGATAACTGCATGATTATAATCGTCTACAGCTGCATAATAGTCCTTATCCAGCATATGGGTGTCGATCAGTTCATGGATTGTCTCCAATGCCAGATATGGGTTGACTGCACTTGCGCCATAGCCCAGAAGAGTAGCAAAATGATGAACCTCTCTCGGCTCGCCGGATTCCAGGATAATAGCAAGAGAAGTACTCTTTTTCGTCTTTACAAGGTGCTGATGTACTGCAGAAACAGCCAGCAGAGACGGAATCGGCATATGGTTTCATCCACACCTCTGTCGGAAAGCACCAGAATGTTGGCACCATCCCTGTATGCTTTATCAACTTCTACAAACAGACGGTCAATAGCACGCTCCAGCTTTGTACTCTTGTAATAAAGAGTGGAAACAACAGCCACCTTAAAGCCTTCGTAATGCATTTCCTTAATTTTCAGCATATCTGTATTGGTAAGGATCGGATTGTTAATCTTTAATACCTTGCAGTTCTCCGGAATCTGCTCCAGAAGGTTCCCGTCTTTTCCAACATAAACGCTTGTGCTGGTGACAATCTCCTCACGGATCGCATCGATCGGCGGATTGGTTACCTGCGCAAAAAGCTGTTTGAAGTAGTCAAAAAGCGGTCTGTTCTGTTTGGAAAATACTGCCAACGGTGTATCCACACCCATTGCGCCAATGCTCTCAGCACCGTTTAATGCCATGTTTCGGATAGAAGTACGATACTGCTCGTAAGTGTATCCGAAAGCCTTCTGAAGGCGGGAACGCTGTTCCTCTGTATATTCTTCCATTCTTTCGTTTGGAATCTTAATATCTTTTAAATGTACCAGATTGCTGTCCAGCCATTCGCCGTATGGCTGTTTCTTTGCATACATCTCTTTTAATTCGTTATCATCGATGATCTTGCCCTGGACCGTATCTACCAGAAGCATTTTTCCAGGATGAAGACGCTCTTTTAATATGATCTTCTCTTCCGGTACCGGCAATACTCCAACCTCAGAAGAAAGGATCATGCATCCATCGGATGTTACATAATATCTGGACGGACGAAGACCGTTACGGTCAAGCACTGCACCCATCACATCTCCATCTGAGAAAAGAATAGATGCAGGTCCATCCCATGGCTCCATCATAGTGGCATAATACTGATAGAAGTCACGTTTTTCCTGGGAAATGGTATCGTTATTTGCCCATGGCTCCGGAATGGTGATCATCACTGCAAGAGGAAGATCCATGCCGCTCATGGTAAGGAATTCCAGCGTATTATCGAGCATTGCAGAATCGGAACCATTTCGGTTGACTACCGGAAGGATTTTCTGCATTTCCCCTTCTAAGTATGGGGACTCCATATTTTCCTCTCTTGCCAGCATCTTATCTGCGTTTCCCCGGATGGTGTTGATCTCACCATTGTGCACGATCAGACGGTTTGGATGTGCTCTCTCCCAGCTTGGATTTGTGTTGGTACTGAAACGGGAATGTACCAGGGCAATCGCAGATTCATAATCCAGGCTCTGAAGGTCAGAGAAAAATGTACGAAGCTGTCCAACCAGGAACATACCTTTATAAACAATCGTACGGCTGCTCATAGAACATACGTAAGTGTTGTCATTACTCTGTTCAAACTCACGGCGGGCAATATACAGTTTACGGTCAAATGCGATGCCTTTTTCCAGATCATCCGGCTTTTTGATAAATGCCTGCATAATGCATGGCATGCACTCTCTTGCCTTATGTCCAAGAACCTCCGGAACTACCGGAACTTCTCTCCAGCCAAGGAACTCCAATCCCTCTTTTTCCACAATGATCTCAAACATTTTTTTTGCCTGGGCACGTTTGATCTCATGCTGTGGGAAAAAGAACTGGCCAATACCATATTCTCTTTCCTGGCCGATTTCGATTCCCTCTTTTTTACATGCTTTCTTAAAAAATTTATGGGAAATCTGAAGGAGGATACCAACGCCATCACCTGTTTTGCCTTCTGCATCTTTTCCGGCACGATGATCCAGATTCTCTACAATCCGTAATGCGTTGGCAACTGTATCATGGGATTTTTTGCCTTTGATATTGACAACTGCACCGATACCGCAGTTATCATGTTCAAATTCCTGACGGTAAAGTCCCTGCCTTTCCTTTATCACTTCTTTCATTTTCCTCATCCTTTCTATTGTTGATTAAGAGTTTCCTCTTTGCTTACTTTATCTACAGCTGCCTGGATAAATCCACGGAACAGCGGGTGAGCATGGTTCGGTCTTGATTTGAACTCCGGATGTCCCTGGGTTCCTACAAAGAATGGGTTTGCCGGAATCTCGATCATTTCCACAATGTGACCATCAGGAGAAGTTCCTGCTATGGTCATGCCTTTTTCTGCCAGTTCTTTGCGATATGCATTGTTAACTTCATAACGATGTCTGTGACGTTCCTGAATTTCTTTCTGTCCGAAAAGTTCCAGGGATAAAGAACCATCTGCAAGCACACATGGATAACTTCCAAGGCGCAGGGTTCCTCCAAGATCTTCCACATCTTCCTGGTCTGGCATAAGGCGATTACCGGATTGGTGGTTTCTGGTGCAAGTTCAATGCTGTTTGCATCTTCATAACCAAGTACATGACGGGCAAATTCTACGATTGCCATCTGCATTCCAAGACAGATTCCAAGGTATGGGATCTTATGCACGCGGGCATACTGGGCAGCCAGGATCATTCCTTCTGTTCCTCTTCCGCCGAAACCACCTGGAACCAGGATTCCATCTACCTGGTAAAGCCTCTGATCCAGGTTCTTCTCGTTTAACTCTTCGGAATCAATCCAGGTAATCTCTACTTTCGCCTTGCATGCGATTCCGCCATGTTTCAGAGCTTCCACCACACTGAGATATGCATCATGAAGCTGGGTATATTTTCCTACCATGCAATGTTTACAGTTTTATCCGGATGGCGGAGATTTTCTACCATAGCCTCCCAGTCCGTAAGATCTGGTTTTCTTTTTTCAAGTCCCAATGACTGCATGACCACATCTGCCAGTTTTTCACGTTCCATCGCAAGTGGGGCTTCATACAGATACTCTACATCCAGATTCTGAAGTACATGGCTTACCGGCACGTTACAGAACAGGGCAATTTTGGCTCTCAGATCGTCGGTCAGCGGATATTCACTTCTGCATACCAGAACATCCGGCTGGATTCCCATTGCCTGAAGCTCCTTGACACTGGCCTGGGTTGGTTTTGTTTTCATTTCTCCTGAAGCTTTCAGGTATGGAATCAGGGTTACATGGATAAGGATTGCATTTTCATGCCCCACATCATGCTGAAACTGTCTGATGGATTCCAGAAATGGCTGGCTTTCAATATCTCCTACTGTTCCGCCTACTTCGATAATGGCAATCCTGTTTTCATCCGGGGATTTTGCGCGATAGAAGCGGCTTTTGATTTCATTTGTAATATGAGGAATTACCTGTACGGTTCCTCCTCCAAAGTCTCCATGGCGTTCTTTTTGTAAAACGGACCAATAAATTTTTCCGGTAGTTACATTGGAATTTTTATCCAGGCTTTCATCAATGAATCGTTCATAATGGCCAAGATCCAGGTCGGTCTCGGTTCCATCGTCTGTTACGAAGACTTCTCCATGCTGAATAGGGTTCATGGTTCCGGGATCAATATTGATGTAAGGGTCAAATTTCTGCATTGTGACCTGAAAACCTCTTGCCTTTAAAAGTCGCCCAAGTGAAGCTGCTGTGATTCCCTTTCCCAGTCCTGACACAACACCGCCAGTGACAAAAACGTATTTTACTGCCATCTTTCGATTTCCTCCTCCAATTGCTTTTAATGTGTTCTAATATGTAAAAAAGGCGTCAAAGAGGAGGATTAGGGGGCACTTAACCTATCCATTTCTCTTTGACGCCTTTGTCAAAACAAATTCTTATTCAAAAATATGGTATATAATATATCATTTTTTTGGCTTTGTCAATCCACTTTTTTTGCTATTTAATATGTTGGGAGGGTGAAAAGTTTTTCAGGAGGGACGCATTTGGACAATGTGTATTACTCACTCGCCGGCGCAACGCTCCAGCGAACTAATCGCTAACTGCGACTAATGCGTTCGGGAGAGCCCTCACGCATAAGTCTCCGTAAGCGCTGGATTTCGCCTACGCTAAGAGCGCGCCTGAAATGGCTCGCTGGAGTAATACACATTGCCCAAATGCTGTGTGTCGGCTGGAACTTTTCAACACACTAAATAGCAATTTTCTTTAAGTAGGAGGATGAATAGATGTTTCTTCAGAACAGTCAGAGGAAGATTGAAGAAGAATTTTTGAAATTAACAGAGAAGCTTGGGGCGGACAGGGAGCCACTGAAGACGATTTGTGAGAAACTGGATGGGTGCGGCAGAGACCTGGGGCTGGCGATGAAGTATTTGTATGTGACAGCGCCTTATAGTGATATTGTGAATTATTCTTTTGAGGAGATTCAGGATTTCGCAAGCCATGGGCTGTTTCTTTATAATACTCTGGAACGTGTGAAAGAGCTGCCGGAGGAGATGTTTTTGAATTATATTCTGGATCACAGGGTGAATGAGGAAGAGGTACTTCCTTGTCGAAGCTTTTTCTGGAATGAACTTAAAGATAGAATTGCAGGAAAATGCAAAAGATGCGGCAATTGAGGTAAATTACTGGTGTGCGGAGGAAGCTACTTATCATAGTGGTGATGACCGTACACTTCCGGCACTTACGGTATATCGAAGAGGTTACGGACGTTGCGGTGAGGAGTCTGTTTTTCTGGTAAATGCACTTCGAAGCGTGGGAATTCCGGCGCGGCAGGTGTATGTGCAAGATGGTCCCACTGTGATGACAATCATGCATGGGTGGAGCTTTGGTGTGATGGAAATGGTACTTCACAGGGGCCTGCGAGCCGCTTATGATCCTGAATAAGGGCTGGTTTACAAATGCTTCTTCAAGAGCTATGATGGTGCATTCCCGATTGTTTGATCTTTTCCCGGCTGAAGGGGAGAATGTGATCGGCAAAGAAGGGGCAGCAGTTATGCTGAATCAGACTGCGCGCTATGCCAAGGTGAAAACAGTCTCTGTGAAAGTGACTGATAAAGAGGGCGCAGCTGTAAAGGGTGCTCAGGTACAGTTCCAGGTATTGAATATGGGAGAGTATTTCCCCATTGCAAAAGCAGAGACTGACGAGAACGGAACCGTTTCTTTAGTGACTGGTTTTGGAAGTGTAAGAGTTCTGGCATTCCTTCCGGAGATGGAAGGCTTTGCACAGGCAGATCTGGATACCAGAGCGCAGGATGAGATTTCCCTGACTCTTACTGGTGAGGCTGTGGAAGCAGAAGATTGGAGAGCTGTAGATGTGATCGCTCCAGTTGATACTCCGGTGAACCCGGATATGCCTACCCCGGAGCAGAAAGCAGAAGGAACCAGACGACTGAATGAAGCAAACAAGATCCGTAAAGAAAAGAAAGAGAACTGGGCGAACCCGGAACTGACCGCTTTTCTTGCAGGAGAGGATGAGAAGGAACTTCGCCAGGAAATGGTGGATGTACTTTCTGAGAAAGACCACACAGACTGTGTTTGCAGCGTGTTGGAAGAGCATTTGGAATATGGCAAGCAGTATGCAAAAGAATTTAAAATGAAGTCTGGTACTGGGAAATGTGGCAAAAAAGAAATGAATGGCGCAGATTGCTTCACTCAAGGCGCTGAGAATGCTAATGCAGAGTGCAGTAACTATAAAGCTGAAAAATCTGCGGCATATACAAGAGTTACAGGTGCAGAGTCCGGCTATAATCTTTATATCAATTTTATATTAAATCCCCGTGTGGAAGACGAGCTCCTTCGCCCATACCGAAAGGCATTCTCTCCTTCTTTACAGAAGAGCAGAAAGCCGCCTTCCGCGCAAATCCGGCAGAAATCTGGAATTATATCCAGGCGCATATCACCGCCTATCCGGATAACGAGCGCGAGACCGTAATGGAAACTCCATACGAATGCCTGGTATCCGGAATTGGTACCGAGCGTTCACAGAAGGTGCTTTTTGTAGCAATCGCCCGTACACTGGGAATTCCGGCAAGATTGAATCCAGATAATAAGGTAATGGAATATTGGGTAAAAGACCAGTTTGTTCCCGTTTTGAAACAGCAGGAGGGTGGCGCAGTTCTCACACTGAAAAAAGAGGCTGATGCTGTATGGAACTACTATCAGAACTGGACAATGGGACGTCTGGTTGGAAATGAATTTGTTTCCTTGAATCTTACAGGCAGAAGCTGGAAGGGGGATACTCTGGAGCTTGCATTGATTCCAGGAACCTACCGGATTATCACCACCAACCGTCTTCCTAACGGAAATCAGTTTGCATGGGAGAAAACATTTACGATAGAAGAAGGCGGACAGAGAGAAGAGACCTTGCGTCTCCGCGAAGCACAGCTTGGCGATATGCTGGAGCGTATTTCCCTTCCGGAGTTTGAAGTAAAAGATTCTGCCGGAAACACAGTAAACTGCGCTGAGTTAACCAAAGGCGGAAAGAAAATTCTCATGTGGCTGGAAGAGAGCCGGGAGCCTACTGAACATATTTTGAATGAAATGCTGGAACATGCAGAAAAATTCCACGAATTTGAAAATTCCGTTTCTTTCATGATCCGCACGCAGGAAGCCAAGCAGGATCCTCTTCTGGCAAAAGTGCTGAAGAGGTTTCCAAAGATTTCCATCTATTACGATTCCTTTGAGGAAAACATCGAACTTCTGGGAAGAAGAATGTACGTTGATCCGGACAAGCTTCCGCTGATCCTGGTAACAAATGGCGAGTCTGTAGGGATTTATGCAACCAGCGGATATAATGTTGGAACAGGCGACATGCTGATCCGTATTATGGAAGAAGTGCCGGAGGCGTAAGTATGAGCAAATACACAGAAATTCACCCAGATGGACAACGCGCATACCAGTTTGTAGCTGACACGGCATACGTCCGTGAATCCGGCACAAAGGGTGAGCACAAAGCAGCAGAATACATTCTAAAAGAAGCAGAACAGGCAGCTGCCCAGCCAGGAAGGTGCGCCTACATCCAGACACCCGCATGGAATTTTTCCAGTGCCCGGATTTTCAGCAGAAAAAGGCAGAGCTGGTAATCTGCCAGCCTTATGAGAAGGCTTATCCGGTGCGTGCCTACCTGAATGGCGCCTGTACCCCGGAAGAGGGCATCACAGTACCATTTCTCTTCGTAGGAAAAGGAGACGACATCAGTCTTTCCAAGGCAAAAGGGGCAGTTGTGCTGGTCTGCGATCCTATTCGTGAAGATATGATAAATAAAATAAAAGCAGCAGGTGCACTTGGCTTTGTAACCGTATGCGGCACGCCGCTGGATCAGGGGGAAGACCGGATTCCAACCCAGTACCGCCGCAAGGCAGGTGATCTTCCAGGCGCATCTGTCCATTACCTGGATGCAGTGGAAATCGTGGAGAAACAGGCATCCAAGTGCTGCCTGAACATCCAGCAGAGCGAGATTTCCCGCAATTCCGCCAATGTAGCAGTACGCATTCTGGGAACTGATTTTCCAGAAGAAATCGTTACGGTAACGGCTCATTATGATTCTGTTCCGGAAGGTCCTGGCGCATATGACAATATGTCCGGCGTAGCCATGGTGATGGAAGCTTTTCATCATTCGCAGAACACAGACCAGCCAGAACCATGGAGTTCATCTGGTTTGGCTCTGAGGAAAAAGGTCTGGTGGGAAGCCAGAATTATGTGAAATCCCATGAAGGAGAAATGAGCAGCCATGTGTTTAATCTGAATGTAGACCTGGCAGGGCAGCTCCTGGGAGGAAACGTTCTGGGAGTAACTGCAGATCCGACTGTCTGTGCAGAACTGAAAACCCTCATGGAAGAAAATCAGCTGGGTGTCACCATCAAAAACCAGGTCTGGGCCAGCGATTCCAATACTTTCGCATGGAAAGGTGTGCCAGCGCTTACCTTAAACCGTGACGGCTTTGGTATGCATACAAGACATGACACAGTAGAATATATATCCCCTCGCGCACTGGCAGAAGGGGCGAAAACTCTTTGCACAGCAGTGCATGGGTGGCAAACGAGCCAGAATTTTCCTTTGAACGGGAAATTCCAGAGGATATGAAGAGAGAACTGGAAAAGTATTTTGCCTAATGTTACAGGAAAGGACATTATAAAATGAACAAAGTAATCGAAGAAAGAACAAAACGTACCGAATGGTACCGTGACGCCCGTTTCGGCATGTTTATTCACTGGGGACTTTATGCAATCCCTGCCAGAGGAGAATGGGTGCGCAGCATGGAGCAGATTCCACATGAGGACTACTGCCATCTCACCGAAGAGTTCACAGCTGAGAATTATAACCCAAGAGAGTGGGCGCGTCTTGCGAAAAAGGCGGGCATGAAATATGCTGTGCTCACAGCCAAACACCACGACGGCTTCTGCCTTTTTGACACCAAGCTGACTGACTACAATTCCATGAACGCAGCCTGCCACAAAGACCTGGTAAAAGAGTTCCTGGAGGCGTTCCGCGCGGAAGGAATCAAAGTCGGCCTGTATTTTTCCATCATAGACTGGCGCCATTCGGATTTCCCGCACTATGGAGATATGCACCATCCAATGCGCAACCATCCGGAATGCTCCAATGAAAACCGCGATTTCGACCGTTATCTGGAATTTATGTTTGGTCAGATCAAAGAGCTTCTTACCAATTATGGTAAGCTGGATCTGATGTGGTTCGACTTCTCCTACGGCGATATGAAGTGCGACAAATGGAAAGCCCAGGAGCTGATCTCCATGGTGCGTTCCATCCAGCCCTGGCTGATCACTGATAACCGTTTGGAGGGCAGTGCTGAGGACTCCGGTTCTATTCTTACTGCAAATCCTACCGAATATTCCGGCGATTTCGCATCTCCGGAGCAGATGATCCCGCCAGCAGGAATCCGTAATGAGCTTGGTGATCCGGTACCATGGGAGGCCTGCCTGACCCTGAATAACAATTGGGGATATTCCTCCAGTGACCGTCATTATAAATCTGCTGAAATGGTCATCCACATGCTGGTTGAGTGTGTCAGCAAGGGCGGCAACCTGCTCCTGAATGTGGGGCCTGATGCAAAAGGTCGTATTCCGAAGGAGTCTGTGAAGATTCTGGAAGAAGTAGGAGAGTGGATGGATGAGAACTCCAAGAGCATCTACGGCTGCGGCTATGCTGAGATCGATAAACCGGAATGGGGCCGCTACACTCGCAGCGGAAATAAAATCTACGCCCACGTTATGGAACCCCAGGCAGGAGCAATCCCTCTCATCGGAATCCACGGCAAGATCAAAAAACTCCGCCGTCTTTCCGACAATTCCGAGGTAAAGCTTACGGATTACTGGAATTTGAAGGAATACTCCCAGAATCAGTTCTTTTTCCTCAACGCTGACACCTGTGACAGCTATCCGCTTCCGGATGATCGGGATACGGTTGTGGAAGTAACGCTGGAAGAAACTGAAGAAGAAACTGAAGAATAAACTGAAAAATAAACAGATATAAGCAGATATAAAAAGAAATTAACAGAAATAAACCGAAATAAACAGAAGGGGACTGCCGGGAAATGGCAGCCCCTTTTTGGATTTATAAGAAAGCCCATCTCTGGCACTTTCCTGAATCGGGCAGTGTTTATATGAAAGCCAGAGCGTGTTTGAAAAATCATTTCCGCAATCTGCATGCCCCACTTTGCGATAGATTTTACCCGAATTCGGTTGCCGTAGCCCGCTACGCGCCTCATCCGAGCGAAATCTCCCACAAATTGTGACGCACATCTTGCAGAAAGCCTTTTTCAAACACGCTCTAAAGTGAAATTCTATTTTTTACTCTTTAAAACATTTCGCACGATCATACAAATGAGAATGGTAACCACCATATCCGGCAGTGTATTTCCCACAGGAATATCAATCCTCATTAAAATTCGGTACAGCACAAATCCGATCACCCAGATCACTGCATTTGTTATGTCAACTGACTCACCCAGGCTGTCAGTACGCTTCAGCAGGAAGAAATCGGCAATCTGAATGGCAATCATCGGTGCAAATACAGAACCGATGAGATACAGGAAATTAGTAATGTTGTCCATTGGATACACAATTGCAGCAATTGTTCCGATGATGGTTACGGCAATTGCGGCATATTTTCCATTAATTTTGGAAAATACAGATTCAGATGAAATTCCGGCGGAGTAAGCATCCAGGAATGTGGTGGTAACAGTGGAAAATACAATGATCAGAAGGCCGGCAATTCCCAGTCCGGCTTTCACCATAATCTGAGTAATGTCGGATTCACCGGTATAAATCGCTGCACCCATACCGATTACATACATCCAGCAGCTTACAAGACCGTAAACAATAGAGCTTACAGCAGTTGCTTTCACTGGCTCCTTCGCCTCGCGGGTATAATCACTGATCAGCGGCAGCCAGGACAGTGGCATTGCAACAGAAAGCTCAACCGCAGCACCAAAGGACATGGCTTCCTCGCCAATGGCAAGTGCAGTCCCGCCATCAAAGAAGATGAGCTTGCAGAGTACCAGTGTAAGGATAAAAAGTGCTGCCATAGCGATGGTGTTGATTTTTCCAAGGTTTGTGATGCCGATAAAAATCCACAGTACGATCAGTGCACCGATTACCAGACACCATACCCAGCTTCCGGTATGTAACACACCGTTTGCAGCCAGAGCTCCGTCGTAGATCATAATGGCAGTCCAGCCAACCAGCTGAAGTACGTTCAGGAAGGAGAAGAAAATCCCGCCTTTTTCCCCAAAGCTCATTTTTACGGTTTCCATTGCACTGCGGCGTGTTTTTCCGCCGATCACTCCGGCGAGGAAAAGCATGGTACAGCCAATAATATGTCCGATGATAATGGCAAGAAGACCTTTTCCAAAGCCAAGTGAGGCAAAATAGGTTCCGGTGAGGATTTCCGCCAGGGAAACACCAGCGCCAAACCAGATCAGGCCGTTTTCAAAAATGGAAGTACGTTTTTCGGTCATGTTATTTCGCCTCCTTATCTGGTGTTAGTTTTACGGCAGAGAATTCAGATTCTGCAGTGACAGAGGCTGCCTGTTTTGATGACACGCCTGATTCACCATTTGTGGAGACAGAGGCTTCTGCTGTAATCTCGTTATTTGACAGTGTGAACTCATTTTTAATTGCAAATCCGTGATCCATAGGACCGCTGCCTTTTCCAAGATCCAGCATAGCAGCAAGTGCTCCGGAAATATATTTCTTTGCCCTCTCCACGGAAGTATCCAGGTCAAATCCCTTTGCCAGATTAGAAGCAATGGCACTGGATAAGGTACATCCTGTTCCGTGAGTGTTTGGATTGTTGATCCGCTTTCCCTGGAACCATTTGTAATCGCCTTCGCGCCACAGAAGGTCATTGGCGTCATTCAGCTGATGACCACCCTTGCAAAGCACTGCACAGCTGTATTTCTCTCCGATGGCAGCAGCGGCTTTGATCATATCATCTGCAGTTTCTATTTTCATTCCGGACAGAACCTCTGCCTCCGGAATATTCGGTGTCAGGACTGTGGCCATTGGAAGAAGCTGACTTTTAAGGGCTTCAATGGCTTCATCATTGATCAGCTTGGCTCCGCTTGTGGCAACCATAACCGGGTCTACTACAATGTTCTTTGCTTCATACTGGCGAAGCTTTTTCGCAATGGTTTCAATCAGTGCGTTGGAAGATACCATTCCAATCTTCACTGCATCCGGATAAATATCTGTAAAAATATTATCCAGCTGGTCTGCCAGAAATTCTGGCGTTGCTTCCATAATACCTGTTACACCGGTAGTATTCTGTGCGGTAAGTGCGGTAATTGCACTCATAGCATATACTCCATTGCTGATCATTGTCTTGATATCAGCCTGGATACCGGCGCCTCCGCTGGAGTCACTTCCAGCGATTGTTAATGCTGTTCTCATAATTTTCTTCCTTTCTCTTGGCCTTGTTTGAAGCAGTTTCCACGAGTTATGTGTTACAACGTGAAAAAATCTTTTTACAAACCGGCACTGTTGTTATTTATGCATTAATTTTATATAGCGTCCGAAAGTGGTGCCCCCAGCCGAACGCTGCATTGCTGCCTGCTATATGGTCTGGTCTGTGCGATATCCGGGAGTCCATCATGCAAGCATGCTGGATTCCTGCTTCCGCACAGGACTTTCATATATAAAAAAGAGACACCGCGGCAGGTGTCTCCGAAAAAAATCACTATGACTTCCTACGGCGGCATTATCCGCATCAGGTAAAGGGTCGAAATTCATAATTTCCTCTCAGCCTGTATACAAGCTCCCCTGTTGACCTTTCCATTATAGTGGCAGTGAGAAAAAATGTCAATAATAGAAAAAATTGCCTGGCTCTAGCAGTAACTACAAATTATCAAAAGATAATGTAAAAAGTGACCGTTCAGAACCAATGCCGAACGAAATAAATTTTTGTGCAAAGGAACGAAATGCTATATAATTTGTGTACAAAAAATATAATTTCGTGCACAAAAACGGCAAACTGTTCTCTTTTGGTGTCAAGCGTTTTTGAAAATGTCCTAAAATAATTGAAGTATTAGCCCCGGCTTTTTGCTGGGGCTTGTTAAATTGATTCGTTTCATTCCTCAGGCAATTTTTGTATCTTGATCATTCTGGTGATGTTCTTGCTGTTTGACAAACTTTCCAAACTGTTGGCGACGCCAGGGATGATTCATTGGTGGAATGCGGGGCTTCTTTGGTTTTGGCGGAGTATAGTCTATATCTAAGTCTTTTGATTTTGTTTCGT
>ENA-OQAA01000953-OQAA01000953.1-human-gut-metagenome-genome-assembly--contig:-NODE-953-length-17040-cov-1.896766_pt1 | contig 17040 bp, 26 predicted proteins | sample MGYA00242489_ERZ504515 | MGnify/ENA primary metagenome ERZ504515 (study PRJEB26092, sample SAMD00036237) | human gut metagenome | host: Homo sapiens | study: EMG produced TPA metagenomics assembly of...
CTTACAAGTCGGATATTTCCGTTTCAGCTCATCCAGCAACGCTTTACGAAGCACACCGTCACCCTTGCCGTGAATAAAGACTATGCGTTGTTCACGCTTATTCCTATACTGTTCCATCACCTCACGAAATTTATCCACTGATAGTTCAATATCTCGCTGTTACTCATGCCGCGCGTATCATCCAACAGTTCACCGATATGCAGGTCTATTTCGATGATTTCATTTTTGCCGCCCCGCTTCACGATAGTCCGGGGTCTGGACGGACCGTCTGTTGCTTTCTTTTGCATCAGAGCATCCTGTAAGTCCTCAGCCGACACATAAACCTGCCTGGCGGGAGCATCATTCCTCACTACATCGTACACCAATGCTGGAGTATCAAAGAAATCGGTAGGCTGAAAAGTATGCAACTTATAGAATTTCACCGTATCGATGCGGATTTCCACATTGGCAGCAGGCTTCATAGCGAAAGAGCGGTTGTCCTTGAACGCCACCAACTGAACAGCTACACGCTCCCGGTCGTTCAATTCCGATTTTTCAAATTCCTCTAACAAGAGTTTCGTATTCGGTTCTATCAAACCATGAGAACGGGCAGTCCACGACTTGCCTCCGCACTCGAATAGGTATAATACATGCAGTAATTGCTATCATTCACCAAATAAGCCTCAAACGGAGTAGTGCTTACCGCCTTGATATCTTCCGGAACAAAGGCAAGATACACATTCAGCACATCTCCGCCTTTCATTTCCGGCTGACGATAAACAGATACCTGAGGTTTAGCCGTACACTCTATCTGCCGTCCGGAGTCCAAAACGGAAGATACCGGCTTCGAGCTACCGAAGCCATACGCGCAGCCGATTGCTCCTCCGCCTTCTTCTTGGCTGCTTTGGAAGCAGGAGTAGGAATATTGTAATCATCCGTTTCAATCACCACACATTCACGCACCGGCATCGGAATGTCAAACCCGTCGGCATCTTCCACCAACACTATATCTTTTCCCCGGAATCCCGTTACAACACCGCCACCTACTTCACTGAGGAAGCGCACTTTATCTCCTATTTTCATAATTTCCATTCTGTTTTTTAATCATTATCCGGAAGACACATCGGAACCATTATAAACATACGGTTCAGACATCTTCTTTTATCTCTCGCAAAGTTAGAAATTATTTGATGATTATATACAAACATACCTTTTTTGTATTGGCAAGAAATACATTGTGTATCCATGAACCGGAATGACCTTATGACTGATATGTCATTAATTGGCTGTATATAATCCAAATCTTCCCAAATATCCGTACCTTTGCAGTCCCCTAATAAAATAAAGATATGAAAGAAGATCCCAAACATATTAGAATCAGCGAATTCAATTATCCGTTACCGGATGAGCGCATTGCCAAGTTTCCATTGCCTGTGCGTGACCAATCCAAGTTATTGTTGTATCGCCACGGCGAAGTTACCGAAGACATATTCACTTCCCTGCCCGACTATCTGCCGGCAAACAGCCTGATGATTTTCAATAATACCAAAGTTATTCAGGCGCGTCTGCACTTCCATAAAGAAACGGGAGCGCTTATCGAAGTATTCTGTCTCGAACCGATCCAACCCAACGACTATGCCCTCAACTTCCAGCAAACGGAGCATGCCGCATGGCTCTGCATGATAGGCAATCTGAAGAAATGGAAAGAAGGTGCGCTCAAACGGGAAATAACCGTGAAAGGAAAGCCGCTTACCCTGACCGCCGAACGCGGGGCGTGCCATGGAACCAGCCATTGGGTGGATTTCCGCTGGAACAATCCGGAAATAACATTCGCCGATATTCTCGAAGTGTTCGGCGAACTACCCATCCCTCCTTATCTGAACCGGGAGACGCAGGAGAGTGATAAGGAGACTTACCAGACCGTTTATTCCAAGATAAAAGGTCGGTAGCCGCACCGACAGCCGGTCTGCACTTCACTCCGAGAGTTCTGGACGCTTTGCGTGAAAAAGGGGTAGCATTGGAAGAACTGACCCTGCACGTAGGAGCCGGCACTTTCAAGCCCGTCAAAAGTGAAGAGATAGAAGGGCACGAAATGCACACGGAATACATATCCGTCAATAGGAGTACGCTGGAGAAGCTGGTAGCACATGAAGGAAAAGCCATTGCAGTAGGGACAACCTCTGTACGTACACTGGAAAGCCTCTATCACATAGGCGTTACTCTGCTGCACAATCCTAACGCTACGGAAGAAGATTTGCATGTAAAACAATGGCAACCTTATGAAACGGCGCTTGAAACAGCAGCAACACCCGCTGTAGATGCTTTGCAGGCAATCATAGCCTACCTCGACCGGCATCACATGGAAACGTTGCATTCCAGCACGCAAATCATCATTGCTCCGGGATACGAATATAGAATCGTAAAAGCCATGGTTACCAACTTCCACCAGCCGCAAAGCACATTGCTGCTGCTTGTCTCAGCGTTTCTGCATGGAGATTGGCGCAAGATTTACGATTATGCGCTTGCCCATGATTTCCGATTTTTGAGTTACGGTGATTCGTCTTTGCTGATACCGTAACTATTCTCGGAGAATGTAACATTTTCATCGATAAAACCAACAAAAAGCTCAGAATTAATGAATAGCGACAATAACCAGGAAATGTTTCCTCTTGTTAACGAGCAGGGAAACATCATAGGTGCAGCCACCCGCGGTGAGTGTCACAACGGAAGCAAACTGCTGCACCCCGTAATTCATCTGCATGTATTCAATTCCAAAGGAGAATTATACCTGCAAAAACGTCCCGAATGGAAAGACATACAACCCGGCAAATGGGATACCTCGGTAGGCGGACACGTAGATTAGGTGAAAGCGTAGAAATGGCGTTGAAACGGGAAGTGCGCGAGGAATTAGGGATAACCGACTTCGCACCGGAAACTATCACCAGCTATGTTTTTGAATCCGCTCGCGAAAAGGAGCTTGTCTTTGTGCACAAACCGTATATGACGGAGAGATACATCCCAGCGACGAACTGGATGGCGGACGCTTCTGGCGTACAGAGGAAATTAAAGAAAATATAGGGAAAGGGATATTCACTCCCAATTTTGAGCAAGAGATAGGGAGAATCATTCAACTGTAACAACATAAAAAACACAGAAACACAAAGAAACAGAGTTTAGCTGTCTACTCTCTGTATCTTTGTGTTTCTGTGTTCTAAAGAACGGTACAATTATTTTGCCAAGTCTTCAATTACTTTCATAATCTGCCGACCGATTTCTTCGGCTGCTTCCGGCGTAGCCGCTTCGCTGTAAACGCGAATAATCGGTTCCGTGTTACTCTTGCGCAGATGTACCCATTTGTCGGGAAAGTCAATCTTTACACCGTCAATATCATTGATTTCTTCGTTCTTATAGATTTCTTTTACTTTGGCAAGGATGGCATCGACATCCGTATCCGGAGTCAGGTCTACACGGTTCTTAGCCATGAAATAGGCCGGATAAGTGGCACGCAATTCGCTAACTTTCTTACCTTCGTGCGCCAGGTGACTGAGGAACAAGGCAATACCTACCAAAGCATCGCGCCCGTAGTGACTGGCAGGATAAATAACTCCACCATTGCCTTCGCCACCGATAACAGCGCCTACCTCTTTCATCTTGGTAGTTACATTCACTTCGCCTACAGCAGAAGCGGAATATTCCTGACCGTACTTACGTGTTACGTCACGCAACGCACGGGTAGAACTCAGGTTGGAAACCGTATTGCCGGAGTGTGCTTCAACACATAGTCGGCCACGGTAACCAGCGTATATTCTTCACCGTACATCTTACCGTCCTCACAAATCATGGCCAAACGGTCTACATCCGGGTCTACCACAAAAGCAACATCTGCCTTACCGCCTTTCATAAGGTCATGATGTCGCCCAATTCTTTTCCAAAGGTTCCGGATTGTGCTGGAAATTACCGGTAGGCTCGCAGTAGAGTTTCTCCACATGCTTCACTCCGAGCTGTTCCAGCAGTTGCGGAAGAATGATGCCGCCTACGGAGTTTACACAATCAATGGCTACACGGAAATCGGCTTTCCTGATAGCTTCCACATCCACCAAGTCAAGCGCCAACACACTGTCGATATGCTTTTGGTTATAAGTAAGGTCTTTGCGATAAGAGCCGAGCTTGTCCACTTCGGCAAAGTTGAACTCTTCAGCTTCGGCAATACGAAGCACTTCATTGCCCTCCTCCTTGTTCAGGAACTCTCCTTTCTCATTCAGAAGTTTCAAGGCATTCCATTGCTTGGGATTGTGAGAAGCAGTCAGGATGATACCTCCGCTGGCACCTTCCATGGTAACAGCCAGTTCGGTAGTCGGAGTAGAAGCCAAATCGATGTCCACTACATCCCAGCCCATACCCATGAGCGTGCCTACCACCACATTCTTTACCATCTCGCCCGAGATGCGTGCATCACGGCCTACTACAATTTTGTTGCTTTTTACTGTACACGTTTTGCGGATAAGCGTAGCGTATGCCGAAGTAAACTTCACAATGTCGAGCGGGTTCAACCCCTCGCCTGCACCACCGCCTATTGTTCCGCGGATTCCAGAGATAGATTTGATTAGAGTCATAGGTTAATTATTTAAATAAATGGTTAGTTATTTCCAGATTTGATATTTCCGGATGTCATAAAAATAAGGGTAGACATATTGCATAGCTGTCTGATGCCCCATCTTGGAAGGAACAATCAGTTGACATGAGCCATGTCGCGAACATAAGTCAACGGGACAAGCCAGCCTGCCGGAACTGTCGGTGAGGAATAATAAGTCATCATATATCCCTGCAGGAATGTACCTGCAATGGACGAAGAAGTCACCGCATAGCGGAATGCATCTACGGTTTCCACCGCATTCAGGTTGGACAATGTGGTATCTTTGTCAAGAATGCTATATTCCATAAAACGCACCAGCACTTCATCGTTGTTTTTCACAGTGTCGGCTGCATTTTCAGAGCCTTTATCCACTATCTGCATGTACACTCCGCTGGCAAGCTGCACATACTCATTCTCCTCGACGTTGGTAGTAGAATCCTGCGCATAAAATTCGCTTTGAGAGATGACCTTGATGCCTTCCTTTTTGATAAAGTCATTTATACCGTCTTTTTCCTCATCAAGCATTTCCGCATAGGTCTTGCCGTCATCACACGCCTGAAAACCCAAGCCGAATGCCAGTAAGGATAAAAAGAATAAAGTAAGTTTCTTCATTTCTGTTATTTAGTAATTTCGTACAAAAATATCTGATTTACCCGAAAGTTAAAAGTTGCAAGTAGAAGTTCGTATCTTTTAACCTTTACAACCGCTGTTTTTTTATCCTTTGGCATTAAGCAGCGGTTTGAATTTTTCCAATGCAAGTTCCAGCACTTTTTTAGCCTCTTCCAATGTACCGTAAAATTCTCCGCCGGAAGCATTTAAATGCCCGCCGCCGTTAAAGAATTCTGTAGCCAGCCGGTTGCATGGGAAACTGCCTACCGAACGCAGGGATACCTTTATCATCGGCTTTTCCGTATCTTCACGCAGGAAGCAGGAGAAAACGACATTTTTAATGCTCAACGGTATGTTTACAAACCCTTCGCTATCGCCACGGATATAATTGAAATTGCCTTGTTCCTTCTTAGTCAGCGTAATCAGGGCGGCACGATGTTCCGGATAGACTTTCATCTGCGACAGCACATGCCCCATAAGACGCAGACGGCTTTCGGAATAGGTGTTGTACACTTTCCGGTAAATCTCATCCTTGTCGATACCTTTCGAAAGCAGCTCACTGATTATAAAATAAATTTCACGGTTATTGGAGTTGTACGTAAAGCCACCCGTATCGGTCATCATACCGGTATAGATACATTCAGCTCCCTCTTTGGTGATGTCACTGAAATATCCCATGCGGCAAATCAGGCGGAACACCAGTCGGAAGTCGAGGATATTTCGGGATGGGAAATGATGATTCTGCAAAAGTCTTCAGGATTCAAATGGTGGTCTACCAATATCTTCCGCGCAGGAGAAGCCAACACGGCGTCTGCCATAGCATCGATACGCTGATAGCGTTGAAATCGAGGCAACAGATGACATCGGCTTCCGCTATCAATTTGTCGGCAAACTCTTTATAACGGTCGTACAGAAGTATATCCTTGCTGCCGGGCATCCATTTCAGGAAATCGGGAAAAGCATTGGGAACAATGACAGTCGCATCCTTGTCCTGCGTATTAAGAAAATGCCACAACCCCAGAGAAGAGCCTACTGCATCTCCGTCGGGAGCCACATGGGCAACAATAACTATTTTATCCGCACGTTCCAGCCACTTGGCAAAGTGGTCTATTTTAGATTGATCTATTACTTTGGTCAACATATAGTTACTCGCTATTTTACAGTTTACGTTGCATATCCGGAACAACTTCGTCTCACCTGCAACAAAAGAAAGGGCAAAAGTACGAAAAAGTTTATGATTTATAATAATATGTGCACAGAACCTTTTTCGGAAAGAGGAAGATAAGGAATTCCCAACCGGATACAATCGCTGATAATCCTCTCCCGATAGTATTCGGAAGAGATGCGTCAATCACTACCGTACCTACTTCAAACAAGGAAACGAGTTCCTGCATATCTCCCTTATAACCGTGAGAAACATACAGATAATCAATAGAAACAGGCACATCGGATATCTTGTTGCCCCAACGGTCGTCGTACAACAGACAGATGCGTTTCCCTGCATAAAAAAACGGTTTTGTTACGGACTGAAATTTCAGGAAGCAAACAATCTCCCTCAATCACGTCAGGGCGTTCCAGGCGCAAACGGCTCCAGTAGGAAGAAAGCGAACGTTCCAACCGGGTGACATCGGGCAGCGTATCGGCGCAGACCAGCCATGAAGTGGAGTTATCTGCCAGACAATGCACTGCCGGACAGCCACGGACATTATAAAAAACAATGCTGCGCCGGGGAGCATCTGTGATAAACGCATACGAATGATAGGAGACGCATAGCAGCAGGGCTGACAAAGCGATATATACATTCGCTGCCGTACGCCTCATCCAAACACGGCAGAACAACAACAGGCAACAATAAAACAGGAAGACATCCCATATATCGACCCAAATCCGGTCTATGGAAGCCAAAGGGAGCTGTTCTATCCAACGGAGCAAAGCATTCTGCATCCTTAGCGGTATTTCTACCACATCGGCAAAGAGCTGTTGCAAGACAGGAAAAGGAGTCAGGACAAGCAATATAACAGCCGCATACACAATCAACGAAACCAACGGGATTACCAACAAATTAGTCAAGAGGAAGTGTGTGGAAAAGCGTGAAAAATAAAGCATTACCAACGGAGCCGTTCCTATCTGGGCGGCAACGGAAACAGTAACCAGCCCCCACGCCTTACGCAAAAGGCGGTTCTTCACCGATAACAACCCGTACAGCCCGGGTTGTAACAGTACAATAGCTGCAACAGCCGAAAAAGACAACTGAAACCCCACATCAAACAGCCAGACAGGGTTAAACAGCAGCATCAGGAAAGCCGTAACCCCCAATGTATTCAAAGTAAGCTTCCGGCAGGCAGGTATCAGCATGGAAAGTAATCCAAATGAGCACATGACAACCGCACGTACCACGGAAGAAGACAACCCTGTAAGGAAAGCAAATCCCCACAACAAGAGGATTACAGACAGAAACAAAAACGGCTTTAAAAACCGCCACCTAATCCACAAAGGAGACAGGACAAACAGCAACAGAGCGGAAATAAAGCCGATATGCAGCCCGGAAAGTGCCAGTACATGGCTGGCTCCGGCAACCGAATACGTCTCTACGATACTCTCACTCAGCTCTTCTTTATCTCCTATTGTAAGCGCAGAGAGTACCGCCAATTCATCTCCCCGAAACCCCATGTCCCGATATAAAGCAACCAGCCTGCTCCGGCACTCCAAAGCCTGCTGACGAAAAGTGAGAGTGCTGTCGCAACCAATCGCACACCAATGTCCGGCACGTACGTACGCTGTTCCGCTTACCCCTTTCCGAAGAAGATAACAGGCGTAATCGAACTCATCCGGATTGCCGTTATTGGCAGGTGGAGACAAACGGGTGCACACCAACAGTTCATCCCCTCTTTTCAAGGAATATGCCGCCGATCTTTAGGGAAATAAAACAGAAAAGTCTTTTCTGAAAAGTTATATAAAAATGTATCTTTCAGCACTTCTCCCCGCAAAGCAACGCGAAATAAAATACTGTTTTTCTTGATTTCCGGCTTTGTCGTAAGAGTAATCCGGTAAGTGGAAGGTTTTTCCGTATTCGGGAATATATATTCGGCTTGCTTCAACTGCACACTCACTAAAGTCCACCCCAATACAAAACACGCCAAAAACACGACAGCCCCATATAGCTTGCAAAGAACATAATACTTACGGCCAAGAATATATGTCCCTATCAACAGTAGAATGACAGCTATCCACCAACCGACGGACAGTATATAAGGATATTTATCCCCATATACTATTCCACCAACCAACGGCATCAACAGTCGCAGGAAAGGATGCCGTTGTAAGTTGTTTGTTATCAATAAATATTACAGATTTTTCAAAGCACGGATTGCTTCTGTTGGGTCGGGAGCAGAAAATACGGCATTGCCGGCAACCAAGGCATCGGCTCCTGCATCTACCAGACGGGAGCCTGTATCCAGATTGACACCGCCGTCGACCTCTATCAGGGCTTCCGAACCGGTCACTGTTATCAGTTCGCGCAACTCGCGTACCTTATCAACAGTATGTGCTATAAATTTCTGACCGCCGAATCCCGGATTCACCCCCATTATCAACACCATATAGACATCGTTGATAATATCTCTCAGCATGGATACCGGGGTAGCCGGATTGATAGTAACCGCCGGCAACATTCCCGCTTCGCGGATTTGCTGCACTACCCTATGCAAATGCGGACATGCCTCATAATGCACGTTCATTATACGTGCCCCCAACGCCTTTACTTCCGGGATGAACTTTTCCGGCTGTACAATCATCAGATGCACATCCAAAGGCTTCTCGCAAGCTTTGCCACATACTTCAATACCGGAAAACCGAAAGATATGTTGGGAACAAACACGCCGTCCATTATATCGACGTGTACCCAGTCGGCTTCACTGCCGTTAATCATTTCAATATCATTTGCCAGGTATGCAAAGTTGGCAGACAATATGGAAGGGGATATTATAGGTTTCATAACAGTTACATTCTAATAGGTTACACGAATTTACAACAGACAAATGTACAAAAAGATTTCGGATAAACGCTTAATGCACCCGACATTCTCCGGTCAGTTTAAATCCACGCAACAACTCATCCGTTTTCAGGCGTTTCTTGCCGGGAAGCTGCAAAGCACGCACACCAATCCAGCCATCTGTACCGGCTATGCGGATATACGTCTTGCCATCGGTCTGCAAAGTTCCGGGAGCGGATTCATGCAGATGCTCTATCTTCTCTGTTTCAAAAATTTTCAGAACCACCGCTGTTCCGTCGGACTGTACCAATTCTGTCCACGCAGCCGGATAGGGAGACAAACCACGGATAAAATCATAAATCCGCTTGACAGGCTGGTTCCAGTCGATGCGACAAGTATCCTTGAATATTTTGGGAGCCGGACGCAATTCGCCCACTACAGCCATTTCTTCCTGCGGAACGGATTTCACCGTATCTGCAAGAATGGCATCCACAGTCTCCGTAACCAGACGTCCGCCAAGCATCATCAACTTATCGTGTACAATACCTACATTGTCCGTATCCGCAATCGGCACACGAACCTGTTGGATGACCTCTCCCGTATCAATCTCATGTTTCAGGAAAAAAGTTGTGATGCCCGTTTCCGTATCACCGTTAATCACCGCCCAGTTGATAGGTGCAGCTCCACGATACTGCGGCAGCAACGAAGCATGCAGATTGAAAGTTCCCAGACGCGGCATATTCCAAACCACCTCCGGCAACATTCTGAAAGCAACCACAATCTGCAAATCGGCATTCCAGGCACGCAAAGCCTCGACAAACGCTTCATCTTTCAATCTTTCCGGCTGGAGAAGTGGCAGGTCATGCTCCAGCGCATACTGTTTCACCGGAGAGAATTGCACCTTATGTCCACGTCCAGCCGGCTTGTCGGGCATCGTGATTACCCCTACTATATTATATCCGCCTTCTACGAGGCAGCGCAAGGGCTCCACCGCAAATTCAGGAGTCCCCATATATACAATCCGTAAATCTTCTTTCTTCATAATCATCTCTTTTAATCTTCCGAGAAATGTACCAATACCTGACGGTACGAGTTAAATATCTTTGATTTGGACACGAAACCGAGATACTTGCCTTCTCCGTCCACCACCGGCAGGTTCCATGCTTTCGTATCGTCAAAAGTGCGCATCACCTGTTCCATGCTGTCCGTATCATAAAGGCGCGCCGGAGCGGAAGTCATCAGTTTGCCTACCGTAAAACGATGATACAGTTCCTGCCGGAACATGATATTGCGTATGTCGTCCAGCAGGACAATACCAATCAGCTTACCCTCATTGTCCGTCACCGGAAATATGTTGCGGTGTGAGGCGGAGATGGCTTTCACCAACTCGGCAAGATCCATTTCCGGATGTACCGCAACAAAGTCTTTCTCTACCACATTCTCCACTTTCATCAGCGTCAACACCGCTTTATCCTTATGATGTGTCAGCAACTCACCTTTCTTTGCCAGACGCATGGAGTAAATGCTGTGCGGTTCAAAAACGATAATCGTCAGATAAGAGCTGACCGCGACTATCATCAACGGCAAGAACAAGTCGTACCCTCGTAAGCTCGGCAATCAGGAACACTCCCGTAAGCGGAGCGTGCATAACGCCACTCATCACTCCCGCCATGCCCAGCAAGGCAAAGTTCTTTTCAGGCAGATAGGCAGTCATCTCAAAATCATTGCTGAAATGGGAAAAAACAAACCCGGCGATACACCCCAAATACAGAGAAGGCGCAAAAATACCACCGCAACCACCACCGCCATTCGTTGCGCTCGAAGCGAAAACCTTAAACAAGGATTATCAATATCAAATACAGCAGCAGCAAGTGGCTGTGTCCGTAGAAGAAAGAGTTATTCATCACCGTATCCCACTCAACATTACTTGTACCGTTGAGCAGTAATTCTATCGTATCGTACCCTTCACCGTAAAGCGGCGGGAAAAGGAATATCAGAATACTCAACATAGCGCCGCCCACCAGCAGTTTCTTATAAGGCAGTTTCAGTTTACCGAACATTCCTTCCACCGAACTCATGGCACGGGTAAAGTAGAGGGAAACCAGTCCGCAGAAAATACCCAGCATGATCACATAAGGGATACGCTCCAATTCAAAAGCCTGGTCAAGGTGGAACTTAAACATGGCTTCCGTACCCGTCACGATATAAGAAACGGTTGCCGCCGTCACCGCCGAAATCAGTAACGGAAGCAGCGAAGACATTGTAAGGTCTATCATAAGCACCTCCAACGTAAAAACAAGTCCCGCTATCGGAGCTTTGAAAATACCTGCCACGGCCCCGGCAGCGCCACATCCCACCAACAGCATCAGTGTGCGGTGCTCCATTTTGAACAGGCTGCCCAAGTTGGAGCCGATGGCCGAACCGGTAAGCACAATCGGCGCCTCTGCCCCGACCGAACCGCCGAACCCGATTGTTATGGAACTGGCAATAATGGATGACCACGTGTTATGACGTTTGATACGTCCCTGCCTGCGGGATATGGCATATAGAATTTTCGTAACTCCATGACTGATATCATCCTTTACGACATAACGTACAAACAACCCGGCCAAAAAGATTCCCACCACCGGATATATCAGATACTGGTAATTAGCCTCTGTTGTGTCGAAATTCTCTGTAAGAAAATTTTTGTATCCAATGTATCAACAGTTTCAATATCAATGCGGCAAATGCCGTAAAGATACCGACCAGAAAGCTAAGAACCAGGATAAACCGTTTCTCCTTGACATTCTTCTCACGCCAAATGATAAAGCGTTGCAACCAACTTCTCTCTTCTCCAGTCATTTCCTTTATTCACGGATTATTTTAATCACTCCGCCTTTATCCAACTTGATAATGCTGGACGGCTTCGGATTACTCATCTCTTCCTGCCGGTAGCCCACGATATAATCCACCGCTGACTTTACCTCCTCACTTATTTCGCTGAAGTTCTTCGGCGAAGGCTGCCCGCTGATATTGGCTGAAGTAGAAACAATCGCCTTACGGAACTGCTGGCAAAGACGCTTGGAGAAATCTTCATTTGTCACTCTGATGCCCACGCTTCCGTCTTCCGCCAGCAAATTTGCCGCCAGATTACGCGCTCCCGAATAAATAATAGTCAACGGTTTGTCTGCCAGGTCTATCAAATCCCACGCCACCTCCGGAACATCCCGGACATAGAAATCCACTTTTACGGAAGAATCCACCAACACCAGCATCGCTTTGCTGTCCTGACGCTGCTTTATTTCATATACACGGCGCACCGCATCTTCGTTGGTAGCGTCACAACCAATACCCCAAATGGTATCGGTGGGGTACAGAATCACCCCGCTTCCCTCATTACCTGGCAGGCTTTTTTAATGTCTTCTATCATTTCTTACTCTATAAATACAGTGATTAACACGCAAAAATAGTAAATTCGCACCGATTACAAACAAAGTTTAGGAGAAAACAATGGAAGATATTAAATTTAACCACACACTACCCATACAGCTACGTTTCAATGACGTCGATAAATTCGGTCACGTCAACAACACCGTCTATTTTTCCTTTTACGATTTAGGCAAGACGGAGTATTTCGCTTCCGTATGCCCGCATGTCGACTGGCAGAAAGACGCATCGTCGTAGTCCACATCGAAGCCAACTTCCTTGCCCAGATTTACGGCTCCGACCACATTGCCGTACAAACCGCCGTGACCCAAATAGGCACGAAGAGTTTTCATCTTGCGCAACGTGTCATAGATATCGAGACGCAGGAAGTAAAATGTATATGCACTTCCGTCATGGTAGCTTACGACCTCAGCAAGCACGAATCCAAACCGCTGACAGAAGAGTGGATAGAAGCTATCTGCAAATACGAGGGGCGGGATTTACGAAAAAAATAAAGATTGGCAAAATAACTTTATCGAAAACAAAACTAATACTTTTTTTTCTACATTTGCATAGTTAAGGAACGTATAATTTATGATTCGATTAATACTGCTAAGCGATTTCACTGAATCTTTCTCCTATAATCTACTGAAAGGAGTATTGATGTACGCAAACAGCCACGAACCGTGGGTGGTGTGCCGAATGCCGCTTTCCTATAAACAAACCTATGGCATAAAGGGAGTGCTGAAGTGGGCAAAAACGTGGCATGCAGATGCTATTATCGGCAGATTCGACAACGACGACAATGTAGAAATTTTCCGTGAAAATGGAATCATTGCCATAGCACAAGATTACAAAGCAAGATTCAGTAATATTCCAAACATCACTGGAGATTATTACAAAACTGGCAGGATGGCAGCGGAATTCTTTCTAAGAAAAGGGTATCAAAATTTTGCTTTCTATGGCTATCGAGATACGGTTTGGTCACAAGAGCGTTGCGAAGGTTTCTATAAATGTATAGCCGAACATGGTTTTGGTAATTGTTTCCAATCATATCAAGAGCAATCTCTCGATGATCTTTGGTTTTATGAAGCTCCTCCTTTACTCAAATGGTTGCAATCGCTCCCCCTGCCTACGGCACTCTTTGCTTGTGATGATAATCAAGGTAATCGCATTACTGAATTATGTAAAGTAAATAATATCAGAGTACCCGACAAGATAGCAATATTGGGTGTGGATAATGACGAAATTATATGTAACTTATCTGATCCTCCTTTATCCAGCATAAGCCACAATATTGTAAGAGGCGGATTTGAGGCAGCAGAACTCATCGTACGCCTACTGAACGAAGAGAAAGTCAACTATCAAGATGTAGTACTGCAACCCATAAATATTATAAACAGACTTTCAACCGATTTTATTCTACTACCGATACGCATATCCAAACAATTTTGAAATATATCAATAAGCACCTGACTGAACATATCACCGTATCAGATCTCGTAAAACAAGTCCCCTTGTCACGTAGGTTACTAGAGATTCGTTTCAAAGGAGTTACCCAACAGTCCATTCAAAAATACATATTTTCTCTAAAAATAGAAAGGTTTGCTCAACTGCTACTTACCAGCAATGCTCCTATCTCAACCGTAGCGGAATCTGTAGGAATAAACAATCTAAAAAACTTGTCACGCCAATTCAAGGCTCTAAAGAATATTTCTCCCTATGAATACAGAAAAAGGCATCAAATAATGTCCGACTGCTATTACCAAGCTAAAGACTGCAGTTCTATTCATTTTTTAGGCAATTAGCTTGTGTAATTTTCCACGAAACATACGCAAACAAGATAAATAAATGTAAATCATATAATTACACTTTAAACGTATCTATTTTTGTATTCTCATAATCTGAATGAAATAGCAGTTATAGTTGACAATACATTAAAAAAAGACGTCATGCTTTTCTTACTGTTTAATGGCATGAAAAAAGCAAAATACCGATTCTCAAACAAATGCTCCATACCAGGATTGTACGATGAACGGCACCACCTGGTACGGAGAAAAAAATTCTAATCCGGCAAAAACAGCATCTCGCCGGAATGGGAGTTTCGGGAATATCTCGTCCTAAAAATCCGACCTCCAGTTCCTGCCCCATATAATTTTCAAAATACAATAAATGCAATGCATGATAACCTTTCTCAAGAGCAACCTTACCTTCGGACACGACGAACACTATGTCCACCATCATTATCAACTATCAGCTTATCATCAATATAAAGTTTAGAACCATCATCCGAAATGGTATAGAAGCGATATAACGCCTCTTTTGGAAATGTAAATCAAAGTACGGAATTCATAGGCAAAGTGATCAGCAATGGCAGCATCCTTCATCAAAAAGTTCTTCATAATACCTTCCTTTACTTTCAAACAAGAAGTAATGTCAGCCACTCGTTTACATTGACCTTCATAATAAGTATAAGCTACCCCTTGTTTAGGTGATGCTACATTCATTGCCGGAAAATAATTCATCACCCGTTCCTCATCTGAATTTAATCCGGAGGATAGTAATAGATCGCCTCACGACCTGAAAGCGTAGCAATCCAAGTATCAAACTTAAATTCACCTTCATACAGTTCAATGATACGTGCACCTCTAATCAATTCTCCGTAAGCATCCGCACCAGTCACCCGACCATATCCAAGCAATATTCTTTTATTGATACCAACATAATCATTATCATGGTCGTGACCGGCGAATACCCCCATTACATCTTTCCTATCAAGAAACGAAGCAAATATACCAGAATTGACCTTTGAAGAAGCAACTCCACCTTCTCTATCATTACCAAATGTCTTACCATCACCTATCAGTCATTATATTCTAATAAAGGTATGTGAAAGAATGCCAATGAAGGTAAAGGACGTCCATTATTACAAGAAGCAAAATGAGCACTTTTGTTTACGATACCATGCTATTTGGTCGAAATGTATCCAATCGTAAACTCCATAAAGTTTGTCAGGCTGATAATCATTAGAGTCTATACAATAAAGCACTGATTCTACCTTTTTCTTTGTCATCGAATCAAAAATCGGTATCACACAATTACCACACCCCATAACATCTCCAGGCCCCTTCGTTCCAACCATAGCATGGAGATTTTTGCAACAAATCATAAATGCTATCCTTAGCCATGTGCTCCGCATCATGGTTACCCATAGTTACAACAAATGGCACTTTGGCATTATTAAATATTTCTACAACCGACATCCAGCCATTAATTGCAGGGGCTTCTGTCACTATGTCTCCAGTCAATATGGCAATATCCGGATTTTCGGATTTCAGTATCGTACGAATAGTTCTTTCTGTTTCAGCACACTTCGGTGAACCTGATGTCCAATGTAAGTCTGTGAACTGAACTATTTTAAACTTTCCATTTTGAAAAGACAATTTGCCGTTGTGCAAAAAGCATTGATGGGATAACTCCCCATAACACTAACAAAAGAATTAATATTTTCTTCATAAGAATCTGATTGATTAGTTTATTTCTATTTCATCTATCGCCAATCTGCTTTGTTCTCCTTCATTGAAATATCCTTTTGGACATAAGCCCCCACTCAACAAGTCCAAGCGTACAAATGTAGCTTCCACTTCAGGAAATGAAAGAGAAGCAGGAAAGCGAGTGCTTTCCGTCAACGTAAAATCATATGATAAAACTTTATTACCTACTCCAAAAAAGTTTTTCCCGTCTGCCGAAACGGAAACACTCATTGCCTTTGCCGGCCAAATCATATTCCAAGGACGCCATAAGGAAGCAAAAGCTACTTGTTTTATTTCTTTGCGTACCTTTCAACTCCACCACAATCTGTACACTATCCTGATAGAAGCTTACCCATCTACGCATGTCTTGAGCATATCCACAATATCCGTCAGTCAATCCAAAGCTTTCATCCAAATGTTCCCACTCTGTTTTAGGAACACACTTATAATCACATCCAAGTGGCCTTGTTAATGGCAAATTCTTTATGAGTCACCCTACCCATAGATTTGCCTTCCTTATAAACGGCTGCGTAAATAACTGCATCTTTACTCAACAATATTGGTGACTTGTACAGAGAAGAAGAAGCCGTTATCACAGAATCATTAATCGCATAGTGTATCTCCGCATCCGGACAAAAAGAAGATAAAGCCACTTCATAGGTCTCATGATTCTCATTCCACACTCCCGCATAATTCACTTCATAAAATTGCGGCAAGAATTCACCTGACAATAGTCCAACCGTTTGAACTCCTTATCCACCTGCGAGTAAAAAACACAAAATCTTTATATTCAGGTTGCATCCACTGCACTTCGGACATAGCCAACAAACGAGGAAAAGCCATATATTCAAATGCTTCAAGAGTTTGAATTAGTATTTCTCCCAAAT
>ENA-OQAA01000954-OQAA01000954.1-human-gut-metagenome-genome-assembly--contig:-NODE-954-length-17037-cov-4.241277_pt1 | contig 17037 bp, 25 predicted proteins | sample MGYA00242489_ERZ504515 | MGnify/ENA primary metagenome ERZ504515 (study PRJEB26092, sample SAMD00036237) | human gut metagenome | host: Homo sapiens | study: EMG produced TPA metagenomics assembly of...
AGCCCATGAGGTTTATTTGTTGTGCCAAGAAATGAACGATTTTCACTTCCTATCCCAAGAATCCTGCATGACAGGAGCCTTCGCCTGTTTTCAGTCAGGATTGCGGACTTGTTTCGCAATTACCTATGAGGTCATATTAACTCTGAATTGGTAAGTTATCAACTATAAAGATAGCATTACCGAATATTAAAAAGTTACCCCCTTTTGCTGTCGGGTGGTGTACCAAAGGTGTACTAAGTGTGTACTGCCCGGTGTACTGACATGGAGCATTTTTCGTGATATAGTGTAGGCGTGAAAGATTAGATGCGGACTGAACCCTATATGGTTTGGTCTTTTTTTCTGTCTTTCACTTGGCATGGGTAAGGGCTTTATCCTTTCACCGTACCCGTTACATAAGAAAGGAGCGTGGTGCTATGCCAAGAAAACCAAAGAAACCGTGTAAGCATCCCGGCTGTCCAAAGCTGGTGGACGGAATGTATTGTGAAGAACACGCTTCTCTGCATGGGCAGGAACGTGGGGATTCAGCAGTGCGAGGGTATGACAGTAAGTGGAGGAAGGCAAGAGAAAGGTTTCTTAAATGCCATCCTCTTTGCGTTCAGTGTCAGAGGGAGGGAAGGCTTGTGAAAGCGACTGTGGTTGACCACATCAAACCGCATCGGGGTGATCCGATTTTGTTTTGGGATGAGAGTAACTGGCAGCCGCTTTGCAAGCACCACCATGACGTGAAGACAATGACCGAGGACAGGTATCAGGAATATAAATATTGATTGTGTATCATACACAAGGGTGGGGGGTATTAAATCTCCACAATCCTGTGCAGGATTGACCGCCGCCCCCTCAAACGTGAATTTTCGCAGAATTAAGCAGGGGGGATAGTCCGGCGGTGTGATATTTTTCGCAGAATGTGTTTAAATGCAAGGGAAATCCGTCAGAGAGTTTCGATAAAAAGTATAGAAAAACCGTGTTTTTAATGGGTAAAAAGGCGCAAAAAGAGGTGCTTTTTTTACCCATTTTTTATGCCCGTTTGAATGGAAGGATGTGAAAGGATATGACGGAGCAGCAGGCAAAGCAGATAAGGGAAATGAGGGAGCAGGGGATTGGTTACCGTTCCATTGCTCTTACGGTAGGGCTGTCCCGTGATATCGTGAGGAACTTCTGTAAAAGCAGAGGGCTTTCCGGGTATGGTTCGGCACTGACAAAAAACATACGGGAACAGGTCATGCTTGGGAAAGCGTGTCTGTACTGCGGTAAGGAAATGAAACAGCCGGATACCGGAAGACCAAAGAAGTTCTGCTCAGATAAATGCAGACGGGAATGGTGGAAAGGACACCCGGAACGAATCAACAGAAAAGAGAGTGCCATGTACTGCGGTGTGTGTGCGTTGCGGTAAAGAGTTCTTAAGCTACGGTAACAGGAAAAGGAAGTATTGCAGTCATGACTGCTACATCAAAGCAAGATTTTGGGAGGTAGAAGATGAAGACAGCGAAGCTATCAGTTCTGCCGATTAAGGACTTAAATCCGGCAGAGTACAATCCCCGTAAAAAATTAAAGCCGGGGGACAAGGAGTATGAAAAGATTAAGCATTCCATTGAAGAATTTGGATTTGCTGACCCTGTAGTGGTTAATTCCGATATGACAATTATCGGAGGTCACCAGAGGGTAACAGTAGCAGCTGCCCTTGGTTATACGGAAGTACCGTGTGCGATTGTGGAAGTCAGCAAAACTCAGGAAAAGGCACTCAACATTGCGTTGAATAAGATTTCAGGCGAATGGAATCAGGAACTGTTGGCAGATTTGATTCAGGACTTGCAGGATTCAGATTTTGATGTTGGGTTTACAGGCTTTGAACCGCCGGAGATTGAACAGCTATTTTCAAAGGTGCATGACAAAAAGGTAAAAGAAGATGATTTCGATGTAGAAGCGGAATTGAAAAAACCAACAGTGGCACAGACAGGTGATGTGTGGCTCCTGGGCAAACACCGTGTTATCTGTGGCGATTCTATTTTGCCGGAAACATACAACATCCTTATGGATGGCAGGAAAGCAAATCTGGTTCTGACAGATCCACCGTACAATGTAGATGTGGAGGAGACTGCCGGAAAGATTAAGAATGACAATATGGCAGATGAGGATTTTTACAGATTCCTTTTTGCTGCCTTTGTGAATATGGAACAGAACATGGAGGACGATGCTTCTATCTATGTATTCCATGCGGATACCGAGGGATTGAATTTCAGAAAGGCGTTTGCGGATGCCGGGTTCAAGTTATCGGGATGCTGTATTTGGAAAAAGAATGCACTGGTGCTTGGACGCAGTCCTTATCAGTGGCAGCACGAACCGTGTCTGTTCGGATGGAAGAAAGGCGGTAAGCATCAGTGGTATTCCGACAGGAAGCAGACCACCATTTGGGAATATGACCGTCCGAAGGCATCCAAAGACCATCCGACTATGAAGCCGATTGCTCTGATGGCATACCCGGTACAGAATTCTTCCATGATGGGATGTGTGGTTCTGAACCCGTTTCTTGGTTCCGGTTCGACACTTATGGCTTGTGAACAGACAGGGCGTATTTGCTATGGTGTGGAGCTGGAAGAGAAGTTTGTGGATGTCATCGTCAACCGTTATATGGAGATGAAAGGCTCTGCCGATGATGTTTTCGTTATTAGAATAATGTGAAAATTTCATATCGGGATTTAGGGAAGGAAGGTGAAGCCAATGCAACAGCTGACCTTCCTTGATTTATGTTCAGGCATAGGCGGTTTCAGACTTGGTCTGGAATCTGCCGGCCATAGGTGTATCGGTTATTGTGAATATGACAGATTTGCGAGGGCTTCTTATGAAGCAATGTACGACACGGAAGGAGAGTGGAAAGCAGATGATGTCACAAAACTTAAATCAGAAGATGTCCCCTATGCAGACATCTGGTGTTTCGGATTCCCATGCCAGGACATCTCCGTTGCAGGAAAACAGCGGGGACTTGTCGGAGAGCGAAGTGGGATATATTACAACATTATTGACCTCATCAAAGGCAAAGAAGAAAGTGATAAGCCACATACCTTCTTGTTGAGAACGTTAAGAACCTGTTATCAATTAATTCAGGCTTCGACTTTGCCAGCGTTCTGTCTGAAATGGACGAAGCGGGGTATGACTGTCGGTGGCAGGTGCTTAATTCAAAAGCAACTTCGGGAGTCCCCCAAAACAGGGAACGTGTGTTCATTATCGCAAATCTTAGAAGCCGAGGTGGACGAGAAATATTACCTCTCTGCGGAGAAAACGCAGCAACTCTTAACCAACTTGTAGGTGGGATGCAGGGATACCGTGTATATGGCACGGATGGCATATCAGCTACCCTCGTTGGAAATGCCGGAGGTGTAGGAGCCAAGACAGGCTTGTATCTTATGGGCAATCTGAATCCGAGTGGTCATGGGCAGGGTGGAAATGTTTATCATGAAGACGGAATTGCACCAACGGTTACTGTAAACAAAGGCTGTGGCACGAGGATATTTATTGATCAGAGCAACCATGCTCCAAAGCTGACGGAAAATGCCAGATGCATAACTGCAAGGTATACTTCCGGGATGGTAAATCATACTGCAATGAATTCTGCAGTTATGGAAGTGCATCCGGTTCTGACACCGGAACGTATGGAGAAAAGGCAGAATGGCAGACGGATGAAAGAAGATGGAGAGCCGATGTTCACGCTTACCTCACAGGACAGACATGGTGTGTTTGTGTGTGAGAAAGTGCAACAGAATGAGGAAACCATGCTCCGTGTCAGAAATGGTACAAAACAGGGGTATGACGAAGCACACGTTGGTGATGGTATTAGCCTTGCATATCCCGAGAGCGATACCAGAAGGGGAAGGGTTGGAAAAGGCTGTTCCCAGACATTGGATTGCTCCGGGCAAATGGGGACTCTTATGAAGTGCGGAAGAATCCGCAGGCTCACTCCGAGAGAGTGTTTCCGTCTGCAAGGTTTCCCGGATGTTTTATTTGATAAAGCGGCATCTGTTAATTCGGATGCACAGCTTTACAAACAGGCAGGGAATGCGGTGACCGCTACTGTGGCATTTGCGGTGGCAATGTCACTGCCGGAATCACGGGAAAATTAGTGAATAAATAACTTGCTATTTCCTCCATTCAGAGTGATATATGTAGTACCAAATTGAATGGAGGAAAAGCAAATGAAGGTAAAAACAACAGCAGAAAACAGAAAAGACGTTGTAAAAGCGATGGAGGAAATCCTTAATGTAAAAGCAAAATATCAGGGACACCATCCTTTGGATACAAGGTCGGGGAGTATACAGTGGATCGTGATGGCAACGTGGAACACGAATCCGAGGAGGCAGCACTTACCATGCAGAATGAATTAGTAGCGAGAGGTCTTGCTGAAGGCGAAGCAGACAGACTTAACATTGGGATTCCGATAGAGGGATTCACAGCAGAGGGTATTAAAAATCTTATTTACATGATTCACAGCAAACAGTACCTTTTGGAAAAAGCAGTCGGAAAAGAGGTATTCAGAATTTCCGATAAGCTGGTAGAGAGATTGGATGCGGAAGAAAACATACCGCTTGAGAAAGTGATACAGATTGCGGAAGAAGAAAGTATAGAGGGGCTTGCCTTTGGGGAGGACAGAATATTTTTCTGCGGATTTCCGCTGAACGAGGATGAAGCGAGAGCCTATGCTGAATTGGCAGCTTGCATGGCAAAGACGGCAAAGGAAGCAAAGAGAGTAAGTCCAAAAGGCTACCATCGAAGAAAATGAAAAATATTACATGAGAGTCTGGCTTGTCAGAATCGGTCTTGGAGGTAAGGACGGAAAGGAAACAAGAAAGGTATTTCTTTCCAGACTGAAAGGGCATACCGCATTCCGAACCGAGGAAGATAAGGAAAAATGGAAAGAACGAAACAGTAAGAAATCCACCGAATCTGCTGAATAGCAGAGGGGTGGATTTTGCTATAAAATACACAATTTCATATGGATATGAGCAGTAAATATTTGTGTACATTATGCCTCCGAATTAACTGGATAATATGTGCTTTTAGAGCGAATATGTACCTACCGAAAGGGAAAACAAACAGCCGAAAGGAAGGTACATAGAATGAACGAAAAAACAAGAATTCAGATTGAGGAAATGAAAAAGCAGACCATTGGGGTTGAGGTTGAGATGTACAACATCACAAGGGAAAAGGCAGCGAGAACGATTGCAGAGTATTTTCATACCGAAGGAACGGTAAAGTACATTGGAGGAAGCTACAGCGCATGGGCATGCAAGGACAATAAGGGAAGAGAATGGAAAATCACAAGAGATTCAAGCATTCAGGCAGCTTCCGATGACGAGAAGGCAGAACTTGGAACACCGATTCTTACCTACGAGGACATTCCAGATTTGCAGGAGATTTTAAGACAGCTAAGACATAAGGGAGCAAAAAGCGACCCTGCCCACATGTGCGGAGTACACATTCACATCGGATTGAATGGCCACACTCCAAAGAGCCTCAGAAACCTTGCGAACATCATGGCAAGCCACGAAAGCCTTTTGATTTCCGCAATGAGACTTGACCGAAACCGAATCAACAGATACTGCAGAACGGTTGACCCTTCCTTCCTTGAAAGGCTGAACAGAAGAAAGCCAAAGACAATGGAACAGCTTGCAGACATTTGGTACGAAGGAGTATGGGGCAGCAGAAATCAGCATTACAACGATTCAAGATACAGAATGCTGAATTACCACGCTTGCTTCACACATAAAACCATCGAGTTCAGATGTTTCCAATTTGCCAACGCTGGCAACGGAAGAAAGGGCGGTTTACACGCAGGAGACTTAAGAGTTACATACAGCTTTGCCTCGCACTCAGCCAGATGGCGAAAACGGTAGCGAGTGCCAGCCCGAAACAGCCACAGGTTGAAAATCCAAAATACGCAATGAGAACATGGCTTTTGAGACTCGGCTTCATCGGAGATGAATTTGCAACAGCAAGAGACATCCTTACCAAAAACCTTGAAGGGGATACAGCCTTCAGACACGGCAGAGCAGCTTGAAGGATTCAGCTTTGAGGCCCACCGACCGCTTCGGCGGTCTTAAGGTGGTAGAAGGGAAGAACCCTTCAGAAAGGATGGATGAATATGAATAAATATTATTTAGCCTATGGCAGCAACCTGTCAATGGCACAAATGGCACAGAGATGTCCCGATGCAGTATATGTGGGGACCGCAGAACTTAAGGATTATCAGCTTCTTTTCAAAGGAAGCCAGTCAGGAAGTTATCTGACGGTTGAGCCAAAGAAGGGAAGTATGGTTCCGGTTCTGGTTTGGCGGATTAGTGAAAGGGATGAACATTATCTTGACCGTTACGAAGGTTATCCATCGTTTTATTACAAGAAAACGATGGAAGTGGAAGTGCAATCCTTTATTGGCGAGAAAACAGATGATGTAACAGAAGCCATTATCTACATCATGCATGAGGACAGACCGCTCGGATGCCCGACAAAGCATTATTATGATATTTGCCTTGAGGGGTACTGCCGATTTGGATTTAAACAGACGGTTCTTGAACAGGCTCTTTACGACAGCGTTGGAAAAAGAGTCGAACAGCATCTATTGAAGGAGGTCGGATATTATTATGAGTAGCATGAGATTTCCAAGCAGAGAAGAAGTGGAGAAGGTACGGAATGAGTATCCTAAAGGATGCCGTGTGGTTCTTGAGCGGATGGATGATATGCAAGCACCGCCAATTGGAACGGAAGGAACAGTAAGGGGTGTGGATGACACAGGTTCCATAATGGTTAAATGGGATAACGGCAGCAGTCTTCATGTAGTTTATGGGGAAGACCGATGCAGAAAAATCTAGGAGGCAGATATGGAGCAGATAACAACCATTTGCTACGGGAAAAAGGATACATGGCAGTCAAGGGAGGAGGCACAAGCCTTCTTCCTGAAAGCGATGGCAGGTTCGGAAGGAAACGAGCAGGAGAGATATGCCACCATATATACACAGCTTTGTCTGGGAATGACTGAGTGCAGGGATGAGGTGGACTGATGACAGAAAAAATAAAGGAGCAGATACTTGCTGTCAGGCTACGGGGCGAACCAATATGTTTGACACGAATATGGTTCAGGTAATTGCCGATGAGATGAAGTTTTATGAACTTGTGGTTTTTATTGAGGAACACAAGGGAGATTATGCAAAATTTATACTGACAGGCGAGTGCTAATATACACAATATCCGATCTTATTGTTTGGTACATTTACAGGCAGATAAGACTGGATATATCTGACTTTTAGAGCGAATATGTACCTACCAAAAGAAAACAAGGAGGCATTAGCCATGACAGAATTTACAACGATGGAAAAGTTACAGATGAAGGTTGGACCAAGCGGAGCGGTTTTGAAATATGGGGAAAAGGTTCTTGTAACCTGCGAAACCTACTACGGATTTACCGCAGAAGTTTACGAGTTTGTTGAGACTCCAGAGGAAACTGGACTTGGATATATCGAATGCAGACTTAGCCTTATTGAAAAGGCAGAGAAGCATTTTGAAGATGGCGGACACGCATTGCATGGTGCATCAGCAGGGATTAGGAGGGAAGAATAATGAGTGAGATTATTTTTTCCTACAACCACACAAGATGCCACGCACTCAAAGTCAAGGGCTTATTGGGTGGCGAGGTGTACATCGGAGAAATGGATGGATTTGAAATATATATCAGATTGATCCGCATGCATTATTCGACCAATTTGGATTTGTGGCGGTTAAGAAATAATTGAATTATATGGATGAGAGCTTCTTCGGAGGCTCTTTTTTGATGCTATGAAACGGAGGTGAGGACAGTGGCACAGAGAGGACGTAAGCCAAAGCCTACGGCAGTAAAGGTGTTGGAGGGCAATCCGGGCAAGAGAAGCCTTAATACGGCCGAACCGAAGCCTGAAAAGAAAGCACCACGCTGTCCGTCATGGCTTGAGGATGAAGCGAAAAAAGAATGGAAGAGGATGAGCAAGCAGCTGGAGCAGTTGGGGATTCTCACGGAGATTGATATGGCTGCCTTTGCCGGATACTGTCAGGCATATGCGAGGTGGAAAGAAGCAGAGGAATTTATCACGCAGCATGGAACGATTGTGAAGACTCCGAGTGGCTATTGGCAGCAGGTGCCACAGGTATCCATTGCACAGACCTATCTTAAGATTATGAATAAATTTTGTGAGCAGTTTGGGCTTACTCCTTCTGCGAGAAGCAGAATTGTTGCAGATACAGCTGAGGATAAAGAAAGTGATGAGATGGAACTTCTCTTGATTAAGGGAGGTGGCAGTTAATGTATGATGTGACAAAAGCGGATCATGCGGTCAACTTTATCAATTGTCTGAAGCACACCAAAGGAAAATGGAGGGGAGTTCCGTTTGAACTTCTCTCCTGGCAGGATGAGATTATCCGCACATTATTCGGTACGGTTAAGGAAAATGGCTACAGGCAGTACAATACCTGCTACTGTGAGATTCCGAAGAAAAATGGGAAGTCGGAACTGGCGGCTGCCATTGCATTATATATGCCTGCGGTGACGGGGAATGGGGAGCAGAAGTGTATGGCTGTGCTTCCGACCGCCAACAGGCATCTATTGTATTTGATGTGGCTGTGGATATGGTGGATCAGTGTCCTGCTCTGAAAAAGAGAATTAAACCAGTGATGTCGGTTAAGAGGCTTGTGTATAAACCGACCAACAGCTTCTATCAGGTGTTATCAGCTGAAGCATATACCAAGCATGGTCTGAACGTACACGCTGTTATTTTTGATGAACTTCATGCACAGCCGAACAGAGAACTTTTTGACGTTATGACAAAAGGCTCCGGTGATGCCAGAACACAGCCGTTATATTTTCTGATTACTACAGCCGGAACAGACAGAAATTCGATTTGCTTTGAACAGCACCAAAAAGCTGTTGACATTATAGAGGGCAGAAAAATTGACCCGACATTCTATCCCGTGATTTATGGTGCATCCGATGAGGATGACTGGACGAGCGAAGCCACATGGTATAAAGCCAATCCTTCCCTTGGAGAAACCATCGATATTGAAAAGGTTCGAAATGCTTACATCAGTGCAAGGGAAAATGCTGCAGAAGAGAATATCTTCCGGCAACTTCGATTAAACCAATGGGTAAAACAGTCTACCCGTTGGATGCAGATGGATAAATGGGATGCGTGTGCATTCCCCGTAAATGAGGAGGAACTTATCGGAAGAACCTGCTATGGCGGTTTAGACCTTTCGAGTACATCGGATATCACGGCATTTGTACTTGTGTTTCCACCAAGAAATGATGAAGAAAAATACATCATTTTACCATACTGCTGGATACCGGAAGATAACATGAGACTCCGTGTCAGAAGGGATCATGTTCCTTATGATGTGTGGGCGGCAGAAGGGAGTCTGGAAACCACGGAAGGAAATGTCATTCATTATGGTTTTATAGAGAAATTTATAGAGGAACTTGGTACGAAGTACCACATAAAAGAAATTGCATTTGACCGTTGGGGTGCAACGCAGATGGTGCAGGATTTGGAAGGTATGGGATTTACTGTTGTTCCTTTCGGGCAGGGGTATAAGGATATGAGTCCGCCAACGAAGGAACTTATGAAGCTGACACTTGAGGAGCGAATTGCCCACGGTGGGCATAAGGTTCTCCGTTGGATGATGGATAACGTGTATGTCAGACAAGACCCTGCCGGAAATATCAAAATGGATAAAGAAAAATCCACAGAGAAAATTGATGCTGCAGTCGCAACCGTCATGGCACTTGACCGTGCAATCCGTAATCAGGGAAGTGATGGCAGTGTGTACGATGCCAGAGGAATTCTGGTGTTTTAGGAGGATGACATGATTTTGGTCAGCATATTAGGCTTCTTTCTCATAAGGGAAGCAATCAATCAGGCATTGGAGGGATAGCAGATGGGAATAAAAAGTTTGTTTGGTTTCGGTCAGGCGAGGGATAAGCCTGTACGGAATTACAGCAATGGTGAGTATACATTCAATTTCGGACGAAGCACCAGCGGAAAGAGCGTCAATGAAATGACAGCCATGCAGACTACTGCAGTTTATGCATGTGTGAGGATTTTGTCAGAAGCAATCGCATCGCTTCCAATTCATGTATATCGATACAAAGACGGTGGGAAGGAAATTGTTTGTGACCACCCGCTTTATACGCTGCTCCATGATGAGCCAAACCCGGAGATGACTTCATTTGTGTTCAGAGAAACGCTGATGAGTCATCTTTTAATTTGGGGAAATGCATATGCACAGATCATACGAAATGGGAAAGGCGAGGTGCTTTCTCTGTATCCGCTACTTCCAAACAAGATGAGTGTGGAGAGGGACAGTAATGGAGTGCTGTATTATGTGTATTCCCGTTATACAGATGAGAATCCCAACATGAAAAAGATGGGAGATATCATCTTAAGGCAGGAGGATGTGCTTCATATTCCCGGACTTGGATTTGATGGTCTTATCGGTTACTCACCTATTGCAATGGCAAGGAATGCTGTCGGTATGACGATGGCCTGTGAGGAATATGGTGCCAGTTTTTTTGCTAATGGTGCAAATCCCGGTGGTGTGTTGGAGCATCCGGGTGTGTTGAAAGACCCGGCAAAGGTAAGGGATTCTTGGAATGCAGTGTATCGTGGAACGACCAATGCCCACAAGATTGCCGTACTTGAGGAAGGATGAAATATCAGCAGATAGGTATCCCACCGGAGGAGGCGCAGTTCCTGGAAACAAGAAAGTTTCAGATTAACGAAATTGCAAGGCTGTTTCGGATACCGCCACATATGGTCGGTGATTTGGAAAAGAGCAGTTTTTCTAATATTGAGCAGCAGTCTTTGGAGTTTGTGAAATACACACTTGACCCGTGGGTAATCCGATGGGAACAGGCACTTAAAAAATCCCTTTTTCTGCCGGAAGAGAAAAAAGAGTTTTTTATAAAGTTGAATGTGGACGGTCTGCTCCGTGGGGATTATCAGAGCAGAATGAATGGTTACGCCATCGGCAGACAGAATGGTTGGCTGTCAACCAACGATATCCGTGAAATGGAAGATATGAATCCATTACCGGAAGAGGAAGGTGGCAATCTGTACCTTGTGAACGGTGCGATGACGAAGCTGAAGGATGCAGGAGCATTTGCCAAAGAGAGAACGGAAAGCACGTCAGAGGAAACCGAACCGCAGCAACCACCAGACAATAGAAACAGAGGAGGTCTACGATGAAACGAAAGTTTTGGAACTGGGTCAGAAATGAGGGGGAAAGAACCCTCTTTTTAAATGGAGAAATCTCAGATGAAACATGGTACGGGGATGAGGTTACCCCTAAGTTATTTAAAGACGAACTGTTATCCGGCGAAGGGGACATTACCGTATGGATAAACAGTCCGGGCGGTGATGTGTTTGCAGCTGCCCAAATCTACAACATGCTGATGGATTATAAAGGCAACGTGACTGTGAAGATTGACGGTCTTGCCGCTTCGGCAGCTTCCGTGATTGCAATGGCAGGAACGAAGGTGCTGATGAGTCCGGTGGCAATGATGATGATCCACAACCCGGCTACGATAGCCATTGGAGATACAGCAGAGATGAAAAAGGCAATCGAGATGCTTGACGAAGTCAAAGAATCCATTATGAATGCCTATGAAATCAAAACCGGATTGAACCGCACGAAAATCTCACATCTGATGGATGCAGAGTCCTGGTTCAATGCAAAGAAAGCTGTAGAACTAGGGTTTGCGGATGAAATTCTCTTTGATAAGGAAAAAGAGGAAAATCCGGAAGAAAAGAAAGAAGAGAAGGAAGAGGAATTGGAAGCCATCCTGTTTTCAAGGTCGGCTGTTACAAATTCCTTTTTTAATAAGCTGATTTCGGGAAAGCCGGAGAAAAAGGTAAACATTAGCGAGCTTGAAAAGAGGCTCAGTCTGTTAAAGCCATAAGGAGGGCAATGAATATGAGTACAGTATTGGAATTAATGGAAAAGAGAAAGAAAGCATGGGAAACTGCCAAGGCATTTTTGGATTCCAGAAGGGGCAGTGATGTCTGATTTCTGCAGAGGACAATGCGACTTACGAAAGAATGGAAGCGGATGTGGTGGCACTTGGTAAGGAAATAGAGAGATTGCAGAGACAGGCTGCTATTGATGCGGAACTGACAAAGGCTACTTCCGAACCAATCAAGGATAAGCCGGGCATGAAGCCGGGGGATAATGCTCATGTGTGGTAAAGTAGCAACTAAGAATTTGATAGACAGCAGCTGACTATTCCGTTTTTAACTTTTGGTTAATTTTGTAAATCATCAATTTAACAATAGCTCTATTGTTCCTTAAAGCCTACTCTGCTATCATAAAGGCATAAACACAAAGGAGGTTTGCTTATGAAAATCAATCAAATTATCCGAGAAAAACGGAAGGAATTGTCATTAACACAAGAACAAATCGCCGAGCTTTTGGGAGTATCCACCCCGGCTGTAAATAAGTGGGAAAAAGGCAGCACATATCCAGATATAACTCTTTTACCGGCTCTTGCCCGCCTGTTAAAAATTGATTTGAATACGCTTTTATCATTCAATGAAGATTTAACAGATATAGAAATTGAAAATTTTGTAAATGAACTTGATGAGATTGTTCAAGAGCAAAACTATATGTCAGCTTTTCAAATGGCAATCGACAAAATACATGAATATCCTACTTGTGATAAACTGCTATACTCCGCTACGCTGTATTTAGACGGCGCATTATTCCTTTATAGTGTACCAGAGCCAGAACAATACCGGGAAACTTTTGAAACTTTTTATAAAAGGCTGTCTGTAAATGAAATTCCCGAAATTAGAGATACAGCAATTAGTATGCTGATTTCCTATGCAAGAAACAGGGGCGAATATTCAAAAGCAGAAGAACTAATCAATATGTTACCGTTCTCAACGATAGATAGAGAAGAACAGCTTGCAATTCTTTATCATAAGCAAAAAAAATATGAGGACGCAGAAAAAATATGGGAGCACAGAGTGCTTAAAGGCGTTACAGATATACAAACCGCCTTAATAAATATGCTTGAAATAGCTTTGCTTGAAAAATGCAACGACAACGCAGAATTTTGCGGATATGTACAAAACTATTACCCGTCAATTTTGTTTCCCAGAGTGGATGCGTTACAATGCCATTTGCTGCTTGCCATAGATAAGAAAAACAAAGACGAGTGTTTATCCATTCTCAAAAAAATGTTGCCTGCTATGAAAAAAGAGTGGAATGTACAGGATTGTCAGCTATACCGCAATGCAAAAGATAGTGAATCTACGCTTTTTTCAAGTAGACTGGCAGATACACTTTGTGACGAATTAGCCACCAAAGAAGAATACGCATTTGTTCGTGACTGCATAGAATTTAGAGAACTCATGGCAGAGATGCGCAGCTAAAATGTATAGCAAACCCAAACGAGCCAGTCAACAGTAAAATGAATGGGCTGCGCCCACCGTTGACAGCCCCGCCTGTCCTTGCTGGTGGGTAATCAAGGGGCGACAGCAGAAAATGCTGCCGCCCTTTCCCATAATCGAAGAAAGGGGGATTTTCCATGACTGAATGCGAAGCCTATCAAGAACATATCCGCTATACCCATGATACCTATTGCCGGATTGTTATTCGCCATGCGTCCTTTGACGCTGCCCGTATGCTGGCGGCGAGGTGGAAACGGGAAATCTCCCTTGAATATTTGACCGAAGAAAAGTTTGTCCCACTAAGCACCACAGACGAGTATTTTCAAGTGCCGGACTATGGCGAAACTTATCTGTTTTCTGTCCGGGGGCAGACGATATTTTTAGATAGCTGTTCCCTTGCGGCGGCTCTTGCCGGGCTGCCGGAACAGACACAAGAGGAAATCTTTTTATATTACTTCCAGCACTTGACACAGAAAGAAATCGGAGAACAAAGCGGCTGGACACGCAGCACAATCGGGCGGCATATTCAGCTTGCCTTGAAGCGGCTGAAAGAGGAAATGGAGGTGTTGTCCCATGAGTAACCGACTTCTCCCCTATGACACTATCATAAAGGCACATGAGGCGACCCCATAGCGATACAAGCCGTCCTTGACCGATACGCTGGATATATCCGCTACTTCTCCAACATGAACGGTTATTATAACTCTGATATGGAGGACTACATCAGAACAAAGCTGATTGAAAGCCTGTTCAAGTTTCGGCTTGACCGATAACATAAAAACTGAATATCCCGCCGCCCCGCAGCGGCACATGAAGCAGTAAATCCGAAAAAGATTTGCTGCTTTTTTTGCGCCCATTTTTGGCAAATTTCCAAATGTTCCGTATTAGACAGTGAAGCCAAAAAAGATTGCCGTTTTTTTCAGACGGCGAGCAAAACACAGTTTCCAAAACGCCTTATTGTCGGGAAAGACCACGCCGCAGGAAAAGTTCTTGCCGGAAAGTCCGTCATTTTTGCTTTTTGCGGTGTTGTAGGGAGTAAGGGGAGAACGCCGCCCGCAGCCTTTTATAAAAAAGCTGGTTATAGATTTCCCGAAAAAGTGGCAGTAGCAAGTGAACGGCAGTCCGGCAGTTTCTTAGAGCAAGATTCTACCGCAGTACCAAAATTCGCTTATCGCTCATTTTGCCCCTGCGGGAATCTTGTTGGGGAGTGCCTTCCCCAAACCCTGCTTATGCGGCTTGCGCCGCTGAAAAATCCCTCAAAATAATTTTTCGGATTTTTCAAAAACAGTTCCGCTTTACACCCTGTTTTTCTCCTATTAGTGAGAGGACACCACGCACAGCCGAAAGGAGGTTTTACCATGCGAAAACGATATAACACGCCGCACCGCAGCCGGGTAGTCAAGACACGCATGACCGAGGAAGAATACGCCGAGTTTGCGGAAAGGCTTTCTGCTTACAACATGAGCCAAGCCGAGTTTATCCGGCAAGCCATAACCGGGGCAGCCATACGCCCCATCATAACCGTTTCCCCCGTCAATGACGAGTTGCTTGCCGCTGTCGGGAAGCTGACCGCCGAATACGGCAGGATCGGCGGCAACTTAAACCAGATAGCCCGGACGCTGAACGAGTGGCACAGCCCCTACCGCAGCTTGCCGGGGAGGTACGGGCGGCGGTTTCCGACCTTGCTGCCCTAAAGTTTGAAGTCTTGCAGAAAGTGGGTGACGCTGTTGGCAACATTCAAACATATCAGCTCTAAAAATGCGGACTATGGCGCAGCGGAAGCCTACCTCACATTTGAGCATGACGAGTTTACCATGAAGCCCACCCTTGATGAAAACGGGCGGCTGATACCGAGGGAGGATTACCGCATTTCTTCCCTCAACTGTGGGGGCGAGGATTTCGCTGTTGCCTGTATGCGGGCTAATCTCCGCTATGAGAAAAACCAAAAACGGGAAGATGTGAAAAGCCACCACTATATCATCAGCTTTGACCCACGGGACGGGACAGACAACGGCTTGACCGTAGACCGGGCGCAGGAGCTGGGCGAGCAGTTCTGTAAAGAGCATTTCCCCGGACACCAAGCTTAGTCTGCACCCACCCGGACGGGCATAACCACAGCGGCAATATCCATGTGCATATCGTCATCAACTCCCTGCGGATTTATGAAGTCCCGCTTCTGCCTACATGGACAGACCAGCCGACACACGGGAGGGCTGCAAGCACCGCTGCACCAACGCCGCTATGGAATATTTCAAGAGTGAAGTCATGGAGATGTGCCACCGGAGGGGCTTTACCAAATCGACCTCCTAAGCGGCAGCAAGGAACGGATAACCGAACGGGAATACTGGGCGGCAAAGAAAGGACAGCTTGCCCTTGATAAAGAGAACGCTGTCAGAGAAGCCGCAGGACAGCCGACCAAGCCCACCAAGTTTGAAACGGACAAGGCGAAGCTGCGCCGGACGATACGGCAGGCACTTTCCCAAGCTGGCAGCTTTGACGAATTTTCTTCCCTTTTGCTGCGGGAGGGTGTGACCGTCAAGGAGAGCCGGGGGCGGCTTTCCTACCTCACGCCGGACAGGACAAAGCCTATCACAGCCCGGAAGCTGGGGGACGATTTTGACAAGGCTGCTGTCCTTGCCCTGCTCACGCAGAACGCCCGCAGAGCCGCCGAACAGACCACAGCCATACCCGAATACCCCCACACCCAAAAGGAACGCTTGCGGGAGGAAAAAGCCGCAAAAACCACCCCGGCAGACAACACCTTGCAGCGCATGGTTGACCGGGAAGCCAAGCGAGCCGAGGGCAAGGGCGTGGGCTATGACCGCTGGGCGGCAAAGCACAACCTAAAGCAAATGGCAGCTACCGTTACCGCCTATCAGCAGTACGGCTTTTCTTCCCCGGAGGAACTGGACGAAGCCTGTTCTGCCGCCTATACCGCCATGCGGGAAAGCCTTACAGAGCTGAAGCAGATGGAAAAGACGCTGAACGGGAAAAAGGAGCTGCAACGGCAGGTGCTTGCCTATTCCAAGACCCGCCCTGTCCGGGACGGGCTGAAACAGCAGAAAAACGCCAAAGCAAAAGCAGCCTACCGTCAGAAGTACGAAAGCGACTTTATCATAGCAGACGCAGCCGCCCGCTATTTCAGGGAAAACGGCATTTCCAAGCTGCCGAGCTATAAAGCCCTGCAAGCAGAGATTGAAACCCTTATCCAAGAGAAAAACAGCGGCTACAACGATTACCGGGCAAAACGGGAGGAATACCGCCGCTTACAGACTGTCAAGGGCAATATCGACCAGATTTTACACCGGGAGCGCAAGCCTGTGAAAAGGCAGGAACAGGAACGATAAAAACCGCCCCAAAATGTACCCGAACCTATACAGAACAAGGGGGCTGCCCCGTACCCTATCCGCAAATACCAAAGGATTTTTTAACGGGCTTATAGGGCAGAAAAAACCCGAAAATGATACCGAGATGATACAGAATTACCGCCGATACCGCCACACCAGCGGAAACGGCAGAAAGGAGCGCACCCATGCCAAGAATGAGCAAGAAACGGCGGCTGGAATGGTCTTTTTTCCTG
>ENA-OQAA01000955-OQAA01000955.1-human-gut-metagenome-genome-assembly--contig:-NODE-955-length-17020-cov-1.925295_pt1 | contig 17020 bp, 20 predicted proteins | sample MGYA00242489_ERZ504515 | MGnify/ENA primary metagenome ERZ504515 (study PRJEB26092, sample SAMD00036237) | human gut metagenome | host: Homo sapiens | study: EMG produced TPA metagenomics assembly of...
GGCGTATATTGCGCAGCCAAATAGTAAATAGTAAATCGTCAAATCATACCTCCCTTCAGTCTTTCAGGAAGTTTGAGATGCGTTCCACATCCTTTATTCCCGGTGCCGTCTCGAAACGGCTGTTGATGTCGATACCTGCGAAATAGGGATGGCGGAACTCCCGGAGGGCTTTTACGCTGTAGGGGTTGATGCCGCCGCTGAGCAGGAACGGGATGGGACCGTTGTAGCGGTGCAGAAGGTTCCAGTCGAACTGGTTGCCGGAACCGCCGTACTGTGGGGTCTTGGTGTCGAAGAGGTAGTAGTCGCACAGACCATTGTAGGCAGATACGGCAAGCAGGTCCTTGGGCAGCAAGATAGAGAAAGCCTTGATGAGGTGCAGGCCTGCATTGCGCAGGGAACGGCAGTATTCGGGAGCTTCATGGCCATGCAGCTGGATGTAGTCAAGGCCGAAACGGTCGGTATACATTAGGATGTTTTCCTTACTTTCGTTGACAAAGACGCCGACGCGCTTGGCGCAGGCTGGCAGATACCCGGGCATCTGGCACAGACAACGGGAGATTTGGGGTAGAAGATGAAACCAATCATATCTACACCTTGCAGTTCTACATTGCGGATGTTTTCTGCTTCGGTCATTCCGCATACTTTGATGAGAGGAGACATTTTATTTACGATTTACAATTTGGCTGCGCGATATAACGCTGTATGAGAGACTTTTGTATTTACAATTATCAACTTTCAATTATCAACTTTCAACTTTTAATTATCAATTAAGAGACTGTCTTGGATGAACTCTTTCAGGGTTTCGCCCGGGTTGGCTGTTTTCATGAAGGTTTCGCCGATGAGGAAACCGCGGAAGCCGGCGGCACGCAGGCGGCAGATGGTTTCGGGGTCGGAGATGCCGCTTTCGGAGACAAGGAGCGGGGATGCCGGTCCGTGGGTGGCTTCGCGCAGTTGCCGGGCTATCCGGAAGGAGTTTTCTACATCGGTGACGAAGGAGCCGAGGTTGCGGTTGTTGACACCCACCATGTCGACCTCCTTATTTATATAGGAGAGTTCCGAAGGGCTGTGGATTTCGAGCAATACCTCCAGCCCGAGTTCGTGGGCTTGGGCGGTGAGGGTGCTGCACTGCTCCGGACTGAGGCAGGCGGCAATGAGCAATACGGCGTCGGCACCTACGATGCAGGCTTGCAGAAGCTGGTACTCGTCGATGATGAAGTCTTGCGCAGGATGGGGATGCGGACGAGCGGACGGGCCGTGCGGATGTCGCGCAGCGTACCGCCGAAGAACCTCTCATCCGTCAGGATGGAGAGGGCGGCGCGCCGGCGGTTCGTAGGAGGCGGGTATTTCCTCTGCCCGGGCAGCCTCGTTTATCCAGCCTTTGGAGGGTGAACGGCGTTTGAACTCGGAGATGATTCCTGTAGAAGAAGCGGCAAGGGCCTGCTTCATGCTGCGGCGGTGGGCTGCATTCTCCCGGATGATGATTCCGGCTTGCTCCTGCAACTGTTCCAGAGAGACGGTTTGCTTTTGCAGTTCAATCTCTGTTTGCTTATGGGCGATGATTTCGGACAGTATATCTTTCATTGCTTCATTTATTAATCTCGATAAATTTTTTCAGTGTCGCCAGCGCCCGTCCGCTATCCAGCGATTCGCGTGCGATGGCGATGCACTCTTCAATCTCTTTCTGCGGCTCCATCACCTGGATGGCAAAGGCGGCGTTGACAATGACGCATTGCGTTTGTGCAGGTGTGGCATGCCCCGTAAGGATATTGTCGAAGATGCGGGCGGCATCTTCCTTGCATGCGCCGCCGAAGAGTTCTTCGGGACGGGCATCCTTGAAGCCGAGAGCCTGCGGACGGTAGATGCGCTCGTAGTTGCGGGTCATCACCTTGAACTCGTCCGTCAGGGAGATTTCGTCGTAGCTGTCGAGGCTGTTGACCACGGCAAAGTCAATGCCGAGTTTATAGAATACGTTGGTGTATAGGCGCATCTGCGAGAGGTCTGCCACACCGAGCAGCTGGTATGCCGGACAGCATGGATTCACCAACGGGCCGAGCAGATTGAACAAGGTGCGTACTCCCAGCGTCTTGCGTACGGGACCGACAAACTTCATCGCCGGATTGAAAAGCTGGGCATGAAGGTAGGCGATGTTGCACTCCTCCATGCTGCGTTTCAGTGTGTCGGGGTTGTTGGTGAAGCGTACGCCGTGCTGCTCGATGACATTGCTGGCTCCGCTCACGGAAGTGGCTCCGTAGTTGCCGTGCTTGGCAACCTTGTAGCCGGCTCCCGCCACCACGAAGCAAGCGCAGGTGGAGATGTTGAAGGTGTTCTTTCCGTCGCCTCCCGTACCCACAATGTCGATGGGGCGATAGGGGGCGAAGTCGATGGGAAGGCGTGTCTCCATCAGTGCTTCGCGGAAACCGATAAGCTCGTCCACAGTGATGCTTCGCATCTGGAAGGCAGTGAGCAAGGCTGCTATCTGCGCCTCAGGATACATTTCCTTGGTGATGTTGAGGAGGATTTGTTTGGTCTCCTCCGACGTGAGCTCTTCGTGGTTGAAGAGACGGGTGAGTATTGCTTTCATCTTTTTATTTACGATTTGACGATTTAGGATTTGACGATTGAATTTACTCTTTTTCTGAAGTGCCTCATTTGAAAAGCCAGTTTTTTACGATTGTTTTTCCGTCGGGTGTCAGTACCGATTCAGGATGGAACTGGATGCCGTGTATGTCATATTCCCGATGTTTCAGCGCCATGATTTGTCCTTCGGGGCTGATGGCGGTAATGGCAAGTTCGTCGGGAAACTCCTTCGTATCCACTACCCAGGAGTGGTATCGTCCGACGGGAATCCTATTGGGTAAACCGCAGAAGATATAGTCTTCTTCGAGAGAAATACCTTCATAATCCTTTCCCCCTAATCCTTCATCCCTTGTCCCTAGTCTTTCCTCCTTCCTCCTTATCTCCGTCTGTACCCCATGGAACACCTCTTCCAGATTGACCAGCTTTCCACCGAACGCTTGTCCGATGGCTTGTTCGCCCAGACAGACACCGAGTATGGGTTTCCGTCCGGCATAGGTGCGGATGACATCCAGCAACAGTCCGGCTTCCTCGGGGACACCGGGACCGGGTGAGAGGATGATTTTATCGTATGGCTCCAATTCTTCGAGCCGGAATTTATCGTTGCGCAGCACATCCACTTCTGCGCCAAGCTCTTTCACCAGATGGGCAAGGTTGTAGGTGAAGGAGTCGTAATTGTCTATGATAACTGTTTTCATCTTTTGTATTTACAATCTATTTTATTTACTATTTGACGATTTACGATGTACGATTGAAGTTACTTTATTTACGATGTACGATTTGGCTGCGCAATGTACGCCGCATGGCAAATCGTACATCGTAAATCGTCAAATCGTACATAAACTCACATTTTTTCTGCCATCTCAATCGCCTTTTTCAGTGCGCCGAGCTTGTTGTTCACCTCTTGCAGCTCGTACTCGTCGTTGCTCTTGGCTACGATGCCGCCGCCTGCCTGGAACCAGAGGACACCGTTGCGGCTGACAAAAGTACGAATCGTAATCGCCTGGTTCAGCGAGCCGTTCAGTCCGATGAAACCGATGCAGCCGCCGTAGGCTCCACGGTTGTGCGGTTCCAGCTGGCTGATGAGTTGCATGGCGCGTACCTTGGGGGCGCCGCTCAGGGTACCGGCAGGGAAGGTGTCGATGAAGGCCTTGACGGGGTCGGCCTCTTCGCGGAGCGTTCCGCTGACACGGCTGACGAGGTGGATGACATGGCTGTAATACTGCATCTCCTTATAGAAGTCCACCTTTACATCGCGGCAGTTGCGGGAGAGGTCGTTGCGGGCAAGGTCCACCAGCATCACGTGTTCGGCGTTCTCTTTGGGGTCGTCGTGCAGGTACCGGGCATTGAGGGCGTCCTGCTCTGCATCGCCGGTGCGCTTCGTGGTTCCGGCAATGGGGTCGATGTAGGCATGGCGGCCTTCGATACGGCAATGGGTTTCGGGAGACGAGCCGAAAATGCGGAAGCCCCCGAAGTCGAAATAGAACAGATAGGGAGAAGGGTTGATGCTGCGCAGGGCACGGTAGAGCTTGAAGTCATCGCCTGTGAAACGCTGCTCGAATCGGCGGGAGAGGACTATCTGGAAAACGTCGCCGCGCAGACAGTGGGCGATGCAGCGGCGGATATTCGCCTTGTGCTCCTCGTCCGTAAGTGGGGAGGTGGTGGGGCCGACGGCGCGGAAATCGTAGGCGGTGTAGTTGCGGTTATGGATGGCCTTCTGCACCTGGTCCAGTTCGCTGTCTCGCCGGGAGCCAGCATCTCGAGGAGCAGCATCTCATTCTTGAAATCGTTGAAGACGATGAGGTACTTATATAATATGTACAGCATGTCCGGCGCATCGTTGGTAGCTTCGCGGCTGTCCTTCACGGGGATATTCTCGAAGTAGCGGACAGCATTGAAGGAGGTGTATCCGTAGAGTCCGCAGTAATTGCTGTATTCGCCCTCCACGCGGAAGCGGGCGCGGAAATCGTTCAAGGCATTCTCCACCCGGTATGCATCGGTTATGGGATGCTCTTCGCGGCTGTCGTCCGGCAGGCGGAAGATAGCCGTGCCGTGGTCTATGCTGACACTAGCCAGCGGACACAGAGCGATGAACGAACGGTTGTTCTCACTGCCGTGATAGTCGGAACTCTCCATAAGTGCGCTCTGCGGAAAGATGTCACGCACCTTCAGATACGTGCTTACCGGCGTATGCAAGTCACCGAGCATGGTGCGGCTGATTGTTTTATAATCATATTGTTTCATTGTATCTTGTATTTTATTTCATTGTATCTCGTATTTTCAAATAACTCATCACTTATAACTCATCACTCATCACTCAAATACGTCTCTATATCCTTATCCCCCCGTCCCGACACCGTCAGCACCACCACGTCCGTCGGCTTGAACTTCATCTTCTCCAGCGCACCCAGTGCGTGGGCACTTTCCAATGCGGGGATGATGCCTTCGAGCCGGGTCAGTTCGTAGGCGGCGCGGATGGCTTCATCGTCGTTGACGGCGAGGACGATGGCACGTTTCTGCTTGGCAAGGTTGGCGTGCATGGGGCCGATGCCCGGATAGTCCAGTCCGGCAGAGATGGAATAGGGCTCTTCTATCTGTCCGTCCTCGTTCTGGATGACGTAGGTGCGCGAGCCGTGGATGATGCCCATCTTGCCGAGGGCGATGGTGGCGGCTGTCATTCCCGTTTCAATGCCTTTTCCTCCGGCTTCGGCGAGGACGATTTGCACGTGCGGGTCGTTGACGTAGTGATAGATGGTGCCGGCTGCATTGCTTCCTCCGCCTACGCAGGCGATGAGGTAGTCGGGGCATTCGCGTCCCTCGTGTTCAAGGAGCTGCTTCCTTATTTCTTCGCTGATGACAGACTGCAGGCGTGCCACCATGTCGGGGTACGGATGCGGGCCGACGGTGGAACCTATCACGTAGTAGGTGTCCGACGGATGGCAGCACCAGTCGCGGATGGCTTCGTTGGTGGCGTCCTTCAACGTCATATTACCACTGGTGACGGGAACGACGGTGGCGCCGAGCATCTTCATCTTCTCCACATTGACGCGCTGGCGCTCTACGTCGGTCTTACCCATGTAGACGATGCATTCCATGTTCATCAAGGCGCAGACGGTGGCTGTGGCCACACCGTGCTGTCCGGCTCCGGTTTCGGCGATGATGCGGCGCTTGCCCATGCGGCGTGCCAGCAACACCTGCCCGATGCTGTTGTTGATTTTGTGGGCACCGGTGTGGTTCAGGTCTTCACGCTTGAGGTAAATCCGGCAACCGTACTTCTCGGACAAGCGGTGTGCCAAGTAGAGTGGGGAAGGGCGTCCCACGTAGTCGCGCAGCAACTGGTCGTATTCACGCTTGAAGTCCTCACTTTGCAGCACCTTGAGGTAGGTGTTCTGCAACTCTTCTACACATTTGTGGAGGATTTCGGGAACGTATGCCCCGCCGAACTCTCCGTAATAACCTTCTTTGTCAACTAAGAAATTCATCATGTTATTTACTATTTGACGATTTACTATTTACTATTTCAGAAATCAAAACGCATTATTGCTTAAACGAAAAAAGCCCCGTCGCTTGGTGCGACAGGGCTCTTTTTGTTTTTTACTATATATTACATATATACATACGAGCGCTGCTCCCTTACGACTGTCGGAGTTGTAACGGGTGCCACCACCAATATGTATTTACTAACATTGTTTTCATTGACTTTTTTTGTTTTATCGGGGGCAAAGACAGTGCAAACCGAATGTATAATAAAATGAACTTGTTCATTTTTTATGCTGAGGTGCAGCCTGTCTTCGTTTTCGCGACAAATATAAGCACTTTGTTTTAACTGCCAAAATAAATATGACTTTTTTTCTGGATAAGACTTATAAGTGTAGTAAAAACGAATATTCATTCAAAAAAAGAAAGGAACAAACTATGAATAGAAAACATTTAGTTGCCATAGGCGTGGTTATTGCTGTACTGTTGTTATTATACTGCTTTTTGTGGCCGAAGATATGAATGCCTGGCTGAATGTAAACTGATTTTTCGGGATTTTCGTGTGGAGTTATTCGGATAAAAGATGTATCTTCGCAAAAAAACATAGACTCATGAAAGGATTAAGTTATTCATTTTTGCGTGCTATATGTGCGCTGGTTATCGGTTTGGTGCTGGTGATGTTTCCCGACCAGGCGGGTGATTACTTTGTGATTACGATAGGTGTCATTTTCCTGGTGCCTTCGCTTATCAGCATCATAGGCTACTTTGCACAGAGCACGGAGATGCGCAGCCGTTTCCCTATCGAGGGAGTGGGCAGCCTGCTGTTTGGCTTGTGGCTGATTATCATGCCCGGTTTCTTTGCCGATTTGCTGACATTTGTATTGGGATTTATCCTGGTGATGGGAGGAGTGCAACAGATTGCCTCGCTTTCCGCTGCCCGTCGCTGGATGCCGGTACCGGGAGGTTTTTATGTGGTTCCGGTATTGATTCTGCTTGCCGGCTTGGTTGCGCTGTTCAATCCTACGGGAGTACGCTCCACGGCATTTATCATTATCGGTATCAGCAGTCTGGTCTATGCGGCTTCGGAACTGCTGAACTGGTTCAAGTTTACGCGTCGCCGCCCGAAGACACCGGATGCTTCAGTAAAGGCAGTGGACGATATTGAGGATGCACAAATTATAGAATAAAAAAACAGACCATCTGTTGAGGTAGAACAGATGGTCTGTCAGGAGTAAACGGATGGTCTGTTCATGCCACACGGACCATCCGTTTTTATTGTTTCAACCATTCATTTATCAGCTCCATCACTTGCTTCTTTTCCTCTTCGGGCAGTGTGCCGATGCGTGCCCGATGCTTCCGCCGGGCTCGACGAATACATGGATGTTCTTTTTACCTTTCAGCCAGGTCACTCCGGCAGCCGTCCACGGGTCGTTCTGTCCGTAGATGAATATCATTTTCGGGTCATTCTCTTTCAGGAACTTCGTGATTTTCTTGCTTAGGGTCTTGTCGAAGGGCATGTCTTTCAGCTCTTCGGGAAGCATCAGGCGATGCAGGTAACCCTTGCTCGATTGGATGGAAAGATACTTCTTGAAAGGCTTCGTATCGTAGCCGTAATAGCCCAGTTCGCGGGCGGCCTGCACGAAGAATGAGGCTGTGGGACTGTCGGCAATGAAGTAGTCGGGATTACTGATGTCGAGCAGATGGGCAAATATCTCATCGTCCGAGGCCGTGGTGGCAGGAATGCTGCTGACGGGAGTTCCCCACTGCCAAAGGGCAAAAGAATACTCCAGCACGCAATAGTCGTATATCTCTTCAACGGGCGCACGGAACTTGAGTCCTTTTTCATCGCAATATTTCTCAAAGCGGGGGAGCAGTGCGGCTTTCCGTTTCAACACTTCCAACTGGAAGTCCTCAATCCGTTTGCGGTCCTCCGGAGTAGACACTTTCCTGAGGAAAGGCTCGTGGCGTCCGTCTTCCACCCCGTAGCAGAGCGGAGCTACATAAGGCACGGAAATATCCACGTCGTCCGGATAGAACGTGCGGTAGAGCAGAGTAGTCTGCCCGCCCTTGCTGATGCCGGTCGCAATCCATTTGCCGGGATAGATGCTTTTAAAGGCGTTGCGGACGGCGTGCAGGTCGTCTGCAGAATTCTCGGCGGTGAGGTATTGCCAGTCTTTAGGCTCAGGGGTGGATTCCTGGAAATAACGGTATTCCACAAAAATCATGTTGGCATCGAGCAGCTCTGAAAGTTCCTCGCGATACTTGGGATTGAGGGCATAGGCGGCTCCATAGCCTTCGGTTACAATCACCGTGGGACGGTCGAAGCCGACGTGGGAGACAATCACGCGCTGGCGGAAACTGCCCTTTTCGGGACGACGGTGGTCCAACGGCTGGGTAAAATAGGTTACATACTTCTCGGAGAACCGGGTGGACTCCAACGGACGGGTTTCCGTAATGGCGGAAATCCGACCCAGTTTTTGCTGCAGATCGGTTTGTGCCGGGGCAGCAGCCGAAACGAACAGCAAGGCAAACAGCAGGAACGCTGCATAGCAGTTACGTAAATTCTTCATGATGACAGGATTGTTTTATCTGACGGGCAAAGATAGGTTATTTCCCGCTTACCGCCAACAGTTGGCATGGACGAAAAAAGAGAGAGAACTGCCTCGCGGCACCTCTCCCCCCTGCAAACTTAAAACAACCAACAAAAGAATGAGATAGGGATTAAGGATTCATCCTTCATCCTTCATTTTTCATCTTATAAACAGTAACTCGCGATATTTAGGCAACGTCCACATCTGATTGTCGACGATGAGTTCCAGCTTGTCGATGTGGTAACGGATTTCCTCCATCATCGGTACGATGTTGTCGTGGTAGGCGATGGCTTTTTCACGTTCACTCTCAATTTTGTTGGCCACTTTGCGCGCCTCGATCATGGCATCCACATGCTCCTTGATGAAGGCGGTACGGTCGGCAATCTCTTCGATGAGTTCCAGATTCTTGGCAGACAGTTTTGCAGCCTTCTCTGCGGGGAACAGGTCTTTCATCTTGTAGACGTTGTCAATCAAATCCGACTGATACTGTGTAGCTACGGGGATAATGTGGTTCATGGCCAAATCTCCGAGCACACGGGCTTCAATCTGTATTTTCTTGGTATACATTTCCCATTTCACCTCGTTGCGGGCTTCCAGTTCCTTCTTCGTCATAACACCGATGGACTCGAACATCCGGATGCTCTCCGGTTTCAGGTAGTTGTCGAAAATGACGGGGACACTTGTCTCGCAGTCCAGACCGCGGCGGGCTGCTTCGGCTTTCCATTCATCGCTGTAACCGTTGCCGTCAAAGTGGATAGGCTTGCAGATTTTAATGTACCGGCGGATGACTTCGAGGATGGCGGAGATTTTCGGTTCACCCTTTTCAATCAGTTCGTCCACATCTTTCTTGAATTCCACTAACTGCTCGGCAAGGGCGGAGTTCAGCGCAATCATGGCACTGGCGCAGTTGGCTTCGGAACCCACGGCGCGGAACTCGAAGCGGTTGCCGGTGAAGGCGAACGGGCTGGTGCGGTTGCGGTCGGTATTGTCTATCATCAGTTCCGGAATCTGCGGGATGTCCAGCTTCATGCCTTGCTTGCCGCTGAGGCTGACGACGATGCGTCCTTGGGTGACTCTCTTCGATGTGTTCCAGCACCTGGCTCAACTGCTTGCCCAGGAAGGAAGAGATGATGGCCGGAGGAGCTTCGTTGGCACCCAGCCGGTGGGCGTTCGTGGCGCTGGAGATAGAGGCTTTCAGCAATCCGTTGTGACGGTATACGGCCATCAGCGTATTCACTACGAAGGTGATGAAACGCAGGTTCTCTTCGGGCAGTTTGCCGGGTGCGTGGAGCAGGATGCCGGTGTCCGTACCCAGCGACCAGTTATTATGCTTGCCGCTACCGTTGACACCCTTGAAGGGCTTTTCGTGCAACAGTACGCGGAAACCGTGGTTACGTGCCACTTTACGCATCAAGGCCATGATGAGCATGTTGTGGTCTACCGCCAGGTGCATTCCTCGAAGACGGGAGCCAGCTCGAACTGGTTGGGAGCCACTTCGTTGTGACGGGTCTTGACGGGGATGCCGAGTTTCAGCGCTTCGATTTCCAGTTCCTTCATGAAAGCGGCCACACGGCTGGGGATGGCCCCGAAGTAGTGGTCTTCCAACTGCTGGTTTTTGGCGCTGTCATGGCCCATCAGCGTGCGTCCGGTCATCAGCAGGTCGGGGCGTGCGGCGTACAACCCTTCGTCAACCAGAAAATATTCCTGCTCCCAGCCCAGATAGGCAACCACTTTCTTTACTTCCGGATTGAAATAGTGGCATACGTCGACGGCAGCCTTGTCTACGGCACGCAGGGCTTTCAGCAACGGTGCCTTGTAGTCCAGAGACTCACCGGTATAGGCGATGAAAATAGTCGGGATGCAGAGCGTGTCGTCTACGATGAATGCCGGGGAGGAGGGGTCCCATGCCGAGTAGCCACGTGCCTCGAACGTATTGCGGATACCGCCGTTCGGGAAACTGGAAGCGTCCGGTTCCTGCTGCACGAGCAGTTTGCCGGTGAATTCCTCCATCACGCCGCCTTTGCCGTCGTGTTCCACAAAAGCATCGTGCTTTTCGGCAGTACCTTCGGTCAGCGGATGAAACCAGTGCGTATAGTGGGTCGCCCCCATTTCAACCGCCCATTTCTTCATACCTGCGGCAACCTCGTCGGCTATGCTGCGGTCCAGCGGAGCTCCGTTGTCAATCACATCCGTCAGTTTGGCATACACCTTGCTCGGCAGATAGCGGAACATCTTCTCCTTGTTGAATACATACTTGGCAAAATACTCTGACGGACGTTCCGCCGGGACTGCCACTGCAACGGGTTTCTTCTTGAACGCCGTTTCTACTACTCTGAATCTCAATTTTGACATAATACCTTAGAGTTGTAATTGTTGGTTTAATAAAATATGAAATCATTATGCACCGTAGGCAGACTCGCCGTGTTCGTAAATGTCGAGTCCTTCTTCCTCCACACGTTTGGAAACGCGGAGGCCGTGGATTTTGTCGAGTCCTTTGAAGATGATGAATCCCATGCCTGCTGCCCATGCGCCTACTACGAGTGCACCGAATACCTGCGCTCCGAGAAAGCTCCAGCCTGCACCGTAAAACAGTCCCTCACTGGTGGAAAACAGTCCGGTGAGGATGGTTCCCGTGAAACCGCAGACGCCGTGTACGGAACTGGCCCCTACGGGGTCGTCAATTTTCAGTGTCCGGTCGATGAATTCCACCGAATAAATCATCAGGATGCCGCAGATGGTGCCGATGATTACCGCCCCGAAGGGAGAAACCATGTCACAACCGGCCGTGATGCCTACCAATCCGGCCAGAATGCCATTCAGTGTTAGAGACAAGGAGGGTTTGCCATATTTCATCCAGCTTACCGCCAATGCAAAGAAACCGCCTGCGCAGGCTGCCAGATTGGTGGTGAGGAATACATGCGAGATGGCCCTTGCATCGTCCGTAGTGGCTGCTGCCAACTGTGAACCGGGGTTGAAGCCGAACCATCCGAACCAAAGGATGAATACACCCAGTGCCGCAATCGTGAGGTTATGTCCCGGAATGGCTCTTGACTTGCCGTCTTTGCCGTATTTCCCGATGCGCGGGCCGAGGATGGCCGCACCTACCAGGGCAATCCAGCCGCCTACGGAGTGGACGATGGTGGAACCTGCGAAGTCATGGAAAGTTGTTCCGAATGTTTCCATCATGAAGGAACCTGCCTCACCGTTCATCAGCCAGCCGCCGCCCCAAGTCCAGTGACCGGAAACGGGATAAATCAGCACACTGATGAAGATGGTGTAAACCAGGTACATGGAGAATTTGGTACGTTCTGCCATAGCGCCGGACACGATGGTGGCAGCCGTTGCGCAGAATACAGTCTGGAATACCAGGAAACCTTCCGTGGGAAGCCCGCCGCCGTCGTAGAACGAGAGGTCGAAGAAATGGGGCATTCCTATGAATCCGCCTGCACCGAACATCAGTCCGAAACCGATGAACCAGTAGAGCAGGCTGCCAAACATGAAGTCAACGAAGTTCTTCATCAGGATATTGGCCGTATTTTTTACTCTTGTAAAACCGGCTTCGACCAGTGCAAAGCCCGGCTGCATGAAGAATACCAGCATGGCTGCAAGCAGCATCCATACAGTGTTCAGTCCGTTGGTCAGTTCACTTAAAATAAGTTTATCCATAATTTCTTGTTGCTTTTAGTTGTATTGTATTTTCTTAGTTGTGGTTTGTAGCTGCCCGTTATCTTTCTTGTTCGGCATTGTAGAGTGCGATGTCGCCTCTCTCTGCAGTACGTATGCGTATGGCATCCTCAATGGGGATGACGAAGATACGTCCGTCGCCGATTTCACCGGTTTGTGCAGATTTGATGATGGCTTGTACGGTCTTTTCCGCATTCTTGTCGCGCACCACGATGGAGATAAGGATGCGCTCGATGGAACTGGTGTCGTACATGACACCACGGTAGATACGGGCTTGTCTGGATTTCCCGATGCCCCGTACATCATAATAGGAGAACCATTCGATGTCCGCTTCGAGCAGCGCGTCCTTCACGTCCTCGAACTTGGTCTTTCGGATAATAGCTTCAATCTTTTTCATACCTTAAATAATTTACGATTAGACAATTTACGATTTACTATTTGCCTTTCGGTGTGTGTAAATCATAGGTTTTCATCTTAGAAACTTAGTCCGACTACGAAATAGGCACCTTCAGACCTTGGATTCCAGGTTGCTTTGGCAAACAACGGGAGGGAGAAAGAATCGGTGATTTTGATGTCTTTTGATACTCCCAGGCTGACGTCGCATACGGCAAATCCGTTGGCTCCATAGAAGTCCGTGGCCCAAGGGGTAGCGCCTATCTCGGCCGTCCAGTCCAGACCGCCCAGTGTGAAGGGGGCTGCCACGGAGATGTAGGATGAATAAGCACGGTCACCGTCTTTGTCAACACCGTCGTCGCCTGCAAAGTTGGTATACCAGTTTATGGCTACGGGGCCGAAATCATAGCCGATTTGCGCTTCGAACAGATGTGAGTTGGCAGCATTGTGTGCACCGTACTGGAAGTATTTGGCTGTCACCCCATCTCCGGTCACATTGTACCAGTAGTCCGTCACCGATACGCTGAAGCCTCCGGTTGAATATCCCAGTATGAGGTCGAACTCTTTCGTGTCCGAACTCTCGATGCCTACGGAGCCCCAAGCTCCCAGAGAGAAACCTTTGTAGGCGATGGATGCGCTCGGCTGGAGGCTTACCCCTCCCAAATCCTGGCCACGCCACACGTAACCGCTTACGAGGTCGACGCCTGCCGACGCTTCCACTTTATCCTGAGCCTTTGCCGTGAAAGGCATTGCCATTGATAACAGCGCCATTGCCATTATTCCCCATTTTACACTTCTTGTTTTCATACCTTTTTACCTTTAAGTTTAGAAAAATTCCGGATGATCAGTCCGACTCGATTATAGCAAGTACCTCGCTAATTCAATTGTTTTTTTATTTCAGCCACTTCCGGATGCGCTTCATGGCTTCCACGCAGTCTTCGTGCTTGCCGAAGGCCGTCAGCCGGATATATCCTTCACCGCTGGGGCCGAAACCTACACCCGGTGTGCCCACTACATTGGCTTCGTACAGCATCTGTTCGAAGAACCGCCAGGAACTTGTTCCGTCGGGTGTTTTCAGCCAGATGTAAGGAGCGTTCACACCGCCGTAGACTTTCAGCCCGGCCGCTTCAAGGCCCTGCTTCATGGTCCGGGCATTGTCCATATAATAATCTATCGTTTCCTTTATCTGCCGCTGTCCCTCCGGTGTGTAGATGGCTTCCGCCGCCCGCTGGGTGATGTAGCTGGTGCCGTTGAACTTGGTAGATTGGCGGCGGTTCCAGAGCTTGTTCAGCGGGATGGCGTTCGCTTCCAGCGTGGCGGCAGTGAGTTCTTTCGGCACAACGGTGTAGCCACAGCGTACTCCCGTGAATCCGGCAGTCTTCGAGAAGCTGCGGAACTCGATGGCGCATTTCTTCGCTCCCTTTATCTCATAGATGGAGTGGGGTACGTCATCTTCGCGGATGAAGGCTTCGTAGGCGGCATCGAACAGAATCAGCGTGTCGTTGGCGAGCGCATAGTCCACCCATTTCTTCAGCTCGGGCTTGGTCAGGGTGGTGCCCGTGGGGTTGTTGGGGTAGCAGAGGTAGACGATGTCGATGCGCTTGTCCGGAATCTCCGGGATGAAGTCGTTCTCGGCGGTACAAGGCATGTAGGTGACGTTGCTCCACTGGCCGTTTTCCTCCAGTACTCCGGCACGTCCGCACATCACGTTGCTGTCTATATAGACGGATAAATAGGGTCGGTCACTCCCACGCTGTTGTCGTGGCGGAGAATGTCGCCGATGTTTCCTGTGTCGCTCTTTGCTCCGTCGTTCACGAAGATTTCCGTAGGACCGAAGTGGATGCCTCGCGGAAGGTAATCGTGCTTAAGGATGGCTTCTATCAGGAAGTCGTATCCCTGCTCGGGACCATATCCACGGAATGTCCGTGCGTCAGCCATCTCCTCCACTGCCTTGTGCATCGCTTCGATGCAGACCGGTGGCAGTGGCCGGGTAACGTCTCCGATACCCAGACGGATGACCTCTTGCTTGGGATGTGTTATCCTGAAAGTATTTACCTTCTTGGCTATGTCTGAAAACAGATAACTACCCGGTAGCTTTAAAAAATGTTCGTTTACTAATGCCATAATCTTTTCTTGGTTGATAGTTGGTGATTAGTCAATTAAATTCAATTTTGCCGTCGAATACTTTGGTGGCTTCTCCCGTCATCAGTACATGCCTGGTGGCGATGTCCCATCGGATGGTGAGTGAGCCTCCGTCCATGATGATGATGGATTCCCTTCCTGCGCGTCCGGTGAGGAAGGCTGCCACGGCGGTGGCACAAGCTCCGGTTCCGCAGGCTTGGGTAATGCCCGAGCCTCGTTCCCAGACACGCATCCTTATTTTTCCTTCTCCCAATATCTGGGCAAATTCCACATTGATGCGTCCGGGGAAGAGAGGGTGATTCTCCAGTTTGGGACCGATGACTGTAAGGTCGATGGCTTCAATATCATTGACAAAGATTACCAGATGCGGGTTTCCCATGGATACGGTGGTCCCTACATATCGTTCTCCGTCCACTTCGATGGGCTGTTCTTTCATCGGTTTGGCTCCTTTGCGTCGTAGTCTGCCGGTTCGTCGGCAGGTATGCCCATGTCTACGGTTACAGAGTTGACCTTTCCGTCTGCCAAGTGCAGGTTTAGCATCCTTATACCTGACAGTGTATCGAGTGCGATTTCTGTTTTGGAGTCAGTCCGTAGTCAAAAAGATATTTTCCGATGCAGCGGCTTGCATTGCCGCACATCCGGGCCTCCGAGCCGTCGGCATTGAATATCCGCATGCTGAAATCGGCCTTGTCCGAAGAACCGATAAGTACCAGACCGTCACTTCCAATTCCCGTATGCGGTGCACTCCATGCCCTCGCAAGTTCTTCCGGATGGCTGATAGGATATTGGGTCGTATCTACATAAATGTAGTCGTTTCCGGCACCGTGCATCTTGGTGAATTTTATAGCTCTTGTCATTTTGTCCTTTATCGGTTGGTTAATATATCCTTTTGTTTTATTTCGATGCAAATATACGACGTTTTGTTTTATAATTAACTGTAAGGCATATCTATTTTCTATTATTTTTAGCGAAACTTTCATTCAATGAGAATATCTACTGTCAGGCTTTCAATTTAAAAGCATATGGCTTTGTTTTTATATAAATTGTAATCCATGTGAAAGTTTAGTTTGATTCAAAATAAGAAAAAAGATTTTTTATAGGGCTAATTGCTATCTTTTTGAAAACAATAAACCGCTCCATTGCGGACATAATGAAGCGGTTTGTTTGGTTTTTGTTTCTAAATGTATAAGGAGCGGCTATTTTTTCTTTAAAATTTCTTCCAGCACTACCGGCTCATTGGTTGTAATGAAATCTACTCCTTGGCTGATGAGCCATTCCATGTCTTTGGCTTCGTTTACGGTCCAGGCGTTTACTTTCATGCCGAGGTCGTGGCATTCCTTTATCCATTCAGGATGTTTTTGGAAGACACTGAAGTGATAGTCGGGACCGGCACAACCCCATGCTTTCAACTCCTTGGGGGTAAGGTCACCGGTCAGGTAGTAGACGGGGGTGCCTTTGGGTGCCAGACGGATAAACTCCTTGGTGGCATGTTGGGAGAAGGTGATATATTCCGTACGGTCCTCCAGTCCTTTGTCCCTTATCATTTTACGATACCCTCTACGGCTCGTGTTTCCTGTTCGGGGGTCTTGTGGGCTTTCAGTTCGAGGATAAGGCGGGTTTTCAGGCTTTTTGCCTTGTCCAGATACTGTTGCAGGGTAGGGAGTTGTTCGCCGTTGTCCAGTTGTACGGCGGTGCATACCTTGGCTGTGGCATCTTGCATAGTTACGCCTTTAAAGGTGGCGTCATGATTGACAACCAGCTGATTGTCTGTGGTGAGCCAAACGTCGAACTCGGAGCCGTAGCAGTGGATAGAATCAGCCTTTACAAGTGCGGCAAGGGAGTTCTGGGCCGAGCCGTCCGTAGTCCAGAAACCACGGTGGGCAATGACTTCCTGGGCCTGGATAGTGCCGCATGCAGCAAAGAGCAGGGCGGAAGCAAAAAATAGTTTTTTCAGATTCATAATGATTAGGGTGTTTTGTTATGGACACAAAGATAAGTATTATATTTCTTTTATTAAATCTAACCCCTGAGTAATTTCAGTATATACTTTCCGGGCATCACGATGCGGGCTTTCAGGTTGGGGTGAGCTGTTCAACTCATGATTAGGATTTTTCCCAGATTTTTCCCATCCCAGTTTTCCAAATCCGTCAGTTCTCAGG
>ENA-OQAA01000956-OQAA01000956.1-human-gut-metagenome-genome-assembly--contig:-NODE-956-length-17015-cov-1.927286_pt1 | contig 17015 bp, 21 predicted proteins | sample MGYA00242489_ERZ504515 | MGnify/ENA primary metagenome ERZ504515 (study PRJEB26092, sample SAMD00036237) | human gut metagenome | host: Homo sapiens | study: EMG produced TPA metagenomics assembly of...
CCTTTATTTAAGACGAATAATATGGACGAAAATACGTATTTTGCTGTGCGAGGATGATGAGAACCTTGGCATGCTATTGAAGAGAATATTTGCAGGGCAAAGGGCTATTTCAGCTGAAACTTTTGTCCTGATGGTGAGGCCGGTTACAAGGCTTTTTTGAAGAATAAGTATGATATGTGTGTACTGGATGTGATGATGCCTAAGAAAGACGGTTTCGCACTGGCCCAGGAAATCAGACAGGCAAATGCTGAAATTCCTATTATCTTCCTGACTGCAAAAACTCTGAAAGAAGATATTCTGGAAGGTTTCAAGATTGGTGCCGATGATTATATAACGAAACCTTTCAGCATGGAAGAGCTGACTTTCCGTATTGAAGCTATTTTGCGCCGTGTACGGGGTAAGCGCAGCAAGGAAAGCAACATCTATAAAATCGGTCGTTTTACCTTCGATACTCAGAAGCAGATTCTGTCTATCGGTGACAAGCAGACCAAACTTACAACCAAGGAATCAGAATTGCTGGGATTGCTTTGTGCGCACGCCAATGAAATTCTGCAGCGTGACTTTGCCTTGAAGACCATCTGGATTGACGACAATTACTTCACGCCCGCAGTATGGATGTGTACATTACGAAGCTGCGTAAGCATCTGAAAGAAGATGATTCTATCGAGATTATCAACATTCATGGAAAGGGATATAAACTGATTACTCCGGAAAATGATTGATCTGACAATATGCAATAAAAAAAGAAGCTGTCTCCGAGATTGAAGAGACAGCTTCTTTTTTATTGCTTGAAAGCTGATTATTCAGCAATGCGTTTGTTCAGAACGATATGAGCAACCAGGCCGACAATGATCAGAACGAGTGAAGTTCCCAGGATGTTGTTGCTGTTAACGTTGCCGGTAGCAAAGCAAGCGATCAGAACCACTGCACCAATGATAATCAATATCATTCCTAAATTTTTTAATAAGCTTTTCATGTGTGTCTTCTATTTTTATGGTTTATTTTTCTTGGTTACAAATTAAAGCATAATTCTTTTATCAAGAAAATTATTTCAAGAAAAAAAACTGAATTATATCCAAATATCTTTTTTGCCTTTCGGCAGCCGGCTTAATTTTTCGTATTCGTGAAGATTTTGCGAAGTACCTCCTGGCTGACTCTCAGCTCTTCCAGTGTTAATCCGTGAAGGGCTTCCTTGAGTGTTTTGTTGGCTATGAAGCGTGCTTTCTCTTCCAGTTCCTTTCCTGTTTTTGTCAGATGGATGAGGTTGGTACGCCGGTCTTTCTTGTCCGAAATGCGTACAACCAGATGCTGGCGTTCCATATTGTCAATCAATCGGGTCATGCTGGGCTTGTCCTTGAAGGTAGCGTTGCAGAGTTCCTGTTGCGTTACCCCGTCTTTTCCCAGAGGAAGAGCAGGACGGTCCATTGTTCCGGAGTGATTTCCATACCGTTCTGTCGGAAATTCCGGCTCAGCTTGCGATTAATGGCTGCGGAAACTTTTCCGTTCAGAATCGCGAATATAAGTTGAATGTCAAAACTGAATTGTTCGATCATGGAATTATTGTTTAAACAACCATGCAAAGATACGACAGAATTGTGTAACCTGATGCAAATTTTTAGGCTTTTTTACAGAGTTATGAAGGGACGGCCCCTTGCAGAAGGTTGTAATACATTGGGCAAAAGGAGGCGGAAGGGTGCGGGAGTTTCGCCTGCCGGCAGGAAACAGCGGACGTCCGGTGAGGTTTGTTTCCTGTGGTTTTGTCCGGGCAGGAAGAGGCCGTGAAAGGTCCGTTTATCCGACAGTCTGACGGAACCGTGGCGGAACTGAATGAATAAAAAATAATAAAAAGCAGTTAATTGTTTGTATGTTAGAGAAAAAGTCGTACCTTTGCGCCGCAATTGAAAATTTTTTATTAATAATTTAATTAACGAATAGTATGAATCAATACGAAACCGTTTTCATTTTAACTCCCGATTTTGTCTTGATGCTCAGATGAAGGAAGCGGTAGACAAGTTCAAAGCTATCCTGACTCAGGAAGGTGCGGAGATCATCAATGAAGAAAACTGGGGATTGAAGAAGTTGGCTTACCCAATTCAGAAGAAATCTACAGGTTTCTATCAACTGATTGAATTCAAAGCTGAACCGTCTGTAATCGAGAAGTTGGAAATTAACTACCGTCGTGACGAACGAGTAATCCGTTTCTTGACTTTCAAGATGGATAAGTTCGCTGCAGAATATGCTGCTAAGAGAAGAAATGTAAAATCAACTAAAAAGGAGGAAAACTAATCATGGCACAGCAACAATCAGAAATCAGATATTTAACTCCGCCTTCAGTAGACGTTAAGAAGAAAAAATACTGCCGTTTCAAAAAGAGTGGTATTAAGTATATCGACTACAAAGATCCTGAATTCTTGAAGAAATTCTTGAACGAACAGGGTAAGATCCTTCCGCGCCGTATTACCGGTACTTCATTGAAGTTCCAGCGTCGTATTGCGCAGGCCGTTAAGAGAGCTCGTCACTTGGCTTTGCTGCCTTTCGTAACTGATATGATGAAATAATTAAAGGAGGAATAAGAATATGGAACTGATTTTGAAAGAAGACGTAGTTAACTTGGGCTACAAGAATGATATTGTAACCGTTAAGTCAGGTTATGGTCGTAACTATCTTATTCCGACAGGCAAGGCAGTTATTGCTTCTCCGGCTGCTAAGAAAATGCTGGCTGAAGAGCTGAAACAGCGTGCTCACAAACTGGAAAAGATTAAAAAAGATGCTGAAGCTGTTGCTGAATCTTTGAAGAATGTATCTTTGAAGATCGCTACCAAAGTTAGCGCTACCGGTGCTATCTACGGTTCAGTTAACAACATTCAGATTGCAGAAGAACTGGCTAAATTGGGTCACAACATCGATCGTAAGATCATCGTTGTTAAAGACACTGTAAAAGAAGTTGGTCAGTACAAAGCTATCATCAAACTTCACAAGGAAGTTTCTGTAGAAATTCCTTTCGAAGTTGTTGCAGAAGAAGCTTAATTTGCTGTCTGTAGATACTTAATAGAGCGAGGATGTGTTGGTTTCAACACATCCTCTTTTTGTTTTCCGCAAACCCGGATCTTTTTGGATGCGGACCTTTCCGCTGCCGCCTGTCCGGAAACCTGCGGAGGCAGAAGGAGAGGATTCCGAAAAGGATAAGCGTATCATTCTGAATGATTTTGGGATTTTGTTGTTCAGTTGTCGGAAATAAACTATCTTTATAGCCTAATATTGGAGTTTGGTTATGGTTATAAAAACAATTCTTGATACAGACTTATATAAGTTTACGACATCCTATGCTTATATCAAGCTATTTCCTTATGCGATGGGAACCTTTACGTTCAAGGAACGTGACGATACGGAGTATACGGAGGGATTCCTGCAGGCCCTGAAGAATGAGATTCAGAACCTGAGTGTAGTGGCCCTGACTGCTGAAGAACGTGATACATGAGCCGTCACTGCCGTTTTCTGCCGCCGGTTTACTGGGAATGGCTTTCTTCTTTCCGTTTTGATCCGGCCCGCATCAATGTCTATCTGGATGAACAGCGTCATTTGCACCTGGAAGTGACTGATTATATGTATAAGGTGACTCTGTATGAAGTTCCCCTGCTGGCCATTGTTTCCGAGATCAAGAACCAGTTCCTGAACCGCTTTCCGGATAAGGAATCCATTCTTCAGCGGCTGGCAGGCAAGGTTGATCTGTCGAACGAAAACGGGATGCCTTTCTCTGAATTCGGGACACGGAGACGTTTCTCTTTCGAAGTTCAGGATATGGTGGTAGGCTATCTGAAGGAACATGCGCGCTTCTGCATGGGAACGTCTAACTGTTATCTGCCATGAAGTACGACATGCGTCCTATGGGAACACATCCCCATGAATGGTTCATGTTCCACGGCGCCAGTTCGGATACAAGCATGCCAATTATATGGCACTTGAAAACTGGGTAAATGTCTATGACGGAGATCTGGGTACGGCGCTGTCGGATACTTATACGTCTGATTCGTTTCTGTCCAATTTCAGCCGGAAACAGGCTAAGCTGTTTGACGGTGTACGGTGCGACTCCGGCGATGAGTTTGAGTTTATTGACCGCCTGATTGCCCGCTACAAGGAGCTGGGTATCGATCCGACTACGAAGACCATTATCTTCAGCAATGCGCTTGATTTTGAGAAGGCCCTCAAGATATTCCAGTATTGTCAGGGTAAGATCCGCTGCTCGTTCGGCATCGGTACGAACCTGACGAACGACACCGGTTACCAGCCGTCGAATATTGTCATGAAGCTGTCGCGTTGCAAGATGAATGTCAATCAGGAGTGGCGTGAATGCGTCAAGTTGTCTGATGATATGGGGAAAACACATGGGAAGCAATGCGGAAGTGGAAGCCTGTCTGTATGAACTGAGACTTGCTTCAGAGAATTGATTCATATGATCTTTTTGACACTTTGACGATCCGGACCTCTGAGAATCCTTCTTTGTGAAGTGCCTCTGGGTGAAAGAAAAGAACGGAGCGAAAAGGAGATTATGTAATTGTATATTAGTGTATTACCTCGCATTTTAACACTTCTGCCGTCTTCATTCCGGTAAGAAAAAGACGTTTTTCTTCCTTCGAACGGCAGAAATCAGGACAACGGGCAGACGATTCAGCCGAAACGTCTGCCGTTTTGCCTGAATCGGGCCGATATTTGGGGTAAAAACGTCGGCTCGTTCTGCCTGATTTGATTAGTCGATTTCGGTCAGATGACCTGTTTTTGGCCCAAATTGGCTGATTTCTGTGCCAATTTTGGCTTTTCTTGTTTAATTTCTTCTCTGGAGTCACCATTATATATAAAGGACTGGTTAGTAAAAAGCCTCTGAATGTATTAATTTGAATGAATAGAGGCTGTATTTCTTTCATTTTGATAAAACGGCAAATTTATCGGATGATGAATTTTCTGATAAACTTTGTTGGTGGTGACAAATTATTATGGAATGAATGAAAAAAGTTTTATTTTTTATTTTGATGTTCGGAAATAATACATACCTTTGCAACGTCTTAAAGAAAAAAAGTGACTTTTATGAATGCAACGTTTCTACATATTTTGCTGTGCGGTCTGATTAATCTGCTGGAAAAACCGGTGGGAAGTGAGTCGTGCATGTAACTGAGGTTGCAGTCAAAATAGGAAAAAGCCTTTCTCACTTCCCGGTGTGAAAGGCTTTTTCTTTATCAGTCGGTAATTAAAAATAAAAATGAAGATATATGAGTGACAGATTATTTATTTTCGACACCACATTGAGAGATGGTGAACAAGTACCGGGATGTCAGTTGAACACGGTAGAAAAGATTCAGGTAGCCAAACAGTTGGAAGCTTTGGGAGTAGATGTTATTGAGGCTGGATTTCCGATTTCCAGTCCGGGCGATTTCAATTCTGTCATTGAAATTTCGAAGGCTGTTACCTGGCCGACCATTTGTGCGCTGACTCGTGCGGTGCAGAAAGATATTGATGTGGCGGCCGATGCCTTGAAGTTTGCCAAGCATAAACGGATCCATACAGGTATCGGTACCTCGGATTCCCACATCAAGTATAAGTTCAATTCCACCCGCGAAGAGATCATCGAGCGTGCGGTAGCTGCCGTGAAATACGCCAAGCGTTATGTGGAAGACGTTGAATTCTATGCGGAAGATGCAGGACGTACCGAGAATGAATACCTGGCCCGGGTGGTGGAAGCCGTTATCAAGCAGGTGCCACGGTAGTCAATATTCCGGATACTACGGGCTACTGTCTGCCGGAAGAATATGGTGCGAAAATCAGATACCTGATGGAACATGTGGACGGCATTGACAAGGCAATTCTTTCCACTCACTGTCACAATGACCTGGGAATGGCGACTGCCAACACCATCAGCGGTGTGCTGAACGGAGCGCGTCAGGTGGAAGTTACGATGAACGGTATCGGCGAACGTGCCGGAAATACGTTCTCTGGAAGAAGTGGCCATGATTCTTCGCTGTCACAAGGATATCGACATCGATACGAACATCAATACCCAGAAAATCTATTCAACGAGCCGTATGGTATCCAGCCTGATGAACATGCCTGTCCAGCCGAACAAGGCCATTGTGGCCGTAATGCCTTTGCCCATTCTTCCGGTATCCATCAGGACGGTGTGCTGAAGAATGTACAGACTTACGAGATTATTGATCCGAAGGATGTCGGTATTGACGATAATGCCATCGTACTGACTGCCCGCAGCGGACGTGCCGCGCTGAAGCACCGTCTGCATGTACTGGGTCTTGAGATGACACAGGAAAAACTGGACAAGGTGTACGAGGACTTCCTGAAGCTCGCCGACAAGAAGAAAGACATCACGGACGATGACATTATGGTGCTGGCGGGTGCAGACCGCAATGTGAACCATCACATCAAACTGGAATATCTTCAGGTGACCAGTGGAGTGGGAGTGCGCTCGGTGGCCAGTCTGGGACTGAACATCAGCGGTGAACACTTTGAAGCTGCAGCTACGGGTAACGGTCCGGTAGATGCTGCGATCAAGGCCGTGAAACAGATTATCAAGCGTCAGATGACCCTGAAGGAATTCACGATCCAGGCCATCAGCAAGGGAAGTATGATGTAGGTAAAGTACACATGCAGGTGGAATACGACGGACAGATGTATTACGGATTCGGTGCCAACACCGACATCATAGCTGCTTCCGTGGAAGCTTATATTGATTGTATCAACAAATTCAGAAAATAAAAACATGAATACATTATTTGACAAGATTTGGGATGCCCATGTGGTGCAGGAGGTAAAAGAAGGCCCTACACAATTATATATTGACCGTCTTTATTGTCATGAAGTGACCAGTCCGCAGGCTTTTTCCGGGATGCGTGCCCGTGGCCTGAAGTGTTTCCGTCCGGAGCGTATCTACTGTATGCCCGACCATAACACGCCGACACACGATCAGGATAAGGAGATTGAAGATCCGATTTCGAAAGCACAGGTGGATGCCCTGGCCAAAAATGCGGCCGATTTCGGGCTGACTCACTTCGGAATGATGGACAAGCGGAACGGAATCATCCACGTGGTAGGTCCGGAACGCGGACTGACTTTGCCGGGAATGACCATTGTCTGCGGGGACTCCCATACTTCCACTCACGCGCGATGGGCGCTGTGGCGTTCGGTATCGGAACCAGTGAAGTGGAAATGGTCATGGCTTCCCAGTGTATTCTTCAGGCACGGCCGAAGACCATGCGTATTACCATCGACGGCCAGCTGGGTAAAGGCGTAACGGCCAAGGACGTGGCGCTTTACATGATGTCGAAAATGACCACCAGCGGGGCTACGGGTTATTTCGTGGAATATGCCGGCGAAGCCATCCGTAGCCTGACTATGGAAGGACGACTGACACTCTGCAACCTTTCGATTGAAATGGGTGCCCGTGGTGGTATGATGCTCCGGATGAATCACTTTCGAGTACATCAAAGGACGCGAATATGCACCAAAGGCGAGGAATGGGACAAGGCGGTAGCTTATTGGAAGACCTTGAAGAGCGATGACGATGCCGTATTCGACAAGGAAGTGCGCTTCGATGCAGCCGACATTCAGCCGATGATCACCTATGGAACCAATCCGGGTATGGGCATGGCCGTCACTTCGCATATCCCGACAACGGAAGGCATGAGCGAAGTGGAAAAAACATCTTTCGTCAAATCCATGCAGTATATGGCTTCCAGCCGGGTGAGTCTTTGCTGGGCAAGAAGATTGACTATGTCTTCCTCGGTGCCTGTACCAATGGCCGTATCGAAGATTTCCGCGCCTTCGCTTCGCTGGTGAAAGGCCGGAAGAAAGCAGCTCATGTAACCGCATGGCTGGTTCCCGGTTCCTGGATGGTGGACGCACAGATCCGTGAGGAAGGGCTCGACAAGGTATTGGCTGAAGCCGGTTTCGAGATCCGTCAGCCCGGATGTTCAGCCTGTCTGGCCATGAACGACGACAAGATTCCTGCCGGAAAGTATTCGGTTTCTACCAGCAACCGTAACTTTGAAGGCCGTCAGGGACCCGGTTCCCGCACTTTGCTGGCCAGCCCGTTGACGGCTGCCGCTGCTGCCGTGACCGGAGTAATTACGGATCCCCGTGAATTGATGTAATGATGCATACCTATTAATCCGAAACAAATGAAACAGAAATTCAATATCATAACAAGCACCTGTGTGCCCCTTCCTTTGGAAAATGTGGATACCGACCAGATCATTCCGGCCCGTTTCCTGAAGGCAACGACCCGCGAAGAGAAATACTTTGGCGACAATCTGTTCCGCGACTGGCGCTACAATGCCGACGGAACCCTGAACAAGGACTTTGTATTGAACAATCCCCTGTATGGCGGATGCATTCTTGTGGCAGGCAAAAACTTCGGAAGCGGTTCAAGCCGTGAGCATGCGGCGTGGGCCATTGCAGGCTATGGATTCCGTGTCGTGATCTCCAGTTTCTTTGCGGATATCCACAAGAACAACGAGTTGAACAACTTCGTATTGCCGGTAGTGGTGAGCGAAGATTTCCTGCAGGAGCTGTTCCGCAGTATTGCTGCTGATCCGAAGACGGAAGTGGAAGTGAATCTTCCCGAACAGAAAGTGACCAACAAGGCAACCGGACGTTGCGAGACTTTCGAGATCAATGCCTACAAGAAGCATTGTCTGATGAATGGTCTGGATGACATCGACTTCCTGGTTGAGAATAAAGATAAGATTGCAGAATTTGAAAACCGCCGGGCCGGCCTTTAAGGCAGCCCGGTTCATGTAAAAGCCTATGAACCATCCGAAAATAGAAATAATGGATACCACCCTGCGCGACGGTGAGCAGACCAGTGGCGTATCGTTCGTGCCTCATGAAAAGCTGATGATTGCCCGTATGCTGCTGGAAGATCTGAAGGTTGACCGCATAGAGGTGGCTTCCGCACGTGTCTCGGACGGAGAGCTGAATGCAGTCCGGATGATCTGCGACTGGGCGGCCCGTCATGATTTGCTGTCGCGGGTGGAAGTGCTGGGCTTTGTAGACGGTGGGGTTTCAGCAGACTGGATTCATCAGGCGGGAGGCCGGGTGATCAATCTGCTGACGAAAGGATCGGAGAAACATTGCCGCTATCAGCTGAAAAAGACACTTGAAGAGCATGCCGGTGACATTCTGCAGGTTGTGGAATATGCCCATACGTTGGGGATGGAAGTCAATGTCTATCTGGAAGACTGGAGTAACGGCATCAAGGATTCGCCTGAATATGTCTTTGGACTTATCGACCAGCTGAAGGACAGTGGAATCCGTCGGTTCATGCTTCCTGATACGCTGGGGGTGCTCAATCCTTTGCAGGTTATCGAGTATATGCGCAAGATGAAGAAGCGTTATCCCGATCTGCATTTCGACTTTCATGCGCACAATGACTACGATCTGGCGGTAAGTAATGTGCTGGCTGCCGTGCTGAGCGGAGTGAAAGGACTGCACACCACCATCAACGGTCTGGGTGAAAGAGCAGGAAATGCTCCGCTGGCCAGCGTGCAGGCGATCCTGAAAGACCATTTCCATGCCGTGACAAACATTGACGAAAGCCGGTTGAACGAGGTGAGCCGCGTGGTGGAATCTTATTCCGGTGTCGTCATTCCGGCGAACAAACCCATTGTGGGAAACAGTGTGTTTACCCAGGTGGCCGGAGTACATGCCGACGGAGACAACAAGAATAATCTTTATTGTAACGACTTGCTGCCTGAACGTTTCGGTCGTGTCCGCGAGTATGCTCTGGGAAAGACTTCGGGAAAGGCAAACATCCGGAAGAATCTGGAACAGCTGGGACTGGAGCTGGATGATGAGTCGATGAAGAAGGTAACCGACCGGATCATTGAGCTGGGCGACCGCAAGGAGCTGGTGACTCAGGAAGATCTTCCTTACATCATTTCGGATGTACTGAAGCACGATGTAACCAATGCCCGTGTACGTCTGCTCAGCTATTTCGTGACGCTGGCGCAGGGACTGAAGCCTATGGCGACACTCAGCATTGATATCAACGGAAGAGTCTTTCAGGAAAGTTCAAGCGGTGACGGTCAGTATGATGCCTTTGTCCGGGCGCTCCGCAAGATCTATAAAGGTACGCTGGGACGGACTTTCCCGATGCTGGTCAACTATGCGGTAACGATTCCTCCCGGAGGTCGTACGGACGCTTTCGTGCATACGGTCATTACCTGGAGTTATCAGGGCCGTGAGTTCCGTACGCGCGGACTGGACGCCGACCAGACGGAAGCTGCGATTAAGGCAACCATGAAAATGCTGAACATGATTGAAGAAGGTTATGCAGATCCCGTTCCGGCAGAATGAAGGGAATACAAAATAGAGTACAAACATTTTAAACGATAAAAAAAGATGATGGATTTTAAGATAGCAGTGTTGGCCGGTGACGGTATCGGACCGGAGATTTCGGTACAGGGAGTAGATGTCATGACGGCCGTTTGTGAGAAGTTTGGCCACAAGGTTTCGTATGAATATGCCATTTGCGGTGCAGATGCCATTGATAAGGTGGGAGATCCGTTCCCCGAAGAAACTTATCAGGTGTGCAAGCAGGCAGATGCCGTTCTCTTTTCAGCTGTGGGTGATCCGAAGTTTGACAACGATCCGACGGCGAAGGTCCGCCCCGAACAGGGATTGCTGGCCATGCGCAAGAAGTTGGGACTCTTTGCCAATATCCGCCCGGTACAGACGTTCAAATGCCTGGTGCATAAGTCACCGCTGAAGGCTGAACTCGTGGACGGCGCTGATTTTCTCTGCATCCGCGAGCTGACAGGCGGCATGTATTTTGGGGAGAAATATCAGGATAACGACAAAGCATACGATACGAATATGTACACGCGTCCGGAGATTGAACGTATTCTGAAGGTGGGATTCGAATATGCCATGAAGCGCCGCAAGCATCTGACGGTGGTGGATAAAGCAAACGTGCTGGCTTCTTCACGCCTGTGGCGCCAGATTGCGCAGGAGATGGCTCCGCAGTATCCGGAAGTGACTACCGACTATATGTTTGTGGACAATGCTGCCATGAAAATGATTCAGGAACCGAAGTTCTTCGACGTTATGGTGACGGAGAATACTTTTGGTGACATCCTGACCGATGAAGGTTCCGTGATCAGCGGCTCAATGGGACTGCTTCCTTCGGCATCTACGGGCGAAAGCACTCCGGTATTCGAACCGATCCATGGCTCCTGGCCGCAGGCAAAAGGACTGAATATTGCCAATCCGCTGGCTCAGATCCTGTCGGTTGCCATGCTGTTTGAGTATTTTGACTGTAAGGAAGAGGGCGCACTGATCCGCCGGGCTGTAGACGCTTCACTGGACGCTAACGTGCGTACACTGAAATTCAGGTGGAAGCGGCGCCAAGTATGGTACGAAGGAAGTGGGTGCCTGGATTGTGGATTACATCCGCAAGGCCTGATCTTTTCAGCCGGTTTCCTGTCTGTGAAAAGTATTGCAGGCATCTGGAGGGAGGAGTCCCTGGCAGATGCCTGCAAAAAAAGTCTGATAACCGGAAGCAGTCCGGTGGGAGATTCAGAATTTTCTGACGCGGATGTGGCAGTAAGGTTCGCCTCCCGTCTTGTCATAATAATGCTGGTGGTAATCTTCGGCGGGCCAGAAAATAGTGGCCGGAGTCAGCCGGGTGTTTACTTCATATCCTTTTTCCCGCAGCAGGGCGATAACGGCTTCAGCCTGTTGCTTCTGTGCTTCATTCAGGTAGAAAATCTCGCTTCGGTATTGCGGACCGATGTCCGGACCTTGTCCGTCGATCTGTGCCGGATCGTGGATTTCAAAAAACAGTTTGCACAAATCGGTGTAGGTGGTCTCTTCAGCATCAAATTCCACGAGGGTAGCTTCGGCATGTCCTGTGGTGTGTGCCTTTACTTCCTGATACGTCGGGTTCTCTTTGTCACCTCCGATGTAGCCTACCTCAGAGCGGATCACTCCTTTAGCCCGCTCAAACTGATGTTGTGCTCCCCAGAAGCATCCGCAGGCGAAAATAGCTTTTTCCAGTTTTCATGTTTGTTGTCTTTTTAGTTTGGTTCGGCGGACTGCAGCCGGCCGGAACGGAATGTTCGTACGGACAGTCCTTGGTCTAATGATTGTTCAAACTTACAAAAAGTTTTTAATATCCGTGCCCCTTCGCAAATTATTCTGTTATCTTTACCTCCCGAATGAATATTTTCAAACTGATCCGAACATGAAGAAACTCTTTTTCCCGATAATGTTCCTGCTGGCGGCAGGCAGTATGCAGGCACAGACTTATAATGAACTGGTCGAAAAGGCGATGGACTATACGCTGAAGGACAGTCTGGTGCAGGCAGAACAGTTGTTCCGGCAAGCTTGAAGATGGAGCCGGGCAATGCACGCAATGCCTTGCTTTTTTCCAACCTGGGTACGGTACAGAAGCGTATGGGAAAGACTGATGAGGCCATTGAATCGTATACCATGGCCTTGAACATTACACCTTATTCTACAGCCATGCTGCTGAACCGGGCTTCGCTTTATCTGGACAAGGGGCTGACCGACAAGGCTTATCTGGATTATTGCAATGTGATTGATCTGTTGCCCGAGAACCAGGAGGCCCGGATGTTCCGTGCATACATCTACATGCAGCGGCGCCAGTATACGGAAGCCCGTATTGACTATAATGCGGTGCTGGCAAAGGATGTCAGGAATCTGACTGCCCGTCTGGGGCTGGTGATGCTGGATCAGAAAGAAGGAAAACTGACTCAGGCACTCAGTTCGATGAACCGTCTGGTGGATGATTATCCGAAGGATGTTTCGCTGCTGAAGATGCGGGCCAACCTGGAAGTTGAGATGAATCAGCCGCAGGCAGCCCTGCTTGATCTGGAAGAAGCCCTGAAACTGGATGCCAATGACCGTGAGGCATACGTCCAGATGGGCGATCTTTATCTGCAGCTCCGCAAGAAGAAGGATGCACGGGAAGCTTACGAAAAGGTAGTTTCGCTGGGTGTGTCGCGCGGTGAACTCGAGGAACGGCTGAAAGAGTGCCGGTAATCCGGTGCCGGAATGTCCGGTTCCGCGTGCCGTTATCGGTTTTGCAGGAACCGGTTGATTACTTCCACAAAGTCTTTTCCGTAGCGGTCTTTCTTGAAGGCTCCGATACCGCTGACCTCTCCGAAGGCTTCAATGCTCTGGGGTTTCTGTGCAGCCAGCAGATGAAGTGTCTTGTCTGACAGGACGATGTAAGCAGGAATGGCCTGCTGGTCGGCGAGCCGTTTGCGCAGGATCCGGAGTTCTTCAAAGAGCTGCTCGTCTTCGTTTTCGTAGACAGCGGGAGTAAGGATCGGCAGAACCGGAGTTTCTGCTTTCCGCTTTCTTTTCCCGGTTTCACGCGGAGCGGTTTCTTCACGCTTGATGACTACCAGCTGGGCCCGTTCGTGACCGAACAGAACTTTTCGTCCGGCTTCCGTAATTTTCAGATGGTTGTTTTCATTGTATGCAATTTCAAAATATCCCAGGTTCAGCATCTGCAACAGGTAGTCCTGCCAGTCGCGTGACGGGATGTCTCTTCCGACGCCGTAGGTTTTCAGCTTGTCATAACCCCGGTCGATGATTTCCTGTGTGGCAGCTCCCTTCAGAATGTCGGTCAGTGTCCGTGTACCTATCTGCTGGTCGGTACGGGCAATGGCGCTCAAGGCTTTCTGTACGATGATGGTACCATCGAATCTTTCAGGCGGATTCCGGCAGACATCACAGTTCCCGCAGTCATGATCCATGGTTTCCCCGAAGTAGTTCAACAGAATACGCCGGCGGCAAATATCGGTTTCCGCATACTGCTGCATGCGGTTCAGTTTCTCAAGATTGATCTCCTGCTGGTTGCTTTCGGCAGCAAATTTGGACAGAAGAACAATGTCTCCGAAAGAATAGAATAATAAGGTGTCGCTGGGAAGACCGTCACGTCCTGCCCGGCCTATTTCCTGATAGAAGCTTTCGATGCTTTTCGGCAGGTTGTAATGAATTACCCATCTTACGTTCGATTTGTCGATACCCATGCCGAAAGCAATGGTGGCACAGACGATCTGTACCCGGTCATTGATGAAATCATCCTGTGCGGCATCGCGTGCAGCCGTACTCAGTCCGGCATGATAAACCGCAACATGCAGCCCGTGATCCTCAAGCATCTCAGCTACTTTTCCGTCGTGTTCCGGCTTCATGCAGTAAATGATTCCGCTTTCTCCCGGATGACGGTCGATAAACTGAAGAATGCTTCTGATCTTTTCTTTCTGCTGATAGCCCCGTTTCACCTCCAGACTGAGGTTGGGACGGTCGAAGGAAGAAATAAACACTTGCGGATTTCTCATGGCCAGCTGTTGTACGATGTCTTGCCGGGTTATTTTGTCTGCTGTTGCAGTCAGTGCGACAATCGGTACATTGGGAAACTGCTGGCGGAGCACTTTCAGCTGTGTATATTCCGGACGGAAATCATGTCCCCATTGGGAAATGCAGTGAGCTTCATCAATGGCAAAAAGCGAAACACGGATATCCTTCAGCAGAAAATTCAGTTCCGAAAGGAGCCGTTCGGGAGAGATATAAAGGAGTTTTACCCGTCCCTGCATACATTCGAAACGCAGATTGGCGTTGACCGTTTCATCGTTGCTGCTGTTCAGGCACGGGCGATGATTCCGTTGGCCTGCAAACTTTCCACTTGGTCTTTCATGAGTGAGATCAGCGGTGAAACAACGATGGCTGTTCCTTCCATCATCAGGGCAGGAAGCTGGTAGCAGATGGACTTTCCTCCTCCTGTCGGCATCAGCACCAGGGTGTCTCTCTTTTCCAGAATGCACGTGATGATTTCCTGTTGCAGGGGACGGAACTGCGTATATCCGAAGTATGATTTTAATGTTTCAGCATTAATTGTCTATTGGGGATGAAACGGAAGTGCAAAGATAGTTATTCTTTCCGTTTTTCCGTTGGGGGAAGGACGGGGCTGCAACGACGGGAAACACTGAAAAATATGCCGTAATTTGTAATATTTAAGAAAAATGATTTTCATTTAATTGTAGATTTCAAAAACTTCTGCCATTTTTGTATAATGTATAAAAATTAAACCTCTTAATTAAAAACAGGACAGATGAAAGATACAGAACTTCAGATGCAGGAACAGGAACAATCTCCTGCAAAAAAACCTTACAACATCAGGGAGCGCAAAATTAAGAATGCTGCTTATCGAGGAATGATTCGTCCGGAACTGGCGGATGAACTGTATGACAAGATCATGAATATCGTAGTATTTCAGAAGAAGTATAAAGACCCCAATTATTCTGCACGTGATCTTGCTAAAGAATTGAAAACCAATACTCGTTATCTGTCGGCTGTTATTAACTCCCGCTTCGGAAAAAACTATTCATGTCTGTTGAACGAGTATCGTATCAAGGAAACTTTGCATTTGCTGGTTGATAAACGTTACGCTGAGAAAAATGTAGAAGAAATCAGCGCGTTGGTAGGTTTTGCCAACAGACAATCGTTCTATGCAGCTTTCTATAAGAACATGGGTGAGACCCCGAATGCTTACCGTAAGAAACATTCTGATAAAAATAAGAATATAGATAATGGAACAGCAGGAGGATACGTTTGAGTATCAAGTGGAACAGTTTGCCGATTTGCAGATTTTGCGTTATCGGGTACCCGGTTTTGAAAAATTGTCTCTGCGCCAGAAACAGCTGATTTACTATCTCTCTCAGGCAGCTCTGGAGGGAAGAGACATCTTGTATCATCAGAACGGCAAGTACAATTTGCCGGTCCGCCGGCTGCTGGAAGCAGTGTATGTGGCTTACAAGGGACCTCGTGATACGGATGAATTTCGTGCATTTGAGGTGTATCTGAAACGCGTCTGGTTTGCCAATGGCATTCACCACCATTATTCCTGCGACAAGTTTGTACCCGGTTTCACACCGGATTATCTTCGCAGCCTGGTTGAATCTTTGCCTGCCGATGCATTGCCTTTGGCAGAAGGAGAAACATGTACCGAACTTTGCAACCGCCTGTTCCCCGTCATCTTCGATCCGGAAGTGATGCCCAAACGGGTTAATCAGCCGATGGGGAAGATCTGATTCTGACTTCAGCGGCCAATTATTATGAAGGAGTCACTCAGCAGGAGGCCGAGGATTTCTATGCCGCCATGAAGACTCCCGGAGAAACTGAACCGGTCATGTATGGCATGAACAGCCGTCTGGTGAAAAAGGATGGTGTGGTACAGGAAGAGGTATGGAAGATTGGAGGCATGTACGGAGAAGCTTTGCAGAAGATTGTTTCCTGGCTGGACAAGGCTGCTGAGGTAGCCGAAAATGACCGTCAGCGTGAGGTGATCCGCCTGCTGACGGAGTTCTACCGCACGGGCGATCTGAAGACGTTTGATGCCTATTCCATTGTCTGGTTAAAAGATACGGATTCCCAGGTGGACTTTGTTAACGGGTTCATCGAGAGCTATGGTGATCCGCTGGGTATCAAGGCCAGCTGGGAATCTATTGTTAACTTCAAGGATCTGGAAGCAACTCGCCGTACGGAACTCATCAGTGAGAATGCCCAGTGGTTTGAAGATCATTCTCCGGTGGCGCCTCAGTCCGCAAGGAAAAGGTGAAAGGTGTTTCGGCCAAAGTGATTACGGCAGCCATGCTTGGCGGTGATTTGTACCCCAGTACGGCTATCGGTATCAATTTGCCTAACTCCAACTGGATACGCAGCGTGCACGGATCCAAATCGGTAACTATCGGCAACCTGACATCGGCCTATAACCAGGCGGCCCGTGGAAACGGTTTCCGCGACGAGTTTGTATACAGCCTGTCGAGATCGGATTGCTGGATAAATATGCAGACATCACCGGTGATTTACATACCGATCTGCATGAATGTCTGGGACACGGTTCCGGACGCTTGCTGCCGGGTGTTGATCCGGATGCGTTGAAAGCATACGGTTCAACGATAGAGGAAGCGCGTGCCGACCTGTTC
>ENA-OQAA01000957-OQAA01000957.1-human-gut-metagenome-genome-assembly--contig:-NODE-957-length-17008-cov-2.565962_pt1 | contig 17008 bp, 19 predicted proteins | sample MGYA00242489_ERZ504515 | MGnify/ENA primary metagenome ERZ504515 (study PRJEB26092, sample SAMD00036237) | human gut metagenome | host: Homo sapiens | study: EMG produced TPA metagenomics assembly of...
CGCTGAGCAGCACCGATAAGTTTGCCGTTCAGTTCCGGAATAACAAGGCCGATTGCTTTTGCAGCACCTGTGCTGTTTGGAACGATATTAACTGCTGCTGCACGAGATCTTCTCAGATCGCCTTTTCTCTGCGGTCCGTCAAGTGTCATCTGATCGCCTGTGTAAGCGTGGATTGTGCACATGATACCTGTCTTGATAGCTGCAAGATCGTTAAGAGCTTTTGCCATCGGAGCAAGGCAGTTTGTTGTACAGGATGCAGCGGAGATGATCTTGTCTTCGCTTGTAAGACCTTCGTGGTTTACATTGTAAACGATTGTCTTAAGGTCGTTTCCTGCCGGAGCGGAAATGATAACGTGTTTAGCGCCTGCATCGATATGAGCCTGAGCTTTGTCCTTGGATGTGTAGAATCCTGTACACTCAAGAACAACGTCTACACCGATTTCTCCCCAAGGAAGCTCTGCAGCGTTAGCTTTTGCGTAGATTTTGATTTCTTTTCCGTCAACTGTGATAGAGTCTTCTCCAGCCTCTACTTTGTCACACAGTTCATATCTGCCTGTGTAGAGTCATATTTTAATAAGTGAGCCAGCATTTTCGGGGAAGTAAGGTCGTTGATAGCAACGATTTCAAATCCTTCTGCTCCAAACATCTGACGGAAAGCCAGACGACCGATACGGCCAAATCCATTAATTGCAACTTTTACTGCCATGATAAATTCCTCCTATGAATTAAATGGTTGATTATGGCGCTCCCTCTATTGTTAAAGAAACGTCAACCTGAACATATTGTATCGAATCTCATACAAAAATTCAAGACTATTTTGGAAAAAACATTACAAAAAAAGTAAATCTCTGTGCTATAATCGGCTTATAACATACATAACGGAGGGTTTCTATGAAAAACAGCATTTTATGGGACTGTCATATGCACTCTTCTTTTTCTGCTGATTCTGACACAGACATGGAAAATATGATCAAAGGCGCTATATCACGGGGGCTTGAAGGAGTCTGTTTTACCGAACATCTGACCCGGACTACCCGCCTACTCCGGATCAGCAGATTTTTCATTTGGATCTTGACGCATATGCACGCAGACTGTCTTTTCTGCGAGAAAAATATAAAGACAGCATCATGATAAATTTCGGTATTGAATACGGGCTTCAGCCTCATCTGAAAGAAAATTTAAAAAATCATCTGAAGCTGTATCCCTTTGATTTTGTAATCGGCTCCTCCCATGTAATTCACGGCTCCGATCCCTATTACGGTGAATATTTTAAAGGCCGTGAGGAATCCCAGGGCTACATGGAATATTTTGAGTCAATCCTGGAAAATCTGGATGTATTCTCAGAAATGGATGTATACGGACATATCGACTATATTGTGCGCTACGGGCCAAACAAGAATCTTTACTACAGTTATGAACGATATCAGGATATTCTGGACGAAATACTTCGCACACTGGTCCGTAAAAATATCGGAATCGAACTGAATACAGGCGGTTATCATTATGGACTTGGAGAGCCCAATCCCTGCACTGCTGTGATCCGCCGTTACCGCGAGCTTGGCGGCGAGATCATTACTGTGGGAGCAGACGCCCACTCTCCGGAAAAAATATCTTTTGCCTTTGATAAAGCGGCAAAGGTTCTCAGTGACTGCGGCTTCCGGTATTATACTGTATTCAAAAACAGAAAACCGGAATTTATCAGACTCTCCTGAAAAAATCAACCTGTCAGATTTTCCGGCAGTATATTTTAAATCCGGAAATTCTGACAGATGATTGTAAAATAAGGAAGTCTTTCTGCTGTAATACGAATTTTTGCCGCCATTATACCTCCTCTGTGCATACTTGACATTTTTCTGCTCCCCCTGTAAGATTACTATAAAACCTGTCAGACAATATCTCAAAACGGGTGGGAAATTACATTTTATAACCATTAATTGTACCGGAAGTACCGGAAAATCAGCGAAATTCTATTCTTTTATTTACGGAACACAATGCTGATTCTGAATGATAAGCAAAGGAGAATGAATATGGCAAAGAAAAGACTCCAGAAAAAAAAAGCTGCTGCAAGGGCTGAGGCAGAGCGCATAAAATCCACTTCCAACGCTCCGCAGACCAGCACCTTAAAAATCGAAACCGAAAAGACCGAGCCCATTAAGGTCGAAACCTCCAAAACCGAGCCTGTAAAAGTCGAGACAAAAAAGACTGAACCTGTTAAGGTTGAAACCTCTAAAACCGAGCCTGTGAAAATATCTGCGGTGGAAAAGGATGACTCTGTATATCAGACCCGTCTGAATCATCACAAGGATGAGCTGAAATGGCTGTACTGCGAGCTTTATCAGGATGATCCTCTTGTTATGGAACATCTTTCTCAGCTTCTTGATGGCCTGAAAACATTTTATAATACAAGAAATACTGAATTAAAGGCTTCTGATCTTTTCCGTGAAAAAGATTCTCTTTGGTATAAACGCAATGATCTTACAGGCATGATGATGTATGTAAGCTCCTTTGCAAAAACACTGAAAGGTCTGGAAAGCAAGCTTGATTATGTACAGGAATGTAATGTCAACTATCTTCATCTGATGCCGCTTCTTGCATCTCCTGAAGGCCGCAGTGACGGCGGATATGCTGTTTCTGATTTCCGTACTGTCCGGAAAGAGCTTGGAACCATGGAAGAATTTTCTCACCTGACTTCCCAATGCCATAAGCGTGGAATCAGTGTATGTCTTGACTTTGTTATGAATCATACCTCCGAAGAACATGAATGCAAAGCGTGCCCGCGCCGGAGAAAAAGAGTACCAGGATCGTTATTTCTTCTTTGATTCCTATGATATTCCTGCCTTATATGAAAAAACCTGTCCTCAGGTATTCCCTGCTACAGCTCCTGGAAACTTTACCTGGCTGGACGATATCCAGAAACATGTCATGACTACCTTTTATCCATATCAATGGGATCTGAATTACAGAAATCCTGTAGTTCTTAACGAAATGATCTTTAACATGCTTTATCTTGCCAATCAGGGAGTTGATATTATACGGCTTGACGCAGTTCCCTATATCTGGAAACAGCTGGGAACAAACTGCAGAAATCTTCCCCAGGTACATACTATTGTCCGTATTATGCGTATGATCTGCGAGATCGTGTGCCCGGGTGTGCTTCTTCTTGGAGAGGTTGTTATGTCTCCTGAAAAAGTAGTGCCTTATTTTGGAACTGTTGAAAAACCGGAATGTCATCTTCTTTATAATGTAACAACCATGGCAACTACCTGGCATACAGTTGCAACACGGGATGTCTCTCTTTTGCGCCGTCAGCTTGATCTTGTTGCTGATCTGCCGCGGGATTATGTATTTCAGAATTACCTCCGCTGTCATGACGACATCGGCTGGGGCCTGGATTACGATTTCCTGAGTAACTTCGGTATCCAGGAAATTCCTCACAAAAAATACCTGAATGCATTCCTGACAGGAATCTATCCGGATTCTTTTGCACGAGGAGAGCTGTACAATGATGATCCCCGGCTGGGAGATGCCCGTCTGTGCGGAACAACTGCTTCCCTGTGTGGTATTGAACGCTTTGGCTTTGAAGGAAACGAAGAAGGGGTAAGCAGAGGAATCCGTTATGATATCACGCTCCATGCCTTTATGCTTTCTCAGTCAGGCATCCCGGTTATTTACAGCGGTGACGAAATCGGCCAGCTGAACGATTATTCCTACCATGAGAATCCTGAAAAGGCTGCTGATTCCCGCTATCTCCACAGAGGCGACTTCCGATGGGATCTTGCCGAAAACCGCCGCAGACCAGAGACAGTACAGGGGAAACTGTTTCCTGCACTTGACCATCTGGAAAAACTCAGAAAAGTTCATTCTGTCTTTAACAGCGATGCTTCTCTTCATACGATTGATACCTGGGATTCTTCTATCCTGGCTCTTGTACGTGAAAATGAAGAAGAGAAATTCATTGGAATTTATAACTTCAGTGAATACGATAAAGTTGCATGGATCAACGAAGAAGACGGCATATACACAGACCTGATCTCCGGACGTGAAATGGAAGCCAAAGGCGTTCAGATTCCTGCCTTCGGCTGTTTCTGGCTTTGCAGAAAAAAATAATCAGGTTATATTAGCAGGGAACTGGCGGAAATCCTACTCCGCCAGTTCCCTGACTGCTTCTATCCCTCTCTGTATCTCTTCTTCTGTATTAAAATGGCTGAAGCTGAAGCGTACTGCTCCCTGCTCTGTGGTTCCCAGCGCCTGGTGCATCAGCGGCGCACAGTGAGCCCCTGTTCTTGTGGCAATGCATAATCCATATACAGGGCGTCGCCCACTTCGCCGGAATCGTAATCTCTGATATTCAAAGTTACTATGGCGCAGCGGTCCATGGTACGGAAATCCCCATAAACCTTCACTCCCGGAATATCCCGCACTCCCAGATAAAACTTTTTCATCAGCGCCTGCTCTTTTGCACGGATAAAGGAAAGCCCCTGCCGGTTCAGATAATCCACAGCAGCCCCAAGACCTGCCAGACCATGTCCGTTCAGGGTTCCTGCTTCCAGAGCAGTTGGCATTTGTGAAGGGTGTTTTTTCTCAAAGGTCTTTATTCCGCTTCCGCCGGATTTCAGCGGACGGACATTCACCCCTGCTCTCACATACATGCCGCCTGTTCCCTGAGGGCCCAGAAGTCCTTTGTGTCCGGTAAAGCAGAGAATATCAATATTCATCTTCTGAACATCAATATCAAATACTCCGGCAGTCTGTGAGGCATCCACCACAAAAAGAATCCCCCTCTCCCTGGCTGCTGCACCAATGCTTTGAACATCCAGCACATTTCCTGTTAAATTTGATCCATGTGTACAGATAAATGCCTTTGTATTTGGACGAACCGCACAGATAAAATCCTCCGGATAAACCATTCCATACTCATCACAGGGAAGGATTGTCACTTCCACTCTTTTTTCTTCCATTTCGTAAAGAGGACGAAGCACAGAATTATGCTCCAGAACCGTAGTAACCACATGGTCTCCCGGATTCAGGATTCCTTTCACTGCAGTATTCAGGCTCTCTGTAGAATTGGATGTAAAGGCAATCCGCGACGGGTCTTCTCCGTGAAAAAAATCTGCAATCCGTTCTCTGACTCCATAAATATTCCGGGAAGCATCAAGGGACGCCTCATGGGCGCCCCTTCCTGCATTTCCCAGAGAATTTAAAGCCTGCGCCACTGCATGAATCACTGTTTCCGGTTTATGCATGGTGGTAGCTGCATTATCAAAATAAATCATAACGCTTCTCCTCTGTTTTATATATTTCTGCTGCAAAGCGCAGCCCCAATGGCTCCTGCGTATCGGCATTCCGGTCCCGTAAGCACGGGAGAGCCAAGCTTCTGTTCCAGAATTTCCTGAAGATAGCCGCATTCACATAAGCCTCCGGTAAGAAATACTTCTCCGGTTCCCACATTCATCTTGCTGCACTGAGCCGCTACTTTATCTGCAATCGAATTTACCACTGCAAAAGCAATATTTTCCTTTTTTTCACCCTGTCCGATCAGGCTGATTACCTCAGATTCTGCAAAAACCGTGCACATGGAGCTGATTTTTACATTCTTTCCCTTTCGCGCCAGCTCACAGAGCGCATCCGGTCTCAGAGCCATGGTATTTGCCATGACCTCCAGAAAGCGTCCTGTTCCGGCAGAGCATTTATCATTCATGGCAAAATCCTTCACCATACCGTTTTCCAGAATAATGATCTTGGTATCCTGTCCTCCGATGTCAATGACTGTCATATCTTTTTTCTTATGAAGCCATACTGCACCTCTGGCATGGCAGGTAATCTCAGTTACGGTTTTGTCCGCATAGGGCACAGATACTCTTCCATAGCCGGTAGCCACAACTTTTCCGGTTTCAGGACAAATTCCCTTTTCCAGAAGCATATTTTTAATGATCTCTGCAGTATCCACGCTGCTCCATCCGGTAGGCTGCACAGACTGATGAAGGATGTTCTCATCCTCATCCAGAACAGCAACCTTGGCACAGGTAGAACCAATGTCTATTCCAATATATTCCATGATCGCCTATTTCCTTATTTTTATAATTTCAGCCAAACCTTCTGCTCCACTGTAATGTTCAGACTTTCCACCTCGTCCTTATATTTTTCATAATCCTCTTCCGGCATTTTCCAGGCAAGGCCGCAGCCTGCTGTGATCTCTCTTGGAACCGGGATCAGCCGTCCGGGTATCTTATGCTCACCGCACCTTTTTTCCATGGACATGGCTGCTGTTGTAGTGGAAAAAGTCAGTACCACACAGGGCTTTCTTTCTCTTATCATGGCTTGATGATCAGGGATGCCTGGCTCATTTTTTCTGCGATCACATACATATTTGTCACACTTCCTGCCTGAAGCTTTTCTGACAGTCCGTAAAAATTCAGGCAGGTTCCGCAGGCAAGGATTTCCACTCCCTGAGCCTCCAGACTCTTCAGATCCTCCAGTGTGGGCGCATCCTGGCAGGCCAGCTTCACCCCGCTGTTATAAAACAGTATGGTAGAGGGAAGCTGATCCTGCTGAGAAAGTGCGTAAATATAGCTTTTCATCAGTGCTGTTCCAAGCTCCGGATCGCCCTCTCCCATACACTGGGAGGAAATTACCACTACCGTGTTCCTGCGTCTCATATCAGGAATGCAGGAAGGCTCCTGCTCCTGCATCTGCGCTGCTTCTCCTGCCGTTACCTGGATTTCAACACGGAATTTTTTTTCTTCGGGCTTTTCAGAAAGAACAGAATAACCGCTGCTCTTTCCCAGCTTTGTGAGATTCTGAACTGCAATCTCATTGTCTACAAAGGTTTCTACTGTGCCTCCCTGTGCTTTCAGCTCTTCTATAACCTTTTTTGTTTTTACTACAGGGATCGGACAGGCATCTCCCATTGCGTCTACTGTTTTTTTCATAACTATATCCACCTTTCTCTTCTTCTGGTTTTATTTAAACTGACTGATTGTTTCCAGAAATGCCTCCAGACGGGTATTGATCTGTCCGCTGTCTGCTTTGGAGTAATCTGTTTCAATCATCAGATAAGGAACATTTTGTGCCATTGCTGTTTTCTTTACATTGTACGCCTCAATGGAGTAGGTATGGCAGGCACAGAGGATCAGCTCCAGAACACCGTCTACCTGATACTCGTCGATCATATTGCTGATATAATCCATACGGGTTTCATTTGGACTCATAACAGAACAGTTAATATTCAGGTATTTTTTTGCAAGAGCTCTTGCAGCCGGAAGCGTTTCATCTACCTTTTCCACTTTCTCACGGGTACCGTTGCAGCAGTCAAACGCCACTACGTCCGCTCCCAGCTCTTCAATCACTTTAATTGTTTTTTCACGGATTCCACTGTTAGGACAGCCGGTAATCAGAATCCTCGGACGTTTTGATAGTTTGCCTCTGTAGTTTTCTTCCCAGTCTTTTATAACCTCCTCTGTTCTTGCCTCAATAATCCTGCAGCGTTCCTCAATATCCGGATTAAAGCCAAGACCGTCCAGTCTTGTTCCCATTTCATAACCGGAAATCGGCGCCGGGTTTAATTTACCAAGCTCCAGAAAACGAAGCATCACCTCACGTTCCCGGTTTTTCAGGCGAATGGCTTTTTTTACATCCTCCTCTGTAATGGTGATCCCGTAAAAATCCTCCAGCTTTTTCCAGAAACGGACCACCTCTTTTTCCCACGCGTCAAGAGCTGCCTCATCTCTTCTTGCCGGAAGCTGCATGACATAAGTTTCCTTGATATTGTCCATCAGCTCAAACATTTTTTTCTTTCCGTCACAGGTGGTTTCTCCCACAATAAAATCCGAGAAATAAAAATAAGGACAGGTATCTGTGAGAGCAAATCCATAGCTTGCCTTAATAAGAGGGCAGAGATTTTTAGGCAGATCTGCCTCTGCTGCCGATATGGGTTCCTCACTTGTTGCGCACAGAGGCGCTGCTGTTCCCCCTGCAGCCTCGATCAGCTCTGTAGGTACAAAGGAGCAAAAAATACCAACCACTTTTCTTCCTGACTCCTTTAACTGTTTCATACGAAGAAATCCTGCTTTTCTGGCCTCCGCATAGGTTTCAAAATTTTCCGGTAACTGAATCATTTCGTATCTCCTTCCTTTTTTCTGCCGGGTATTTTTTCTGTCTGCACTCTCTGGTGCCGGTACTGTTCTGTTTCCTTACATCTTATGACAGCAGCGCTGCGCATCCTCTTGTTCAGATTACTGTTCATACAGCCTGTTTCCTTACACCCTATGGCAGCAGCACTCCGCTCACTTCTGATATGCCTTCAGAAACTTTATAAATTCCCCTGCACATTCTTTTAAAATATAATTTTTTCTGGTACACAATATAAAACTCCCTTCCGGAGAATTCCTCCGGCAGGCTGAACTGAAGAAGCCGTCTGGATTCCACATAGTCCTTCACAGCCTTTTCGGATACAATGGAAATTCCCAGTCCTCCTGCCACCAGATTTTTAATGGATTCCTGGTCATTGATTCTGGCTGCAACATGAAGCTTTTCTTCCTTTATCCCCATTTTTTCCAGAAATCTTCCTGCGCTTTTCCCACTTCCGCTGCCCTCCTCACGAAGTATCACCGGCTCCTGGAACAGACATTCCACAGGCATTTCCTTCTGCTCCTTCATTCTGAGAAACTTCTCCTTTACAGGCGTGATCACTACCAGCCTGTCCTGGTAAAACTGCTCAAACGCCAGAAGCTCGTCCTCTGTCTTCATTCCTACCAGTCCAAGATCATAAGTTCCTTTATGTACCTCATCAATCACCTTCTGACTGTCCATCTGGTCAATGGAAAAATATACATTTTCATGTTCTTTTCCAAAAACAGGCAGTACCTCCGGCAAAATATAGGCGGAAGGAATGGTAGAAACTCCCATGCGGATAATCTCCGCCTCCCTGCCGTTCCAGCTGTTTACCAGATCGTCCCGAAGCTTCAGGATATTCTGGGCGCATATAAAAAAATTCCTGTCCTCTCTGAGTCACCTCAAAGTTTTTGGCAGTGCGGATGATCAGCCTGGTATGCAGCTCCTCTTCCAGATTCTTCAGATGAATACTGATGGTAGGCTGAGAAATCCCCAGGGCCTCTGCAGCTGTTGTAAGATTTTTATATTTTACAATGGCAATGTATGATTCTAACTGTTTAAATTCCATAAGCCTCAACCTTTCTTTTTGTATTTTATCATGCATTATTAACATATGCAATGATTATATTATCTTTTTTAATTATTAATAAAAAAATGGATACTGTTCACAGGTTACTATCCTGCAAGGTGTTTTGGCATGTATATGCCAAAATCCCGAGACATACAGGGCAAAATACCATCATCAAAGGTGATTTGGAATGCATTTTGACCAGGTTACTGTTAAAGTCGTAAACAGTAACAGAAAATGAACAAACACAAAAAAGGATCCCCCACAATTCTGAAGAGGATCCTGTTCGTTTTATTAATTTTTCCCGTTTTGAAGCTTTGTCAGAAAAGCAGCAACAGGTCCGGGATTTTCTTTATCCAGTGACCTGGCGTAAATATTCCGTATCCATCCGGTAATCACGTCAATAAGAACCGGCGCAAAGGTCATGAGGATAAATACCAGAATAATCATACCAAAGTCCAGAGATCCAAGGGAAAGCAGATTCTGGAAAATAACTGCAGCAGCAAAGAAAATAAACTGCATTCCATAAATAATCACCTTCCTGTAACGGTTCAGAGGCGCATACACAGTTTTCAGCGCCGCCATATAGTTCCAGCCGGTTACCAGAACGCAGGCTGTATTCAGCATGGCATTGGAATGATATACATTCTGACATACCAGCATAATAGTAAACACACAGGAGCTTATGGTGATTGCTGCCGGGAACGCATTCAGAAATACATGCCGCAGGAAAGTATGATCGATCTTATCGTAATTATTTTCCTGAGCAAGAAGGAATGTAGGAATACCTACTGCACAGGCGCTGATAAGAGACATCTGTATTGGTTCAAAGGGATATGCGTTTCCAAAACAGATAGTTAAAATAGACAGCATAACGGAAAACAAGGTTTGATCAGGAACATAGACGCTGCGGTACGGATATTGTTTACTACCCGTCGGCCCTGATTTACAATGTGAGGCATGGATGCAAAATTGGAATCCAACAGCACCACATTTGCAATATTCTTTGCCGCATCGCTTCCCTGAGCCATGGCAATACTGCAGTCAGCCTCTTTCAGCGCAAGAACGTCATTCACACCGTCACCGGTCATGGCAACTGTATGGCCCTGGCTTTTAAGTGCCTGAACCATCTGTTTTTTCTGCTGAGGTGTGACACGGCCAAATACACTGTACTCTGAAACTGCACGCTGTACGTCCTGTTCTGTGAGAAGAGTAGTTGCATCCACATACTGATCTGCATTTTTCAGCCCGGCGCGTCTGGCAATGGCCGCTACGGTTACAGGATCATCTCCTGAAATTACTTTCAGATCAACCTCCTGACTGTCAAAGAATTTCAGTGTATCAGGCGCTTCCTCACGGATCACATCTGTCAGAAGCAGAAACGCCACTGGTTCCAGACCTTTCGGAAGCTCTGTTCCCTCGGACTTTTCCGGACTGTGAGCCAGAACAAGTACCCTCAGACCTTCTTCTGCGTATTTCTGAGCCTGACTGATCATGTCCTGATTGTTTCCGGAAAAAGGAACTGCACAGCCCCCATAAGATAGGTTCCCTTTTCTGCAAACACTGCTCCGCTGTATTTCCGGTCAGAAGAAAACGGTATCACATGCTCGCAGACCATAACAGGTCTTGCAGGAAAACGTTTCCTGAGAGCATTTGCCGTAGCGTTCTCATCGCGCAGCACATGCATAAGGCTGCACATGATCTCTTCGATTTCCTTCATATCAACGGCTTTTGGTTCTTCTGAAAACAGTTCCGCCTGTTTCCCATTTTCTGTCCCGGCAGTATTTTTTGTTTCTGCTATTTTTTCTGTATTTTCTGCTTTTGCTGCAGATCCCGGCTGTTCTGTTTTCTCTGGTTCGGATACTTCTTCCTGTTCCGGTTTTTCCGTCACAGACACATCCTGCTGTGCCACCGCTTCCGCAGCAGTGCCTTCTTCCATCTGATTTTCCCCGGACGCCTCACATTCCTTACTTCGGATGAACGGCTCTACTCGCTCCACGCACATACTGCCTTCTGTAATGGTTCCGGTTTTATCCAGACAGAGCGTATCTACTCTTGCCAGAGTTTCAATGCAGTACAGCTCCTGTACCAGAGTTTTTTTGTTTGCAAGTACAAGAGCTCCCAGCGTCAGGGCAACACTTGTCAGAAGTACAAGCCCCTCCGGATCATTCCCAGCACGCCTGCGACCATACTTACAATGGAATCCCTGAAGCTGTCGCCTACCATATAATACTGTTTATAAAACAGCATCGCTCCAATAGGCACAATGATAATACTGATCACCTTAAGAATAATGTTCAGAGAGTTTCTCAGCTCTGAATTATGACGTTTAAATTCTTTTGCCTCACTGGTGATCTGAGAAGCATAATTATCTTTTCCCACATGAATGATCTGGCAGGAAGCCTCACCGGAGGTTACAAAGCTTCCCGAAAACAGCTCGTCTCCCGGATTCTTTGGAAGATTGTCCGCTTCTCCTGTTAAAAGAGATTCGTTTACCTCCAGGTTTCCTTCCAGTATCCTGGCGTCTGCAGGCACCTGATCTCCTGTTTTCAGACACACAATATCATCCAGAACAAGCTCTTCTGTAGGAACTGTCCATTTCTTTCCTTCTCTCAGAACAATGGACTTTTTGGCTGTGAGAATCGCCAGCTTGTCGATTTGTTTTTTTTGCCCGGATTTCCTGAGCGATTCCGATCAGCGTATTGATAATGATGATACATACAAAACGCGTTTTTAAACGAGCCTACCATAAGAACCAGAACAAGCAGTACAAGGTTCAGAAAGTTAAAAAACGTCAGGGTATTTTCTTTTACGATCTGCTTGTAGGTTCTGGTATTGGGATTTTCGTCAGCATTTGTCTGTCCTGCTTCAATCCTCTCTTTTACCTGTTCCTCTGTAAGTCCAGTCAAACTTCCACCTCGCAATATTATTTTATAATATAAGCAGAGTAAGGCTGCAACAGCAGCCTCCGGTTCTGTCCCTTATGGAACATTCCGGATTCTGTCTGTCACAGCCTTTTTTCTTAATACTCTTCCTCTGCTTCCTCTTCACCTTCATGAATGTCGGATTTTGGCTTGGAAAGCCCTTCGATCACAATGTGATTCTTCTGAGCATAATCCCAGAGAGCCGCATGAATGGCTTCCTCTGCAAGAAGTGAACAGTGAACCTTTACCGGCGGAAGTCCGTCAAGTGCCTCCATAACCGCCTTGTTTGTCACCTTCATTGCCTCTTCAATGGTCTTTCCGATCACAAGCTCGGTTGCCATACTGCTGGTTGCCACTGCAGCGCCGCAGCCAAAGGTCTTGAACTTGCAGTCCTTAATAATATGAGTCTCGTCATCAATATCAAGAAAGATTCTCATAATATCTCCGCATTTTGCATTTCCCACTGTTCCAACGCCGCTGGCATCCTCAATCTCTCCCACATTTCTCGGATTCTGAAAATGATCCATAACTTTTTCGCTGTACATAATTTATTTCCTCCTGCTATGTGATAATATCGTATTTTATCTTCATTCCTGTCAGCTTCCAGAGTTCAGATACCCTGAATACAGGTCTTTTATTTCTGCTTCTTTACAAAATCCTCATAAAGAGGTGACATATTTCTCAGATTCTGAACAATTTCTTTCAGCTTCTCAACTGTGTAATCCAGATCTTCCTTTGTTGTCTCTTCGCTGAGTGTCAGACGAAGGGAACCATGAGCGATCTCATGAGGAAGTCCGATAGCCAGAAGTACGTGAGACGGGTCAAGGGATCCTGATGTACAGGCTGAACCGCTGGAACACAGATGCCATAGCTGTCAAGCATCAGAAGCAGGGATTCACCCTCAATAAACTGAAAGCTTACATTGACATTGTTCGGAAGTCTCTTTACCGGATCTCCGTTCAGCTTCACGTAAGGAATCTCTGATGTCAGTCTGCTGATCAGATAATCTCTCAGCTGGATTTCCTTAGCTGTACGCTCCTCCATGGTATTGACTGCCCGCTCTGCGGCAGCGCCGTATCCTACGATTCCCGGAACGTTTTCTGTACCTGCGCGGCGTTTGCGCTCCTGTGCTCCGCCGTGTACAAAGGAACGGATCTTTACGCCCTTGCGGATGTACAGGAATCCGATTCCTTTCGGTCCGTTGATCTTATGGGCGCTGGAGCTGAGCATATCAATATTGCATTCATCCACGTCAATAGGAAGCTGTCCAAAAGCCTGAACCGCATCTGTATGGAAAAGAATTCCATGCTCTCTTGCAATCATTCCGATTTCTTTGACAGGCTGAACGGAACCGATCTCATTATTTGCAAACATAATGGAAATCAGGATTGTTTCCGGGGTAATGGCTTTTTCCAGTTCCTCCAGACAGACGATTCCGTTTTCATCTACATCAAGGTAGGTGATCTTTGCTCCTCTTTTTTCCAGATATTCACATGTATGAAGAATAGCATGATGCTCGATCTTTGTTGTAATTATGTGATTACCTTTTGCTTTGTATGCTTCAAAAGCAGCCTTTAACGCCCAGTTGTCAGATTCGGAACCGCCGGCAGTAAAGTAGATTTCCTCCGGTTTTGCCTTCAGGACTCCTGCAATCTGCTCTCTGGCTTTTGTTACCGCCTCCTTGCTGTGGACTGCGAAATCATATACACTGGATGGATTTCCATAATATTCTGTAAAGTACGGCAGCATTGCCTCAACAACCTCAGGAGCTGTCTTTGTGGTAGCTGCATTGTCAAGATAAATCAATTTATTCATAATCTCTGTCCTCCTGCAATAATAAACAATGTTACATTTTCTCTTCCTGTTTTTTTCTGCTTTCTTCTATTAACTGACCAAGCATCAGAGTATCTACTGCCTGGGTAATACTGTCATTGATCCGCTTCCAGACAAGCTTTGCCACACAGATATCCTTTGTCTCACAGTTTTCCTCAGGGGACGTACCCGGACACTGTGCCGCTTCCAGACCGCCTTCCAGAACCCTCAGAATATCCCCAACAGAAATCTCCTCTGCCGGTTTTCCCAGGCGGTAGCCTCCGCATGCGCCTCTGGTGCTTTCCACCAGCCCGGCACGTTTCAGCTTTGCCATTAACTGTTCCAGATAGCTGACTGAAATATTCTGTCTTCCGGCAATACTCTGAATGGAAACAGCTTCCTGTTCACTGTATACTCCCAGGTCAATCATAGCTCGAAGCCCATATATTGCCCTTGTTGACAGCTTCATCTGCTCACCTCTTTTAATTCCCAGTATTTTTGTCGGATTTACTGTAATTACAGTAACAGATACTCTTCGTTCTGTCAAGGTTATTTTTTGCATATATTTACAAAAAGTTATCAGGATATAATTATGTCAAAACAGAATTTCATTAAGGGAACTTTTATCCTGACCTGTACAGGACTTGCCAGCAGGGTCATTGGCTTCTTTTATAGAATATTCCTGTCACATTCTATTGGTGCCCAGGGACTGGGACTGTATCAGCTTATGGTTCCTCTGCAGAACCTTGTACTTGCCCTTACCACCTCCGGCATACAGACTGCTCTGAACCGTCTGATCGCATCTCAGACTGCCTTAAAGCATCACAGAGAAGCAAAAAATATCTTCTGTACAGGACTTCTTACCGCTTTCTCACTTTCTGTGGGAGCCTCATGGATTCTGTATACAAATTCCGATTTTTTTGCCGGACAGATCCTGAAGCAGCCCCTGACAGAACCTCTGCTGCAGATTCTTTCCTTCAGTTTTCCTTTAAGCGCCATTCATTCATGTATCAACAGCTATTATTTTGCCAGAAAAAAAACAGGCATTCCTTCCGGACTGCAGCTTCTGGAGCAGCTTGTCCGGGTAGGCTCTTCCTTTCTGATCTGCCGGATCCTGATTTCCCAGAACAGGCCTGTTACCGCATCCATTGCCGCAGGCGGCGCCCTTGTTTCAGAGCTTTTTGCCGCATCTGCCGGGCTTCTGCTGATTGCGGCAGAGTTTTCCAGAGAACAGTATTCCTTTTTTCAGGCGCACAGTTTTGCAGCAAGGCTCAGGGAAATTTGTCATACCTCTTTTCCGCTTACCCTGAACCGGGTGCTTCTGACACTGCTTGGAAGCATTGAGGTAGTCCTAATTCCCCAGAGACTTCAGCTTTATGGCCTGTCCCCTTCAGATTCCCTTGGCATTTACGGAGTATTTACAGGAATGGCTCTCCCTCTGATTCTTTTCCCCTCCACTGTCACAAATTCCGCCTCTGTTATGCTCATGCCCTCTGTAGCAGAAATGCAGGCTCTTGGCTTCCGCAGGAGGATCCGGCACATTACAGGAAAGGCGTGTACCGGCTGCCTGCTTCTTGGAACTCTTTGCGCGGCAGGCTTTTTTCTTTTTGGTCCTTTTCTTGGCAATATTCTCTTTCACAGTCCCACTGCCGGGGTCTACATCCGCACCATGGCCTTTATCTGTCCTTTTCTGTATATGAATACTGCCCTGGTCAGTATCCTTCACGGTCTGGGAAAAAATGTACGAAGCCTGGTCCACAATGCCGCCGGGATCCTGATAAGAATTTCCTTTGTGCTTTTTGCTGTTCCTGCAATGGGAATCCGAGGCTATCTGTACGGAATCCTCATAAGCGAAATCCTTTTAAGCAGCCTTCATATTACCGCTCTGTACCGCTGCGAATAACCGTACCTGTTGATATTCACTCTGTTCACAAATAGTACTCTGTAAACATTTACTGTCCACTCCGTTCACAGCAACTTCTGAATGGTAACCTTCCGCACCCATCATGTTGCAGCTCTTCTGTCAGCTTCTCTATCGACAACAGATGAAGAATCGTATATAATACTGTCGAGGAGGAACAATTATTATGAGCTTTTCATTTATTAAAAAATTACCAACACCCGAGGACATCCGGAATGAATATCCGGTAGACTCTGCCATTCAGACATTAAAAGAAAAAAGGGATCAGGAAATACGTGACGTATTTACCGGAAAATCTGACAAATTTCTTGCCATTATCGGTCCCTGCTCTGCAGATAATGAGGATGCTGTGTGCGACTATCTGCTGCGCCTGCGTAAAGTCCAGGATAAGATTGCAGACAAGGTTCTGATCATCCCGAGAGTTTACACAAACAAGCCGCGTACCACTGGAGAAGGATATAAGGGAATGGTCCATCAGCCGGATCCGGAAAAGAAACCCAATATGCTTGCCGGACTGGTGGCTATCCGGAAAATGCATATCCGCGCCATTCAGGAAAGTGGCTTTACCTGCGCGGACGAAATGCTTTATCCGGAAAATTATCGTTATCTTTCCGATCTTCTTTCCTACGTTGCAGTAGGAGCGCGCTCTGTTGAGGACCAGCAGCACCGCCTGACAGTAAGCGGTATGGATGTTCCTGCAGGTATGAAAAATCCTACCAGCGGTGATTTCAGTGTAATGCTTAATTCTGTTACTGCCGCTCAGGGCTCCCACCGTTTTATTTACAGAAGCTGGGAAGTAGAAACCACAGGAAATCCTCTTGCACACACCATTTTAAGAGGCGCGGTAAACAAACACGGAGAGGCAATCCCCAATTACCACTACGAGGATCTTCGTCTTCTCTGGGAAAAATATCAGGAAAAGAACCTGCAGAACCCTGCAGTGATCATTGATACCAATCACTCCAACTCCAATAAGCAGTATGAGCAGCAGGTTCGTATTGCCAAAGAGGTTCTTCACAGCCGCCTTGTAGATCCTGAGTTAAAAACTCTGGTAAAAGGCTGATGATCGAAAGCTATATTGAATCCGGAAATCAGAAAATCGGAGGAAATCATATTTACGGAAAATCCATTACAGACCCCTGTCTTGGATGGGAAGATACAGAGAAGCTTCTG
>ENA-OQAA01000958-OQAA01000958.1-human-gut-metagenome-genome-assembly--contig:-NODE-958-length-16997-cov-7.531772_pt1 | contig 16997 bp, 20 predicted proteins | sample MGYA00242489_ERZ504515 | MGnify/ENA primary metagenome ERZ504515 (study PRJEB26092, sample SAMD00036237) | human gut metagenome | host: Homo sapiens | study: EMG produced TPA metagenomics assembly of...
AAAGTGGGGAAAAACACCCGCACTTTTGAATCAGCGAGTTTGCGATTAGCACCAAAGGATAGTATTGATAAAGACTACTTATTTTACTTTATGCCTATCGCACTAAAGCGAATCGAGGAAAAAAACGCCGTTTGTCACAGTAAAGCATTTGTCTGCAAAAGAGTTGAACAAAATTGAAATTCCTGTTTTGTCCTTAGAAGAACAAAGAAAAATTGCAGAAACGCTGAGCAAGGTCGATAAATTGATAGCATTTCGAGACCAGCAACTTGCTAAACTGGACGAGCTGGTAAAGGCGCGATTTGTGGAGATGTTTGGAGACTTGGTTGTCGGAGATAAAATACAAACTAGCAAGAAAAAAATCGGAGAGATAGCATCAGTTACAAAATTGGCGGGATTTGAATTCACAAAATATATTCAATATAAAGAACACGGTGACATTATCATGCTACGGGGACTAAACTGCAAGCAAGGAAAGCTGATACTAGATGACGTAAAGTGGATTGATAGGAAAACTTCAGATTTGCTACCGCGTTCAAAACTCTATTACGGAGATATTCTTATGACATATGCAGGAACGATTGGCGATGTTGCAATGGTTGATGAAAACGACAAATACCATCTCGCACCAAATGTTGCCAAAGTATCGATAAATAATAAAAAAGCGTATAATCCAATTTTTTTAATGTACCTTTTCCTATATTCAAACGATTACATTATGAGATTTGCATCACAAGTTGCACAGGCATCGATTAACATGGAAAAGATACGCAATTTTGAATATTATTTCCCTGATGTTACGTTTCAAAATCAATTTGCCACCTTTGTAGAGCGTGTAGACAAGCAGAAGCAGACCGTACAGCAAAGCCTTGAAAAGTTGGAATTGATGAAAAAGGCGCTGATGCAGGAATATTTTGGGTAAAAGGGTGTGCAGCAGCGGATTTTAGCGGTATAATAACGTTAAACAGAACATTTTACCACGAAAGGAGCATACGATGATGACTTTTGAAGAAGAAAGAGACTACAATAATGCAAAGTTTGATGCAATCAAGGCAAAGAACTCGATTCAAAAGCTGAAACCTGAGCTTCGGGAGCAACTGCTAAAAGAACTGGTTGGAGCAGAAGCGTATGCTGCAATGTGGCAGACATTTAAGCAATTATGCAACGGTCAGAGGTGATATTATGGAACATTTTATTACAAGTGTCCACATCAATGAGGTTCGACATCTAAAAGACATTGAAATCAAACTGAACCCTGAAAAGCGTCAGCATCTTATCCTGACTGGTAAAAATGGCTCCGGTAAAACTTCGGTATTGCAGGCGATGAAAGATTATCTGCAGGCAATCGATGATGGGGTCTATCAGGAATTGTGTATTCGGAGATCCTATAAATCGAATGATAAGCTTTCTGAACTTGAAAAAATTGTTGCCGAAACATTTGCAAAGTATAATTCTGGAGTAGAAGTAGACGTTTCAAATGTAGTAGCTTAGACCGTTTATATAGTCAGGGAGAATTTGTAACTGCTTACTTTCCGGCAGACAGAAAGACAGTGATTCATCGCGCAAAGGGAGTTCAAGATGTAAAACTAGAAAATCAATACAGTTTGGATGATACACCAGAAAATATTTTGCTGAAATATATGGTTCATCTCAAAACTCAACAGGCATATGCAAAGAATGAAAATGATTTAAGTGTCGAGAAGAAAATCGCGGAATGGTTTTCCCGCTTCGAAAATGCGCTAAAAGTATTGTTGAGCGATGACAGCATCCGATTGATATATGACTATAAAAACTATAATTTTCTAATTGAACAGAAAGGTCGAAATCCATATAGTTTGGATGAACTTTCTGATGGCTATTCTGCAATCATCGGTATTGTCGCAGACCTAATCCTCCGTATGGACCGCAACTGGTTGCTGAAAGGCGAACTGAGCCAGTACGATGTGGAGGGCGTTGTGCTGATCGATGAATTGGAAACGCATCTGCATGTAGAGCTTCAGCGCAAAATTTTGCCTTTCCTGACGGAGTTCTTCCCGAGAATTCAATTTATTATTACAACACATTCGGCTTATATTCTCAATTCTATCAGCAATGCTTGTATTTACGATTTGGAAAAGCAAGTGCGGTTTGCTGATTTTTCAAGCTATTCAGCAGATGAGATTGCTGAGGGCTATTTTGACGCACCAAATTATTCTGCCACTATGCAGGATAAAATTCTTCGGTATCAGCATCTTGTTAAGCAGGAAGAGCTTTCCGATAGTGAAAAGGCCGAGCGTGCCCAATTGAGAATTGAATTGAAGACCGCGAACAAACTATTAGAAGAAGACATTTCCGATGAATTCAATCGAATTGAAGAAAAGAAGGATTCTAATGGTTAAGATTGAACGAACAAATGGGGAAAACGCTAAAATTGCAATAGCGTCTCTTGAAAAAGAAAAGCAGAAAAAGAACGGCAATTACAACGCCTCTGAAATTTTTGATGCAATAAATGAAATATTTCACGGAAAATGCTATTTGTGCGAACAACGGGGATTTTACCAGGTCGAGCATTTGATTCCACATAAAGGCAACAAAGATCTTGAATTTGAATGGAACAATTTGTTTTTAGCCTGTCCTCATTGTAATAATATAAAAAGAGACAAATACACTCCGATTCTGGATTGCTGTAAAGTGGATGTTGATCAAAAAATTGCGTTTCGAAAGCATGGATATTGGGGAACAGAAGAATATCTAGAGTTCACCGCACTATCTGATGATGCAGAAACGAAAATGACAGTTAAGTTATTAGAAGAGATTCATCATGGCTCTACGCCGCAAAAGCAAGCAGAAGCCAAAATACTTTATGTTAAGATTGTAAAATCCATGCGCACATTTAAAAACTATGTACTGGAATATGAAGCGGCTAAGGGGCAGACAAAACTGGATACGTTAGAATTAATAAAACTAGAGTTAAAGTCCACTTCCGAATTCACTGCTTTTAAGCGTTGGTTGATTCGAGATGCAAAGGAAAAATACCCGGAGCTGCAACAATATTGCCAATAATCATCCTACATAAAGGAGCTGATTTTATGTCCAACTTCTCCTATCTCTCCACCCGCCCCGAATATTCCCTCTTCGCTAATTCTGCCATCGAGGCCGAGAAAGTGTTCTCCACCTCTCCGGCGATGTGCGCGGTGGGGTGCCGGAAGGCGTTGGAGCTGGCGGTGAAGTGGGTGTATGCGGCAGACAAAACCATCACGATGCCCTACAAGGACAACCTGCAATCCCTGCTGCATGAGCCGAGCTTCCGGTTCGCAGTGGACCGCAATGTGTGGAGCGTGCTGCCCAGCATCGTGAAGGCGGGCAATCTGGCGGTACATACGGGGCATAGTGTGTCGGCGGCGGATGCAGTGTTCAGCCTGCGGGGGCTGTTCGATTTCATCCAGTGGGTGGATTACTGCTACGGCACGGACTATGTGGAGCGCTCCTTTGATGAAACAGCCATCCCCGACGAAAAGGTAACGCTGGACGAAAAGAAGATCCGGGAACAGGAAAGCCTGCTGACCCAGAAAGATGCCGAGCTGGAAGCGTTGCGCAAGCAGGTGGAGAGTCTTTCGGCGGCGTACACGGCCAGCAAACAGCAGAACCAGCAGAGCCGCAGTTTCACCGCCGCGACCTGATGACCGAGGCCGAGACGCGGCGGAAGATCATCGACATCGACTCAAGGCCATGGCTGGAAATTCACCGGGCCGGACGCCGATGTGCGCACCGAGTACGAAGTGGACAATATGAACGGCGTGCTGGGGCAGAAGGGCTATGCGGACTATGTGCTGATGGGCAAGGACGGCTTGCCGCTGGCGGTCATTGAAGCCAAGCGCAGCACAAAGGACCCCAACATCGGGCGCAAGCAGGCTCAGCTTTATGCAGACTGTCTGGAACAGAAGTTTGGCCGCCGTCCGATGCTGTTTACCACCAACGGCTACACCACCTATTTCTGGGATGAGCAGAGCGGCCCGCAGCGTGCCGTGAGCGGGGTGTTCTGCAAGGACGACTTGCAGAAGCTGATGAACCGCCGCACCGAGAAAAAACTGCTGGACACCATCGAAATTGACGATAAAATCACCGACCGCTACTATCAGAAAAACGCCATCCGGGCAGTCTGCGCCCATATTACGCAGGGCTTCCGGCGCAATCTGCTGGTCATGGCTACTGGCACGGGCAAGACCCGCACCGCATCCAGCCTGACCGATGTGCTGAGCCGGGGCGGTCATGTGACCAATGTGCTCTTTCTGGCGGACCGCACCGCGCTGGTCAAGCAGGCGAAGGACGACTTCAAGAAGTATCTGCCGGACCAGTCGCTGTGCAACCTGTGCTCCTCTAAGGACGATAAGGCCGCGCGCATCGTGTTTTCCACCTATCCCACCATGCTCAACGCCATCGACAACGCCAAGACCAAGGACGGCGTGCCGCTGTTTTCGCCTGCTCACTTTGACCTTATCATCGTGGACGAGAGCCACCGCAGCATTTTCAAGAAATACCGCGCCATTTTTGATTATTTCGATGCGGTTCTGGTGGGCTTGACCGCCACCCCGAAAACCGATGTGGACCGCAACACCTACGACTTTTTCGAGATGGAACACGGCATCCCCACCTACGCCTACGATTACGACACGGCGGTCTACACCGACCATGTGCTGGTGCCTTACTACAACTACGAGGTCAAGACGAAATTCACAGAAGAGGGCATCCACTACGACCAGCTTTCACCGGAGGACAAGGCCCGCTACGAGGACGATTTTGCCGAGGACGACACCCTGCCCACCTTCATCCCATCCGAAAAGCTGAATAAGTTCATCTTCAACGCCAACACCGTGGACACGGTGCTGCAAGACCTGATGGAACGCGGCATCCAGACGGCGGGCGGTGACCGCATCGGCAAGACCATCATCTTTGCCCAGAACAAGCGCCATGCGGAGTTTATCCGGGAGCGCTTTGGCAAGCTCTACCCGCAGCTGGAGACCCAATACCCGGGTTTCATCCAGCGGGTGGTCTGCGATGATGCCTATGCGCAGTCCATTATTGACGACTTCAAGCAGCCAGACAAGCCGCCGTTTATTGCGGTCTCGGTGGATATGATGGACACGGGCATCGATGTGCCGGAGTGTGTGAATCTGGTGTTCTTCAAAAAAGTGCGCAGCAAAACGAAGTCTGGCAGATGATCGGCGTGGTACGCGGCTCTGCCCATCCCTTGCCTGCGTGGATGCCATCGACGGCGAATATACGGGCAAACGACGGTTTCTGATCTTCGACTACTGCGGCAACTTTGAATTTTTCCGTCAGAAACCCAACGGCTACGAGAGCGCGGACACCAAGAGTCTGTCCGAGAGCATTTTCTGCAAGCAAGTGCGGATCGCCGCCGCGCTGCAGGATGGAGCCTATGGGGACGAAAACTACCAGAACTGGCGCAAGATCTTAACGGAGACCTGCCGTGCCGAAGTGGGAGCGCTGAATCCGGAGCTGGTATCCGTGCGGCTGCACCGACAGGCCGTGGAACACTATCAAAAGCCGGAAGCCTTCGTCAGCCTGACCGAAACGGACAAGGGTACTCTGATGAAAGAGGTGGCACCGCTCATCTCGCTGGACGACAAAGATGAAGCCGCCAAGCGGTTCGATAACTTTGTGTATGGCTTGCTGCTCTGTGAACTGGAAGGTCTGCCGGGGCTGGGCCGCGCCCAGAAACAGCTGCGCAGCACGGCGGCAATGCTGGAAGGAAAAGCTACCATCCCGCAGGTGCAGGCAAAGCTGCCGCTCATCCGGGAGGTGCAGACAGACGAATTTTTGACCTCGCACGATCTGCTCCGCTTTGAGGAAATGCGGCAGGAACTGCGGGAGCTTATCAAGTTTCTGGTGGACGGTGTAGAAGGGCAAAAACCTGTCTACACGGCCCTTGCCGACCCGGTACTGGAACAGACCGAGGGCAAAGCGCTGGATTCCGGCTACGATTTCGGCGAGTACCGGGAACGTGTGAACCGCTATATCATGGAGCACCGCAGCGATACGCTGGCCATCCACAAGCTGACCCAGAACATTCCGCTTTCCCGGGGCGACTATACCGAGCTGGAACATATCTTCACCTGTGAGCTGGGCAGCAAAGAGGACTATGCACGGGAGTTTCGGGATACGCCCTTTGGTCTGCTGGTGCGTAAAGTGGCAAAGCTGGACCACGATGCTGCCATGCAGGCATTTTCCAAGTTCATCAACGACGAATCGCTGAATGCAAAGCAGATCGCGTTCGTGCAGAAGGTCATTCATTACATCGAGCAGAACGGTTATGTGGAAAGCAAAGCGGTGCTGATGAAACCACCCTTTGACCAACCCATCCTGTTTACCCGCCTGTTTGATGGCAAAACAGGGAGTGAACTGATGGATACGATCAATTCGGTGAAAGAGAATGCCACCCATGTGACGGCATAAAGTAGTGGAATGTACTGATAAAAACCGGTATAATTCAGGACTATCGAAAAATGAATATCCTGCAACGCAGTATGGCAAGTCAGGGAATTCTGAACGATACGCAAACGACTCTGGCTGATTACCTGATGAGCATCGCACAAATTTCCGTGGAGGATGCCGGAGCGATTTATATCGAGTTGAGCAGCATCCGCGGCAATTTTATGGCAAACATCATTCTGCGCATGATTGAAAATTATCACTTCCTGCCCGATATGGCGCAGAAACTGAAAAACAAACAAGCACTGGTGGAAAGCGTAATTGCAAATGAACAGCAGGAGCCTTCCATTACGTCGCCCATCAAAGATGTGTATGATGACCTTGTCAACAGCAAACTGGATATGATCGAGGGCCTCGTGCCGATCTCTGCCATCCAGTATGATGCTAAGATGCAGGAAGCAGAAAGACTTTAAGGGGAGTGCGACTTGTAGGATTGCTTTAAATTATCGAGTTAATCCGCAGGCTGAATAGATTCACTCAAATCGAATGAAAACGAAAAAATGCCCGCTCACCGTGGAGATCCGGCTCCATCGGTGGGCGGGCATATCCAATAAAACACCAGGATACCATTATGCTTTTCGTACTTCAGCTGGGATCTTGTTCTGGCTCAGATATCCCACAGGGAGGGCGCAGAGGTGGAAACTGCGGCGGCACCTGCGCGCATGGCGGCCATGACGTCGGCTTTGTCCCGCAGCAGGCCGCCTGCAATGACAGGCACCTGTGTGCGGGCGCTGATCTCGGCGATGACCCGGGGCATGATGCCGGGAAGGATCTCGACAAAATCCGGCTTGCCCTGCTCCAGCTGACCGGACAGGCTGGTCAGCGAGAGGGAATCCAGGATGAATGCCCGCTGGACGGTCAGCAGGCCGCGGTGGCGCGCCCGGCGGATCAGGGTCGGGCGGGTGGAGATGATGCCGTCCGGGTGGCACAGGGCGTTGAGGGAGTCCACCGCGATCTCCCGCGACGAAAGGCCGTCCACAAGGTCGATGTGAACTACGGCCAGTTTTCCGGCATCATGTATGCGGTGCACCAGCCGTCTACGGTGAGCAGGGTGCTCGCCAGCAGAAAAACGGCGCTGCAGGGCGAAGCCAGCGCAGCAGTCAGGGCTTCGTCCGTTTTCACAGCGGCGATCACCGGTTCGTCCAGCAGGGTTTCAGCAAGAGGATGCATTGGATAAGACTCCTTTCGAGCCAGATTTACAGAGATAGGGAGCAATCAGAAGATACGGCCCTTTCAGAAAACTCTAAAAGGGCCGCACCATGCGCAAACCAAGTTTATAAAAAATTGAGGGGTTTGTAAAGAGGATTAAAGAGGCATTATTTATGTGCCTGCACGGCTGCATTATTTTTCTTCAGCAGTACAGCGCATGCTATGGTAACTACAAAGCCGATCGCGATCAGTGCGTAGACCAGAGCAGTGCCAGCGTACTGTGTTCCGGGGGTGTGCACGCGAATCTCGCAGATGCCCCACTCGCTGACAGCTGCAAGAACGCCGCAGAAGATGCCGCCAAGGTAGGGATTGCCCGTGTGCTGGTACAGGAGACGACAAATCAGGATCGCAACAAAGATGAAGCCGGGCAGCGCATACACTGCAGTTGCGGCAGAAGCCAGACCGCCGAACATCGGGTTCGAGCCGGTAGCCTTGAAGATGCCGTAAACGTAGCAGAGGACGAACAGAGTGGGAACCGATGCGATAAAGCTGATCAGAAGGTTAGAAAGCAGCTTGTTTTTGCCGAGCGCCGTGCTAAAGTTAAAACTGTTGACGCTGATGGACATGACAATGTAGTACACGAGATACATGGGTACAACAAGGAGCATACCCGGGATGCGGTTGGCTCCAAACTTCATAAAGCCCCAGTAAACGATCAGGAAGTTCACATCCACAAAATAGTCGACGGCAAAAACCATCAGGATCAGGGCAAAGACTGCAAGCAGGGCCGCGCCGATGGATTTGAGGAGTGCATGCCCGGAAATAGCGATGCCGGTATTCCGGAAGGAGAAACCGTGTTTTTTGCCGTAGGCCATGTACCACACCGTGCACAGAACAAGAGTCAGTGCGCCGCACAGCAGAGAGATCAGGCCGTGGTACGCAGGGTTGGCCGAGTGGAAAAGTGCATCACGGTAAGATGCCAGTCCCTGCTTGTTCAGGAATCGAATAATGAGGATGGACAGGACGGCACTGATGATCTGGATGCCCCAGAACCATGCAACTGCGTTCTTATCGCCAACTGGGCGAAGGTCCTGCTCGCCATTGTCGGCACACTGGAATGTCTTGACGGAGCTGACCAGCCAAACCATCAGAGACCCGGCAAACAGCAGCAGACCGGACAGGGCGATGATCTTGAAGATGTTCCAGATGGTATAGGTGTAGCTGCTGGCGCTCAGAGCAGTGCCAGTGGGCATAACACGGTTAAAGAAGGTCAACACACGGTTCATGACCAGCGGGGACCACCAACCAGCCATATGCGTCTCGTTAGAAACAAAGATCTGGCGGCTTCCGGTCTTTCCGCCGTAATCCTGCTCATAAACGGTCTCTGCCACGCGCTGTTCACTGGTGGTTGCGGGGTCGATACCGAAATACAGGAAGGACTGTGCACTGTTGTTGATCACATATTCTGCCGGGCTGGAAAGGTTGGCTGCATACTTGTTGGCGTCGTTGGAATAGGTACCGTTATCATTAGCTTTTTCCGAGAAGAAGAACTCGTCGTTCTTGTCTGCGAGAACTGCGACATCTCGGGCACCGTAAACATCGGTGTAGCCCTCGCTGTTACGCACGATGGGATCGCTGTGGATCAGGAAAATGGCCTTGACAACATTCAGACTGTCGTTATCGCACTGCAGTGCTTCGCCAGCTGCCTTGCCACCGCGGGAGTAGCCCAGCAGCGAAACTCGGTCGGTATCAACGTAGGCAGAGTCACGCCGTAGCGTACCGCATCATAAAGGCCGCGGCCCTGGGTGAGCCATTCGGAGTCCGGCAGAGGTTCGCTTTCGCCCATGCCGTACATATCCACGCCGATCGCAACATAGCCGCGGCGGGCGAGCTCAATGCAGTAGTGCTGCATTTCTTCTTTGTTGTTGTTTCCGCCATGCTGTACAAAAATAGCGGGCGCAGGCGTTTCAGCGGTGGCGTTTTCCGGAATATAAACATCCATCGCAAGGGTATGACCGGATTCGGATTCAATGGTAACGTTCCGGATGGTCGTTTTGCCGGAGTTCGTCTGTAAAATGAAAGAACCGGCAATGCCTACGATGATGAGCGCGATGCTGACGATGAGACTGATCAGCGGCCTTGAAAGTTTTTTCTCGTTCATATGGGGGACCTCCTTTTTGAATCTGATTTTTCCGTAATAAAAATGGGGACACACTGCATCTGGACGATACAGTGCATCCCCATCTCACTTCTCTTGGGATGCTTCTAGTATAGCTTTTTGTAACAAAATGTCAATAGAAAATAAACAATTAAAAAATATTTTGTGCGCGAACTATAAAGTTGGGCGAAAACTATCAATGCTCTGCCAGTCGCAGCTTCGGCCAACAGCCTTGTGCCAGCCGGCCAGCAGGCGGGTGCGTTCGGTCTCGTCCATCTGCGGGGCAAAGGTCATGTTGCAGTGCCACAGGCTGCGGATCTCGTCCCGGTCCTTCCACACACCGGTGGCAAGGCCCGCCAGATAGGCAGCGCCCAGAGCAGTCGTTTCCCGGATGGCCGGGCGCAGCACGGTCTTGTTCAGGATGTCGGCCTGGAACTGCATCAGGAACTGGTCGCGGGATGCACCGCCATCCACCTTCAGCGAGGTGATGGGCACGCCGGTGTCCTTTTCCATAGCAGCCACAAGATCGGCGCTCTGGTAGGCAATGGATTCTTCCGCCGCGCGGATGATGTGGTTCTGGGTGGTGCCGCGGGTGATGCCCACGATGGCACCGCGGGCGTACATATCCCAGTACGGTGCACCCAGACCAGTAAAGGCCGGCACGATGTAAATGCCGCCGTTATCCGGCACCTTCTGGGCATAGTATTCCGCATCGCGGCTCTCCTGGATCATGCGCAGGCCGTCGCGCACCCACTGGATGACGGCACCGCCCACAAAGACGCTGCCCTCCAGCGCGTACTCCACCTTACCGTTCAGGCTGATGGCGATGGTAGAGATCAGGCCGTTCCGGCTGCGGCAGATGGTGTCGCCGGTGTTCATCAGTAAAAAGCAGCCGGTGCCGTAGGTGTTCTTGGCCTCCCCCTTGCCAAAGCAGCTCTGTCCGAACAGCGCAGCCTGCTGGTCACCGGCAATGCCGGCCACCGGGATCTGCACACCGCACAGATCGGTGGTGCCGTAGACCTCGCTGGAATCCGTCACGCGGGGCAGGATGCAGCGCGGGATATCCAGCGCTTTGAGTAGGGTGTCGTCCCAGTCCAGCGTGCGGATGTTATACAGCATGGTGCGGCTGGCGTTGGTGCGGTCGGTGACATGCACTCTGCCGCCGGTCAGCTTCCAGACCAGCCATGTGTCCACAGTGCCGAACAGGATCTCCCCTGCCTCGGCCCGCTCCCGCGCACCGGGCACATTGTCCAGGATCCACTTGATCTTCGTTGCGGAGAAATAGGCATCGGGCATCAGGCCGGTGTTCTCCCGGATGTAGTCTGCCATGCCGGGCTGCTGCAGCAGTTCATCCACCAGCGGAGCCGTGCGGCGGCACTGCCAGACGATGGCATTGTAGATGGGGCGGCCGGTGGCCTTTTCCCACAGGATGGTGGTCTCCCGCTGGTTGGTGATGCCAATGGCGGCGATATCGTGGGCATCGACACCGCTCTGGGCCACCACCTCGTTCATGACCCCATACTGGGTGGACCAGATCTCCATGGGGTTGTGCTCCACCCAGCCCTGCTGCGGATAGATCTGCTCAAACTCGCGCTGCTGCACCGCAATGATATTCTGCTCATTGTCGAACAGGATGGCACGGCTGCTGGTGGTTCCCTGATCCAACGCCAGAACATATTTTGTACTCATGCTTTTGCTACCTCCGTATCGTTTCAGGAGTGTGTATCACAGATTTCGCGTCGCCACAACGTCCACGCCGGTGCCGCACACATCTGCCAGCACCACCTGTCCGGTGCGGACGGGGGCGTGCAGGGTGACGCGGTCCAGCGCAGCCATGACCTCGGTCATCTTCTCTTTAGGTACGGCCTGCGCAGTTTTTACCGGGCAGCGCGGGTACAGACCGCCCTCCGCCCGCACGGTGCTGGTGATGATGCGGGTGGGATGAGTCAGCTCTTCCCTGCCGTAGGCGGCACCGTTGGGGCAGGCGTTTCCAGTTACATTATAATCATTTTCCGGGTCTACCTGCAAGTGGCAGCCGCAGGGACAGCAGATGCAAATGACTTCTTTGATGCTGCTCATTCTGCAATAACCTCCTCTACCGCAACGGTCAGCGGGCCGTCTGCTTTTTCCAGCAGGACTTTGGGCAGTGCGATGTGTTCCATCTCACCGGGTGCCATGCGCTGGCGCTTGAACCGGGCCAGCTGCCTGCCGCTGCAGGTCACGGTGATCTGGCTGGGGCCGTAGTTCTGCCGCACACGGAAGGAGATGTTCACGCTCCTGTCCACATCAGCGGGGCGCACCCGCTGCGGCACGGTGTAGCCCACGCCATTGCCCGGGATAAGATCGAGTGCGGCGGCATCGGAGCTTCGCCCTTCAAAACATAGGCCGCCGCAGAAGCACCGGCAAGGTCGCTTTCGCCGGAAACGAAGTCCACCAGATCATGCACGTGCACCACGTTGCCGCAGGCGAACACGCCGGGGATGCCGGTCTCCATATTCTCGTAGACCACTGCGCCCTTGGTGTGAGGTCCATGGGGATGCCCGCCTGCCGGGTCAGCTCATTTTCCGGGATCAGGCCGACGCTGAGCAGGATGGTGTCCACATCAAATTCCATCTCGGTGCCCGGATGGGGCGGCGGTTTTCGTCCACCTTGGCAACGGTGGCCTTTTCCACGCGGGCCTTGCCTGAATATCCACGATGGTATGGGACAGATACAGGGGGATGTCGAAGTCCTGCAGGCACTGCACGATGTTGCGGGTCAGGCCGCCGGAATACGGCATGACCTCCACGCAGGCCAGTACTTTGGCACCTTCCAGCGTCATGCGGCGGGCCATGATCAGGCCGATGTCGCCGCTGCCGAGGATGAGCACCCGCTTGCCTACCAGATAGCCCTCCATGTTGACATAGCGCTGGGCCGCACCGGCGGTGTAGATACCGGCAGGGCGGCTGCCCGGAATGCCAATGGCACCGCGGGTGCGCTCCCGGCAGCCCATGCAGAGGATGATGCTTCTGGCTTCCAAAATCTGATAGCCCTTTTCCCGGCTGACGCAGTGGATCTTTTTGTCCGGGGTGACGTCCAGCACCATCGTGCCCAGCTCCACCCGGACACCGGTGGAGCGCAGCAGTTCAATGCAGCGGCCTGCGTATTCCGGGCCGGTGAGCTGCTCGCCAAAGCGGTGCAGGCCGAAGCCGTTGTGGATGCACTGGTTCAGGATGCCGCCCAGCTCGTTGTCGCGCTCTAAGATAAGGATATCGCGCAGACCATGCTGCCATGCGCTGTAAGCTGCGGCAAGGCCTGCAGGGCCGCCGCCGACGATGACCAGATCAATCATGGTGCTCTCCCTCCTGCTTGGTTTCGCACAGTAAGACGTTGGTGCCGGCCTTATCCTGCAGCACGTCCAGCGGACTGATGCCCAGCGTTTTGCTGATCAGTTCCAGCACGCGCGGCCCGCAAAAGCCGCCCTGACAGCGGCCCATACCGGCACCGCAGCGGCGCTTGACACCGTCAATGGTGGTGGCGGGGATCTCTTCGTGCAGAGCGTCCAGAATTTCGCCCTCGGTGATCGTCTCACAGCGGCAGATCACGCGGCCATAGGCGGGTTCCTTTGCAATAAGCCGGGCTTTTTCTTCGGGCGGAAGCTCCTTGAAGCGCACCCGGGTGCGGCCATCCCTGTAATCCGCCTTGGGGGCGGGCAGATCGCCGTGAGCTTCCAGAATTTTGACGGCTTCTCTGGCAACGGCCGGTGCACTGGAAAGGCCGGGCGATTTCATGCCCGCCAGATCGATGAAGCCGGGTGCGCCTTCCGCTTCGCCGATAACGAAGTCGCCCGTGTCCACATTGGCACGGACACCCGCAAAATTGCGGATGGACTCGCTGAAGCGGATGTTCGGCACGCTGCGGCGCGCTGCGGCGCTGACGAAGGCCAGCCCGGCGGCGGTGCAGGCGGTATCGTCCCCTTCCACGGGTCGGCGTTCGGGCCGACGATCAGGTTGCCGTGGACGGTGGGGGCCACCAGAACGCCCTTGCCGTTTTCGTTGGGGCACTGGAAGATGACGTGGTGCACACGGCTGCCCTCGGATTTATCCAGCAGGTAGTATTCGCCCCGGGTGGGCTGGATGGTAAATTTGTGGGGTGCGGCCATATCGTGCACGACCTGCGCCGAGATGCCTGCCGCATTGATGATATAGCGCGTTTCCACAATTCCGGAGGAGGTGGTCAGCGCCCAGCCGCCGGCGGTCTTTTCGATGTGGGTCACAGGGCAGCTGCGGTGCAGCTCCACGCCGTTGCGCACAGCCACTTCTGCCATTGCCAGCGCAAACTCCCACGGGCTGACGATGGCGGCGCTGGGCGCATACAGCGCGCCAACCACATTGGGGGCCAGATTCGGTTCCATGGCAAGCGTTTCCTCTGCGGAAAGCAGCCGGATGCCCGGCACGCCGTTGGCGATGCCGTTCTCATACAGTTTCTGCAGGTGGGGCAGCTCTTCCGGGCTGAGGGCCAGCACCAGACTGCCGCACTGCAGGTACGGCACATCCAGCCGGGCGCAGATCTCCTTGGCCAGTGCGGACCCCTCCACGTTGAGCCGCGCCATCCGGGTGCCCGGTTCGGGGTCGTAGCCAGCGTGCAGAATGGCACTGTTGGCTTGGTGGTGCAGTCTGCCACGTCATTTTCAGCCTCGAAAATGGCGGTCTGCAGCGGGTAATGGGACAGCTCATAGGCGGCTGCCGCACCAATGACACCGCAGCCGATAATTGCTACATCCAGCATAAAAACCTCCTGATCGCTCCGTTTGCCGAATAAAAGAAAAAGAGCAGGACAAACAAAAGGGCCTTTCGACTCTCCCCTTGCTTGTTCTGCTCGATCCTCTGAACAAACTTTTATTGTCTTTATGATAATGCGATCTGCACAAGATGTCAAGCTTTTGTTGAAAATTTAAAGCTCATTTTTACCTGTGCGGCTTTTTCCTGCTCTTTGCGGGCGCGGGGGCTTTTGGCAGAGCACGGCCTGCTGCAGCATGGCCTGCAGCGCTGCGCCCGGCCACAAGGCCGGAGCCGAACGCCCAGTGCAGGTTAAAACCGCCGCAGCTGCCTGCGCAGTCCAGCGTTTCGCCCACAAAGTAAAGGCCCGGACAGCCCTTGAACTGGAAGTGCTGATCCACCTCCCGCAGGGCCAGCCCGCCGCCGGTGGTCTGGGCCTGCTTCCAGCTGCAGGGGGTCAGCCCCTCAAAGCGCCAGTGCTTGGCGGTGTGGGCCAGCTTCTGCCACTGTGCGGCGGTGAGCACGGCAGGCGCGTCGCTGTCCTGCAGCCCGGCGGCAGACCACACAGTACAGCCCAGCTTCTGGTTCAGCAGGCCCAGCCAGAAGTCAGCGGCGCTGCCCCCTGCCGTCTGGGCGGCGTGGGCCGCAAACAGGCTGGCAAGTGCGGTTTCGTCCACTGCCGGGAAGAGGTCCAGTTCCACAGCAGGAGCCTTGGGGCCGCGGCCCGGGGCCAGCAGGCCGGACAGCTGCATGATGCAGATGCCGGAAAGGCCGTAATCGGTGAACTGTACCTCGCCGTTCTCGCAGGCAAGCACACGGGCACCGTCCAGCAGGGATGCTGCTGCCTTGGCACGGATGCCAGCCAGCGCTTTGCGGGGCTTTGCGCACTGCAGGGCGGTCAGGCAGGGGTACAGCGGCTCCACCTGCCGCCGCACTGGGCGGCGAACCGGGTGCCAAAGCCGTCGGTGCCGAACTGCGGCCCTGCCTCACCGCCCATGGCGCAGATGACGGCATCGGCGCGCAGCGTTTCGGCAGAGCCGCCTGCCGTCTCGAACTGTACGGCGTAGCCGCTGCGGCTCTGGTTCAGGGTGCGCACGGTGCAGCCGGTGCGCAGCTGCACATGGTGCTGCGCAAGGTGATGCTCCAGCAGGGCCAGCACGTCCGCCGCCTGATTGGAGTACGGATACACCCGGCCCGCCTCGTCGGTGCGGGTGTAAAGCCCCAGCGCACGGAACCAGCGCAGCGGGTCGGCGGTATTTACGGCATCCAGCAGCGGACGAAGTGCTGCCGGGTCGGCAGTGAAATACAGCTCCGGTGCAATGCCGGTGTTATCCAGATTGCAGCGGCCATTGCCGGTGGCAAGCAGCTTTTTGCCCGGCTTCGGGTTGCGCTCCAGCACAATGACCTGTGCAGCGGGGGCACTTTGTGCCGCCGCCAGCGCGGCTGCAAGACCGGCGGCACCGCCGCCCAGAATGAGGATGTTCGGCATCCGGACACCTGCCTTTCTCAGTAGAATTTTAGGATCTGTCTTCATAAGCGGGGTGCTGTGCTTATGAAAACGGCTTTTTGTATCATTGTAGCAGAACCCTGCCGGAAACGCAACGAAGAGGCAGCTTTCCGTGCAGGTCTTTTTGCGCGGGGGCAGCAGGTATAAATGGCCCGGTCTGACAGATACTAGTGCTGCAGGCATTTTTAAGGAAACGGAGGAGCAAAAACATGAAAGCAACAGGAATCGTGCGCCGCATCGACGAGCTGGGCCGGGTGGTGATCCCCAAGGAGATCCGCCGCACCCAGCGCATCCGCCGCGGCGACCCGCTGGAGATCTTCACCACGGGCGACGGCGAGGTGATCTTTAAAAAGTATTCGCCCATTGGCGAGATGAACGCAGTAGCGGCCCAGTATACCGAGGTGCTCAGCAAAAGCTTTGCGCTGACCGCACTGGTGGCCGACCGTGACCGCATCCTTACGGTGAGCGGCTCTGGCCGGCGGGAGCTGGCCGACCGCAGCATCAGCCAGCCGCTGGAAAAGCTGATGGATGGCCGCAGGCTGTACCAGAGCGAGGGCATTGCCGAAAAGTGCATCCTGCCCTGCGAAGGCTCGCCCCGGGTGGTGCTGTGTGCCGCACCCATCATTGCGGCAGGCGATGTGACCGGCGTGGTGGCCCTGCTGACCGAAGACCGCACGGCCACGCCGGATGCCGCCCAGCTCAAGGCCGTGAATGTGGCAGCGGCATTTCTGGCAAGCAGATGGAAGAGTAAAGAACATGCCGGAGCGCTTTCCTTATAATAAGGAGGGCGCTTTCTCGTTTATGACAGAATTATGAATCTTTTAAAACATTTTTCCAAGGGGCTTGACAGCACCGGAAAAATTGGCTATAATGGTCTTAGCACTCAGGAACAAGGAGTGCTAAACAAACAAAGCGAACGCAAAAAGGAGGCAGGCGCTAT
>ENA-OQAA01000959-OQAA01000959.1-human-gut-metagenome-genome-assembly--contig:-NODE-959-length-16985-cov-3.602207_pt1 | contig 16985 bp, 22 predicted proteins | sample MGYA00242489_ERZ504515 | MGnify/ENA primary metagenome ERZ504515 (study PRJEB26092, sample SAMD00036237) | human gut metagenome | host: Homo sapiens | study: EMG produced TPA metagenomics assembly of...
TTTGAGGCGAACGCCGAGTTTGTAGCGTAGTTCCTTTGCTTTAGGTGGTTCTGACTCTCTTAGTGTTTCTTATGGTATGGAACCTGAACAAGAAGCCTTATCTATTGTTTCCTTCAAGGACTGAGAGGCCGCTTCCCCAGTTAATAAATTAAATCCCAATAATATTTATAAGAGCTTCGCCATCACCGACGCATAAATCTCCTGGTTACGTTTCTGCCAGTTGTTTGCAATGGTTGCGGCTTCGGATTCTGTCGGGGCTGTTACGGTAAGGTCGATGAGGGGAAGTCCCTGTTCAATGACCTGACAGCGCACCGAATATTCCATGTTGGAATTTTCAAAATAATCTGCTTTCACAGACATTTCGTTTTTTAATTCATAATGCTTTTCTTTTAAAAATTCATCAATATCATGCTGGATCGCAGGTGAGATATCGTTGGTGAAATAGTGGATTGTCTCAGCACCATCCTCCGTAAGATGGTAAAATGTACGGTGATGTGTAGACTCTTCTCGGATAAATCCCGATTCCAGAAGTTCGGATAAAGCCTGCTGTAATTTGAAGTAGGTTGTATATCCTTTATCCAGAATGAATTCAGATATCTGGGAATTGGTGAGAGGAAAATCAACTTGATTCAACATATACAAAATGATTAATTTATATAGCGTAAATGATTTGGCCATGGTTAATACTCCTTTCCCTGCCAGATGTCATGTGTTTTAAAGTACGACTGTAACTGATTCAGTACCTGTCTTTTATTACAGGTCCATAAAGGAGCGGTCAGAAGCTCCTTTGGTCCGTCTCCGGTCAGCCTGTGGATAACAATATCAGGTCTGAGGTGGCTGATGCATGCTCCGAGAAGTTCGTAATATTCCTGCGGATCTGGAACTGGAAATGGATCGGACGCATAGATTTCTGCCAGATCGGTGTCTTTTAATATGTGCAAAAGCTGCAGCTTGATTCCCTGGATATCCTGTCTGTTCAGATACTGTATGGTCTGAAGCATGTCAGGCTTTGTCTCGCCGGGAAGGCAGAGAATCGTGTGGACGATGACATCTATTCCCCGTCTGCGAAGTTCAGATACAGCGGTCTCGAATACCGGAAGATCATAGCCTCTTCGGATATAACGGGCAGTTCTTTCGTGAATAGTCTGAAGTCCCAGCTCGACCCACACAGGTTTGATCTGATTCAGACGTTCTAGAAGATCTAAGATTTCTGTGCTCAGGCAATCCGGTCTGGTTGCGATGGACAGAATCCGGATATCAGGATGCAGGATGGCTTCCATATATAACTTTTCCAGATATGCAAGAGAAGCATAAGTATTGGTGTATGCCTGGAAATAAGCGATGTAGGATGATCCGGTATATTTTTTCGCAGATTGTTTTTTACCGGATTCAATCTGCTCTGTGACAGACAGGGTATGGCTTTCGGCAAAATCACCGGAACCTCCGCGACTGCAGAAAATGCAGCCGCGGGTTCCAAGTGTTCCATCCCGGTTTGGACAGGTCATACCGCCATCGAGAGAAATCTTATAGAGCTTTTCACCATAAGTAGTTTTCAGATAATAATCGAGAGAATAATATCTTTTTTCTCCCCAGCGTACAGTCATATCAGATCAGTTCCTTTACAGCACGACTTACAACGTCGGCAACACGTGGATCAAAAGCTTCCGGAAGAATATTATTTTCATTTAATTCTTCATCCGGAACCAGACCTGCGATAGCCTTTGCAGTGGCAAGTTTCATTTCTTCCGTGATTGCAGTTGCACGTCCTTCCAAAGCACCTTTGAAGATTCCAGGGAAAGCAACTACGTTATTTACTTGGTTCGGGAAATCGGAACGTCCGGTTCCCACAACCTTTGCTCCGGCTGCTTTGGCAATATCCGGCATGATTTCCGGTACAGGGTTTGCCATAGCAAAGAGGATGGCATCTTTGTTCATAGAAGCAACCATGTCCTGGGTGACAATATTCGGAGCAGATACACCGACAAAGATGTCAGCACCTTTTAAAGCATCGGCAAGGGTACCTGTTTTCTGCTCCAGATTGGTTACTTCGACCATCTTTTGCTGCATCCAGTTGAGGTTTTGAGATCCTTTTCCGAGGATTCCGCTGATGTCACACATTGTCACGTCTTTGAAACCATAGGTGAGAAGAAGCTTTGTGATAGCAACTCCGGCAGAACCGGCACCGTTTACAACAACTTTGGCAGATTCTTTGTCTTTTCCAGTTACTTTCATGGCATTGATGATACCTGCAAGGACAACGATAGCTGTTCCGTGCTGGTCATCATGAAATACCGGAATGTCAAGGAGTTCTTTCAAGCGTTCTTCAATTTCAAAACATCTGGGTGCACTGATGTCTTCTAGATTAATACCACCGAAAGCAGGAGCGATATTTACAACAGATTTGATGATTTCTTCCGTATCTTGTGTATCAAGACAGATCGGTACAGCGTTGACACCGCCGAATTCTTTGAAAAGTACTGCTTTTCCTTCCATAACCGGCATTGCAGCAAGAGCACCGATGTTACCAAGTCCGAGTACGGCACTTCCGTCGGAAACAACAGCTACAGTGTTGGATTTCATTGTATAAGTATAGGCAGCCTCCGGATCCCTGGCGATCACCTTACAAGGTTCCGCAACACCAGGAGTGTAAGCAATTGCCAGATCTTCTCTTGAGTTTACGTGGGATTTTGCACAGGTTTCAATCTTTCCGTGCCATTCTTCGTGCATTTTTAAAGCTTTTTCGCTATTTGTCATTTTATGGATACCACCTTTTTATGAGTTTTTTTAATCATATCATTCATAGAAGAGCAAGTCAATATACGCAGAAAGCATGAAAAGTGAAACAATTTATTGTGAGAGGGTGCTGTTTGTGAAAAGATGTGCCGGGATGTGCAGTGGATTACTGTGCAGTGGATTACAAAAAAGTCCTTTAAAAATGTAGAGATATATAGTATAATAATGTCATGTTTCAACTAATATCGTCATTTCTGACGTAATTTTCCAGATAACCTGCAAATTAAGAAATGCTGAATCAATGAATGATGAAGTTATGAACGGGAAACCAGATAGAGAATGAAGATATATTTTGAGGTGAAAGGGCTATATGATGAAAGAAAAGTATGAATCTCTTCCGTTGGCGACATTAAAAGACCTGGCAAAGGCAAGAGGATTAAAAGGAATTTCCACCATGAAAAAGCTGAACTGATCGAGCGCATGCTGGAGGAAGACGAGAAAGTAAAGAATAACGCAAAAGAAACAGTAAAAGAATTATCTGCCAATACCGGAGATAAAGAAGTTCATGACATAGACAAGCTGGACAGTGGTATTACAGTGCGGGGATTCTTGAAGTTATGCAGGATGGATATGGATTTATCCGTAGTGCGAACTATCTGCCGGGAGATAATGATGTCTATGTATCCCCATCGCAGATCCGTAGATTAATCTTAAAACAGGAGATATTCTGGAAGGAAATACCAGAATCAAGACGCAGCAGGAAAAGTTCAGTGCACTTTTATATCTGTCAAAGGTAAATAACATTGATCCGATGAAGATCATGCACAGAAAGAATTTTGAAGATATGACGCCGGTCTTTCCGAATGAAAGACTGAGCCTGGAGTGCGGGAAGACAAGTACGGCCATGCGTATTATGGATCTGATGTCTCCAATCGGAAAAGGACAGAGAGGGATGATCGTATCGCCTCCGAAGGCCGGTAAGACAACTTTGTTAAAGCAGGTGGCTTTATCCGTGCAGAAGAATAATCCGGAAGTACATCTCCTGATTCTGCTGATCGATGAACGTCCGGAAGAAGTAACAGATATCCGCGAGTCTATTGAAGGGGAAAATGTAGAAGTTATTTATTCAACATTTGACGAACTTCCGGAACATCACAAGCGTGTATCTGAGATGGTGATCGAGCGTGCAAAACGTCTGGTAGAACACAAGAAAGACGTGATGATCCTGATCGACAGTATTACAAGACTTGCAAGAGCATACAATCTGACTGTTCCACCATCAGGAAGAACCTTGTCCGGTGGTCTCGATCCGGCTGCACTTCATATGCCGAAGCGATTCTTTGGTGCGGCAAGAAATATGAGAGAAGGCGGAAGCCTTACAATTCTTGCAACAGCACTGGTAGATACCGGAAGTAAGATGGACGATGTGGTATACGAAGAGTTCAAGGGTACCGGTAATATGGAACTGGTACTGGACCGCAAGCTTTCGGAAAAAAGAATGTTCCCGGCAATCGACATTCTGAAATCAGGAACAAGAAGAGAAGACCTGCTGCTTTCAAAAGAAGAACAGGAAGCGGTAGAAAGTATGAGAAAAGGTCTGAATGGGCTGCGTCAGGAAGAGGCGGTAGATAATATTCTGAATATGTTCTCAAGAACAAAGAATAACGAAGAATTAATACAAATGGTAAAAAAGAACAAAATTTATCTAGACAAAAAAATGATTCTTGTGCTACAATGAACAAGCTGTGTAAATGAAAAGAAATTTACGGCACATTTATGTGCGTGTCAAGAAAATAAAGAAGAGGTGAAAATCATGAAAGAAGGAATACATCCAAATTATTATCAGGCAACTGTAACTTGTAACTGTGGTAATACATTCGTGACAGGATCTACAAGCGAAGAAATCCACGTAGAAATCTGTTCTAAATGTCATCCATTCTACACAGGACAGCAGAAAGCAACTCAGGCTCGTGGCCGTGTTGATAAGTTCAATAAGAAATACGGAATGGACAAATAAGATTACAGGTATTGGGTTGAGGTTTTTGAATCTCAGCCCTTTTTTCTTTTAATTAAATGATACAGAATATATGAAGGAGAGTATATGAAATCATCGAATATTGGCGGGCAGGCGGTGCTGGAAGGTATCATGATGAAGAATCGGGACCATTATGCCGTAGCTGTCAGGAAGCCGGACGGGGAGATCTTTGTCCAGACAGAGGAATTTCACAGTGTTACCGGCAGATATAAGAAACTGACGACAATTCCGTTTATCAGAGGAGTTTTTAATTTTATTGATTCTATGGTGCTGGGAATTAAGACACTGACATTTTCCGCATCATTCTATGAAGAAGAGGAGGAAGAAAAAGAATTTTCCGAAGCTGAACAAAAGAAAAAAGAAAAAAAGGAAAGCCTTTTGATGGCGGGGACGGTTGCATTTTCTATTGTGGCTGCAGTGGCGATCTTTATGGTCCTGCCATATTTCCTGTCATCGCTGATGAAACCGGTTGTTCCGTCTTATCATTTGCGGACAGTGATCGAAGGCTTTGTAAGAATCGGAATCTTTATCATCTATATTTTACTGATCTCGAGGATGAAAGATATCCAGAGAACATTTATGTATCACGGTGCGGAGCACAAGTGCATCAATTGCATTGAACATGGGCTTCCGCTTACGGTGGAAAATGTAAGAAACAGTTCCAGACAGCACAAACGATGTGGTACAAGCTTCCTGTTCTTCGTGCTTGCAATCAGTATTATTCTGCTGCTCCTGATCCGGGTAGAGTCGCCGCTTATGAGAGTGGTTGTGCGTATCGCACTGCTTCCGGTGATCGCAGGTGTATCCTATGAGGTATTGAAGCTTGCGGGAAACAGTGATAATCCATTTGTTAACCTGCTGAGTAAGCCGGGAATGGCAATTCAGAAGATGACGACCAGTGAACCGGATGACGGGATGATAGAAGTTGCGATACAGGCGGTAGAAGCAGTATTTGACTGGAGGGCTTATGAACGGGACAATTTTCACACTTCGTAATCTATATAGGGACGGAACTGTCTGTCTGGAAAAAACCGGGATACCGGATGCAAAGTTAGATGCCTGGTACCTGCTGGAATACGAGACAAAGATCAGCAGGCTATGTTCCTTGCCGATCCGGATAAAGAGGTAGAGAAGGATAAAGCAGAACACTACCGAAAAGATATTGCGATAAGAGCACAGAGAATCCCACTTCAGCATATTACCGGTGAACAGGAATTCATGGGGCTGGATTTTAAGGTGAATGAGCATGTGCTGATTCCGAGACAAGATACAGAGACACTGGTAGAAGAGGCACTGAAGAAGATCCGGCCGGGGATGCAGATCCTGGATATGTGTACAGGATCAGGCTGTATTCTGGAAAGCATTCTGAAATTTGCAGAAAGGAAAGAAATCTGCGTGTCCGGAACCGGATGTGATATATCAGAGGAAGCATTGAAAGTTGCGAAGGAAAATGACAGCAGACTTCAGACCGGAGCAGTTTTTATACAGGGGGATCTGTTCGAGAACATCGCAGAAACATATGACATGATCGTATCAAATCCTCCGTATATCAGAACGGAGGAAATCAACCGTCTGGAAGAGGAAGTAAAGCTTCATGATCCATGGATCGCACTGGATGGGAAAGAAGACGGACTATACTTTTACCGTCTGATCGTGAAAGAAAGTGTAAAACATATAAAAAAAGGTGGATATCTTCTGTTTGAGACCGGTTTTGATCAGGGAAAGGATGTATCGGCTCTCCTGGAAGAACAGGGATATGAAGAAATCCAGATAAAAAAGGATTTGGCGGGACTTGACCGCGTTGTTATGGGAAGGTACAATAAAGAGTAATGTTAAGGAGGAAATACCATGTTTGATAAATTAGAAGATCTGCGCATCCGTCTGGATGAGATATTAAATGAACTTCAGGAACCGGATGTGGCAAATGACCAGAACCGCTTCCGCAAACTTATGAAAGAACAGAACGACCTGACTCCGATTGTAGAGGCGTATAATGAATACAAAGAATGCAAACAGGCAATCGAGGACAGCCTTGAGATGTTAGAGGAAGAGTCTGATGAAGAGATGCGTGAACTTGCAAAAGAAGAATTGAATGATAATAAGAAGCGTGTGGAAGAACTGGAACAGGAATTGAAAATCCTTCTTCTTCCGAAAGATCCGAACGATGAGAAGAATGTTATCGTTGAGATCCGTGCCGGTGCGGGCGGAGACGAGGCGGCACTTTTTGCAGCTGAAATCTACCGTATGTATATGCACTATGCAGAAAGCCAGAGATGGAAAGTTGAGCTGGTAGAGTGTGAAGAGATTGGTATCGGCGGAATGAAGAATGTAACATTTATGATCGATGGAAAGGGTGCGTATTCAAAGATGAAATACGAATCCGGAGTTCATCGTGTACAGCGTGTACCGGAGACAGAATCCGGCGGACGTATCCACACTTCTACTATTACTGTAGCAGTTATGCCGGAGGCAGAAGACGTAGATATTCAGATTGATGAAAAAGATATCCGTATTGACGTAATGCGTGCATCCGGTAACGGTGGACAGTGTGTCAATACGACAGATTCAGCGTACGACTGACTCACTATCCTACAGGAATCGTGATCTACAGTCAGACGGAGAAATCACAGCTGCAGAACAAGGACAAAGCATTTGCACTCTTACGTGCGAAGCTGTACGATCTGGAATGCCAGAAACGTCACGATGCCGAAGCAGAGGCAAGAAAGAGCCAGATCGGTACCGGAGACAGATCCGAGAAGATCCGTACTTATAACTTCCCACAGGGACGTGTGACAGATCACCGTATCGGACTTACATTATACAAACTGGATAAGATCATGAATGGAGACATCCAGGAGATCATTGATGCCTGCATCGCAGCCGATCAGGCCGCAAAGCTTGCAAATATGAATGAGGAAATGTAAGAATCCGGAATATGACAATCAGAAAATAGCTGAAACTAAAAGAAGGTAAATATAAAGGATGGAAGCAATACAGTTTAAGCGTGCAGAATTAGAAGATCAGGAGATTATTGCGCATTACTTTGAACATCATACCAGCAGAAGCTGTGAGAGAACATTTGCCAATGTTTATCTCTGGTCCAGACAATATCCGGTGAAGTGGGCAATTGTACAGAATGCACTGGTATTCAAAAGTGAGGATGAGAATCACGTATCTTTTGCGTATCCGGCAGGAGCACCGGAAGATGTAAAAAATGCACTGGAAGAGATGATGGAGTATTCCAAAGAAAAAGGCAGGCCGTTCCTGATGTACAATGTGACACCGGAATATTTCGAACAGCTGAATGAATGGTATCCGGAAAGATTTCAGATTGAGTATGACAGAGACTCTGCGGATTATGTATATGAATCAGAAAAGTTAGCGACGCTTTCCGGGAAAAAACTCCATGGGAAACGTAACCATATTAACAAGTTCAAAAGTTTGTACGATGGACGCTGGTCATATGAAAGCATGACCGGAGAAAATCTGGAAGACTGCTTTCAGATGGCATTAAAATGGCGGAAAGAGAATGAATGTGAAGACGACGACGAAAAAAGGGGTGAGATGTGTGTGGCATTGAATTCCCTGCGTCTGTTCAAAGAGCTTCATCTGACCGGAGGAGTTTTACGGATTGACGGAGAAGTTGTAGCATTTACGATCGGAGAACCTATCTGTGAGGATACGTATGTAGTGCATATTGAAAAGGCATATGCAGATGTACAGGGTGCATATACAATGATCAACCAGCAGTTTGTAGAACATGAATGTATGAACTACAAATATGTGAACAGAGAAGATGATACCGGAGCGGAAGGACTCAGAAAAGCAAAACTTTCATACCGTCCTGCCTTTATGGTGGAAAAGGGCGATGTGACAGAAAAAGATGTTTGAAGGACAAAAAAGACTTGCGGTGAGAAAGGAGCAATAAAATGATAGCGGATAAGATGAAAAATATGGTGGCCAACAGTTCGGCTATCCGTGCAATGTTTGAGGAAGGAAATCGTCTGGCTGGAATTTATGGAGCTGAGAATGTGTTTGATTTCAGTCTTGGCAATCCGAATGTGCCGGCACCGGAGGCTGTAAAGAATGCGATCATCGAGATTGTAAATGACACAGATCCGGTTGCACTTCACGGATATACCAACAGCAACTGCGGATATGCGGAAGTAAGAGCAGCGGTAGCAAAATCTCTGAATGAACGTTTTGATACGCACTTTGAGGGAAAGAATATTGTTATGACAGTTGGTGCCGCAGGAGGTCTGAATGTTATTCTGAAATCGATCATCAATCCGGGAGATGAAGTAATTGCATTTGCACCATATTTTGGAGAATATCGTTCTTATACAAATAATTACGATGGTGTGCTGGTCGAAATCTCACCGAATACTGTAGATTTTCAGCCGAAACTGGATGAATTCGAGCAGAAGATCACCTCTAAGACAAAAGCAGTCATTGTTAACAATCCGAATAATCCTACAGGTGTGGTGTACTCCGAAGAAACGATTAAGAAGCTTGCTGCCATCATGGAGGCAAAACAGAAAGAATTCGGAACGGATATTGTCTTGATCTCAGATGAACCATATCGTGAACTTGCTTATGACGGAGTAGAAGTTCCTTATCTCACAAAATATTATGATAATACAGTTGTAGGATATTCTTACAGTAAATCGCTGTCTCTTCCGGGAGAACGTATCGGATACCTGGTGATTCCGGATGAGATGAAAGACAGTGAAGAAGTGCTTGCGGCAGCAATGTGGCAACACGTATCCTTGGATTTGTTAATGCTCCGACACTGCAGCAGAAAGTAGTGGAAAAATGCCTGAATGAAAAGACAGACCTTTCTTTCTATGACCGCAACAGAGAAGACCTTTACAACGGCCTGAAAGAATGTGGATTCGAGTGTATCAAACCACAGGGTGCATTCTATCTCTTTGTAAAATCACCGGTTCCGAATGAGAAGGAGTTCTGTGAAGCCGCTAAGAAATATAATATTCTGATCGTACCGGGAAGCTCCTTTGCGTGTCCTGGATATGTAAGACTTGCATACTGTGTATCTCACGAGACGATCATCAATTCACTTCCAAAATTCAAAGAACTGGCGAAAGAATATTTCTAGGAGAGCAGCATGAAAGCATTTGAAAAAAACATTCGAAAAGTAGAACCATATGTGCCGGGTGAACAACCGCAGCGCAAAGTAATCAAGTTAAATACTAATGAGAATCCATATGCACCGGCACCGGGCGTGACAAAAGCACTGGAGGAGATGGATACAGACCGTTTACGTCTGTATCCGGATCCGACGGCAGCACCGCTTGTGAATGCACTGGCTGATTTTTATCATGTAAATCCGGATCAGGTATTTGTAGGAGTTGGATCGGATGATGTATTATCCATGTGTTTCCTGACATTTTTTAACTCGGAGAAACCAGTCTTTTTCCCGGATATTACCTATTCCTTCTATAAGGTATGGGCGGATCTGTACCGCATTCCGTATGAATGCCAGAAGTTAGATGAGAACTTCAAGATCGTAAAAGAAGATTACTACAAGGAAAATGGTGGTGTGATCTTCCCGAATCCGAATGCACCGACAGGGATTTATGAAGATCTGGCTGACGTAGAAGATATTATCGCACATAATCAGGATGTGATCGTAATTGTAGATGAGGCATATGTTGATTTTGCTGGACGTTCTGCGCTGGAACTGATTGACAAATATGAGAATCTGATCATTGTACAGACATTTTCAAAAGCAAGATCAATGGCAGGAATGCGTATCGGTTATGCAATCAGTAATCCGACTCTGATCAAATACCTGAATGATGCAAAATATTCTTTCAACTCTTATACTATGAACCAGACATCACTGGTATGCGGTGTGGAAGCGGTAAAGGATCAGGCATATTTTGAAGCGTGTGTGAATAAGATTATCGAGACACGTGAATGGGCAAAAGAAGAATTAAAGAATCTTGGATTCCACTGCCTGGATTCCAAATCGAACTTTATCTTTGCCATGCATCCGGATTATGATGCAAAAGAATTATTTGAAGCACTGAAAGAGAATGATATCTATGTGCGCTTCTGGGGCAGTGAGAGAATCGAACAGTATATGCGTATCACTGTAGGAACCAGAGAAGAGATGGAAGCAATGTTTGCGTTCCTGAAAAAATATATGAATAAATAAGAGGAGTTTCTTATGACCAATACATTAATACATGGAATTATTGATGCGTTAAGCGGAAGTGTGAGTAAAGAAGTCATCGTATTTCTGATCTCTATGATCCCGATTCTGGAACTGCGAGGAGCACTTCTGGTTGCCGGACCAATCCTCGGAGTGAAAGTGTCTACTGCGATACCGTTGTGTATTATCGGAAATATAATTCCGGTTCCTTTCATTTTACTTCTGATCACACCGGTGTTTAAATGGATGAAAGGGACGAAGACATTCAAACCGCTGGTAGATAAACTGGAGAATAAAGCGATGAGTAAGAAAGATCAGATCGAGAAATATGAATTCTGGGGTCTGGTATTATTCGTAGGAATTCCGCTTCCGGGAACCGGAGCATGGACGGGCTCACTGATTGCAGCGCTTTTGGGAATGAAGTTTAAGAAAGCATTTCCGGCTGTTGTCATCGGCATCTGCATGGCAACGGTGATTATGTGGTTTATATCGTATGTACTTCTCGGAGGCATACATTTGTTAGGATAAAAGAAGAAAGTCACATAAAAAGTTTTGGCGGAAACTTTTTATGTGACTTTCTTACAAAACGCTATCAAGAGAGGGTTCGTGGGAGGGGAGTACCGTCCAAACACGAACATTTGTGAAATCATTGTTTCACAATATAAAATAATACGTCAGGTTGTTGTATTATTTGTTATTATTTTATCAATCATTACCAAATTCGTAAATAGGCAAAAATGACAAAAAAATAACAAAGACTTATGCGAAAATTAGTGATAATGCACTTTCAATATGGACAGGTTTTAAAATGACAAATTATATGGTAAAATAAATAATAATATAAAGATTAAGATAAGGAGTAGTGTATATGGAAAAGAAGTATGACGTGACAGCACTCGGAGAGCTGTTGATCGATTTTGCGGTAAACGGGGAAAGTGAGCAGGGAAATCAGTTATTTGAAGCATGTCCGGGTGGAGCACCATGTAATGTACTTGCAATGCTGAATAAACTGGGAAGAAAAACAGCCTTTATCGGAAAAGTAGGTGATGATCAGTTCGGTAAATTATTGAAGGATACGATTACGAATACAGGAATAGAAGCAAAGGGACTTGTAATGGATCAGGATATTCACACAACACTTGCTTTTGTTACATACTTTCCCGGATGGTGACAGAGAATTTTCTTTTTACCGCAAACCGGGAGCAGATATGATGTTAAAGGAAGAGGAAGTAGATTATGATCTGATTCGTCAGTCAAAGGTATTCCATTTCGGAACACTTTCTATGACAGATGAACCGGTAAAAACTGCAACAAAGAGGGCACTCTCCGTTGCAAAAGAAGCCGGATGTATGATCACGTTTGATCCGAATTTACGTCCGCCGCTCTGGAAGACGCTGGATGAGGCGAAGGAGCAGATGGAGTACGGATTTGAAAACTGTGATGTACTGAAGATTTCGGATAATGAGATTCAGTTCGTATCCGGAGAAGAAGATTATGATAAAGGAATTAAGTATCTTCAGGAGAAATATCAGATACCGCTTATCTTCCTGACTATGGGAAAAGAAGGAAGCAGAGCTTATTATAAAAATCTTCGTGTAGAACAGCCGGGATTTACCGTGAAAGCAATCGAGACAACAGGAGCAGGTGACACGTTCTGCGGATGCTCTATCAATGGTGTGTTGAAGTATGGTCTGGATAATCTGGACGAAGAAAAATTAAAAGAGATTCTGACATATGCAAATGCGGGTGCAGCACTGATCACGATGAAAAAAGGTGCAATCCGCTCGATGCCGGAACCGCAAAATATCAAGGAACTGATCGGGGAATAAAAAAATTATGGGAGTACGCAGAATGCTGGCTGTATGGGCAGCAAAGATAAGTGAAAAAGCAAGTGTACACATCTTTCACCGCCAGGGTGTGACCTGGGCGGGGAAAATTGCATTAAAGATTGATCCAAGTATCCTGCACGATCTTGCAGGCCAGGTTAGAAAAGATATTTTTATTGTATGCGGAACCAATGGAAAGACGACGACCAACAATATGCTTTGTGCAGCAATTGAAAAAGAAGGCTATAAAGTAATCTGTAATCATACCGGATCGAACATGTTGAATGGAGTTGTAGCAGCATTTGTATTGGGCGCAGGCTTCAGTGGTAATCTGGATGCAGATTATGCCTGTATTGAGATTGATGAGGCATCAACCAGAAGGGTATTTCCACATTTTAAGCCGGATTACATGGTGTTGACAAATCTGTTCCGTGATCAGCTTGACCGCTATGGTGAGATTGATATTACAATGAACATCTTAAAAGAAGTGATGCAGAGTGCACCAAAGATGAAGGTGATCGTGAACGGAGATGATGCATTGTCCGCATACCTTGCAATGGAAAGCGGTAATCCGTATGTGACTTACGGTATCAGCGAAAAGGTAGTGAATGATAAAGATTCGCATGAGATCAGAGAGGGACGTTTCTGTAAAAAATGCGGGGCTCCGTTGAAGTATAATTTCTATCACTACAGCCAGCTTGGAGATTATGCATGTACGGGCTGTGAGTTTAAGCGGCCGGCAATTGTATATGATGCATCGGATGTAGTGGTCAGTGATCATCTTGCATTTACAGTTGAGGAAAGACATCTGGAAGCCAATTATAAAGGCTTCTACAATGTATATAATATTCTGGCAGCATATGCAGCGGGAAGAACTGGAGGACTTGGACTGGAACATTTCCAGGACATGCTTGCAGAATTTAATCCGGAGAATGGCCGCATGGAACAATTTGATGTACAGGGCACAAAGATCGTGCTGAATCTTGCAAAGAATCCGGCGGGATTTAATCAGAATATTTCTGCGGTAATGCAGGATGAATCTATGAAAGATGTAATCATTGTGATCAATGACAATGCACAGGACGGAACGGATATTTCATGGCTATGGGATGTGGATTTTGACAGATTCAAGGGAGCAAATATCAATTCCATTACGGTAAGCGGTATCCGTTGTCAGGATATGAGATTACGTATGAAATACGTAGATATTACGTCCATGCTGGAAGCAGATGTGGAGAAGGCAATCCGTGAAAGAGTAGAAAATGGATGTGGTAACCTGTATGTACTGGTGAACTATACAGCTCTGTTCAGTACCCGGAATGTATTGAAAAAGATGGAAGGAGAAGGATAATGGAGACTAAGGATATGAAACTTACAATCGGTCATCTGTATCCGGATCTTTTAAATCTGTACGGAGACAGAGGGAATATTGCATGTTTGATGAAACGCTGTATCTGGCGGGGAATAGAAGCAGAGACAATAGAATTCAACACCGGAGATCAGATCGATTTTTCAAAACTGGATATCGTTTTGCTGGGAGGCGGTTCCGACAGGGAACAGGCAATCGTGTGTAAAAGTCTTCTGGAGATCCAAAGTGAATTCAAAGATTATGTAGAAGATGGCGGTGTGGTCATCGCAGTGTGCGGCGGCTATCAGCTTCTTGGGAAGTACTATAAAACAGATGCCGGAATGATCGAGGGCCTGAATCTGGTGGATATCTATACGGAGCAGGAAGAAGGACGTCTGATCGATAATATCGTTCTGGACAGTGAACTTGTAGACATGCCGGTAGTAGGATTTGAAAACCATGGCGGAAGAACTTATCTGAATGGAAATAAACCGTTCGGAAAGGTTCTGTACGGAGCCGGAAATGATGGTAAAAGCGGTTATGAAGGTGTTGTGTATAAGAATGTGATCGGAACCTATCTGCATGGTCCGCTGCTTCCGAAGAATCCACAGGTCAGTGATTATCTGATCAGAAAAGCGCTGGAAAGAAAGTATGGCGGAGAAGTGATTCTTACTCCACTGGATGACAGTCAGGAAAAAGAAGCAAATGATTATATTTATCACCGCTTTGTAAAGGAATAAGAACTGTCCGGCAAAAATCGTCAGTTTTTCAAAGGAAAGCTGAGATTTTGCTTTTTGCGGTATTGTGTGGATAAAAAGAAAAGGAGACAGTAAAAATGCGTGTGGAACGTTTTAAAATGGAAAGAGAAGGTCTGGTGACAGAAGGACAGGAAGTAGAGATCAGTGAACGAAGTGCCGTTACCGGCCAATATACATATCTGGTCGAACCATCCATGCTATGTCAGGAATCTACCGTACCAGACAGCGGATCAGAGCAAGAAAAGGAAAGATCAAGAAGATTGAACAGACGGACAGGGGATTTTATCTGCTTGTGGAGATTGACGAGTAAAGGGAAGAAGAAACAAAAGACCTGTCGTTGACACAGAAGAAAAAAGCACATATAATCTATAATAGCGGGAATAATAAAAGACACAATAAAAAGAAGGGAAACGGATAGATGATAGAAAACAATGATGAGGCAAAAAGAAGTAAGATATGGACAGTCGTTACGTCTGTTACATCTGTCCTGATTATAATCGTAGCAATATTTCTTCTGATGAAGATGTTTACGGGGAATCCGTTAGAAGGTTTCTGGACGGATGAGGACGGTAATATGAATCTGAAGATCAGTCGTGATGGTCAGATGACGGTAACTATTCCGGCATCGGGAGAAGGAAAAGATACAGAAGTTCCGATGACATATACGATGAACAAAGAATCCAAGACGATTTCTATACAGCAGGACGATGCACAGATTCAGAAAATTGCAGAAAAGTCGGATGGACAGTATACAACAGAGACTTTAAAAAATGCAGTACAATCCATAGGAACGACATTTGAATATAGTATTGATGACGGAACGCTGACATTGACAGAGCGTGAATATGGAGAACAGATGATGTTCAATAAGAATTAAAAATGACAGCCCCTCTATATGTATGGTATAGAGGGGCATTTGTTGCTATAAGGATAAATGCGGATACGCAAGAAGAAAAAAAGAAGTTTATATATCATAAAAACGGAGGGAAAAGGATGGAAGACTACAGAAATAAAACGAAAAAAGTACAGATCGGTAATGTGTGTATCGGCGGCGGGGAGCGGATTGCGATCCAGTCTATGACGAATACGAAAACAGAAGACGTGGAAGCCTGTGTGGCGCAGATCTTAAAGCTTGAAAAAGCGGGATGCGATATTATCCGGGTTGCGGTTCCGACGATGGAGGCAGCAGAGAGTATCCGCAAGATCAAGGAACAGATACATATTCCGCTGGTGGCAGATATTCACTTTGATTATCGCCTTGCAATTGCCGCAATTGAGAACGGGGCAGATAAGATCCGTATCAATCCTGGAAATATCGGGGATGAAAAAAGAGTCCGTGCAGTGGTAGAAAAAGCAAAAGAATATAATATTCCGATCCGTGTCGGAGTGAACAGTGGTTCACTGGAGAAGCATCTGGTAGAAAAATACCATGGTGTTACGGCAGAAGGTCTGGTAGAAAGTGCACTGGACAAAGTACATATGATAGAAGAGATGGGATATAACAATCTGGTAGTCAGTATCAAGTCATCGGACGTTATGATGTGCGTGAAAGCGCATGAGCTCCTGGCACCGGTATGCCCGTATCCGTTACATGTCGGCATTACAGAATCAGGAACCCTGCTGGCAGGTAATATCAAATCTTCCATCGGACTGGGGTTGATCTTAAGTCAGGGGATCGGTGATACGATCCGTGTATCGCTGACCGGAGATCCGGTAGAAGAGATCAAATCCGCAAAACTGATCTTAAAGACTCTGGGGCTTCGGAAAGGCGGGATCGAAGTGGTATCCTGCCCAACCTGCGGAAGAACCAAGATCGATCTGATCGGACTTGCAAATAAAGTCGAAGAAATGGTGGCCGATATTCCGCTGGATATCAAGGTGGCCGTTATGGGCTGCGTAGTCAACGGACCAGGAGAAGCAAAGGAAGCAGATATCGGAATTGCCGGCGGAATCGGAGAAGGTCTTCTGATCAAGAAAGGTGAGGTCGTGAAGAAAGTAAAGGAAGACGAATTATTGGAGACATTGAGACAGGAGTTGTTACACTGGAATGAGTAAGCCGTTTTTTGAGGTATTTCCGACATTAAAAGTAAAAGATGATATTCAGATG
>ENA-OQAA01000960-OQAA01000960.1-human-gut-metagenome-genome-assembly--contig:-NODE-960-length-16968-cov-1.823526_pt1 | contig 16968 bp, 19 predicted proteins | sample MGYA00242489_ERZ504515 | MGnify/ENA primary metagenome ERZ504515 (study PRJEB26092, sample SAMD00036237) | human gut metagenome | host: Homo sapiens | study: EMG produced TPA metagenomics assembly of...
CCTGTTATGACTTGGATTATATTACAGTTTGTGTTTCTTGCAATGCCTGTCGTCCTTCCGGCACTGTTGTACAGGAGCAGACGTTACTTCATGGCAAAATTCTACGATAAAATGATATGGAGCGAAAAGGCCCGCAGGTTGTACACCCATGTGCTGCTTATCGTATTGCTCCTCTTCCATTATGTCTATACGAGCGGACACCCCGGCGAGTTCGGTGTTGTGCCATCCACCATTGTGTGTGCCGCATGGGCCTCTTTCCGGCGGGCGGACCGATGGATGCGCTGTTTGCTCGACCGGCCGAAACGTTTCGTCTGGTTTGCGCTCTTGGCATTGGTCATCGGCTTCGTGCCGCATCTGTACACGATGTCCGTAACCATCGCCTTTATTCTTTTGGCTGCCCTGTTCTACCCGTCGGCAAGGGTCATGTCCGAAAGGACAGACATGCGCAAATTCCTCGAATGGCTGGAATATCCCGGAGCATTAGCCGACAGTTATCATAGTATCATCACGCAAGACTGCATGATAATGCGGATAATGGCAGTCCATACAATCCGCACGATATGAATCATCAAAAACAGAACGAAAATGAGAAATAGAAATGAAGCACCCGCCACCATACTGGCCAACACGGAAGTGTTCGACTATCTGAAAGAAAAAGTCGGCGAGCGGAAAACAAGAACAGAAGCCTACTGCGACCTGTTGGATAAATCGCTGGCAGGTTTCGTCTCCCCGTTTTTAAGGAAACAAGACTACGACCTCGGTCCCTGCCAGTGCCATGTGACCGTTTCCGACCTTGCATCCGAGTGGCATTGGCACCGCGCCACCGTCCGCTCGTTTCTGGACACGCTCGAAGCATTCGGGCAGTTGGAACGTATCCGGCTGGCGAAAAGCGTCATCATTACCATGCACCTGCGAATCGGCACGCCTGACATGCCGGACAGTGGGCAGAAAGAAACGGACTTTGCCACAAGAATACAAGGAATATTGTACGATTGGGTGATTGGCAAAGCAACTTCTTTCGATGTCGGCAAATCATGCGGACAAATCATGCGTCAGACCTTGGCGGAGATAACCGGACAGGACAGCCGGGCCTATCCGGACAACCATTCCGGCACGACATCCGTGCATACCCTCCGATCAGAAGAACAATTGCGTGAGACCGTTTTGGAGTGTATCGCCCATGCCGCCCTATGGCGGGTTCTGCGCAAGTCGAGATTCGACGACGGCTCACCGCTCGTGCAGTTCTTCCGGTCCGATCTCGGTGGGGAATGGGCGGCGTTCATCGAAGCTCGAAAGAGCTTGCAGAGCTTGTTATCGACGGAAAGCCGGATGGAACGGATTTCGGTATGGACGAAGAGACGGAACGCCTCGAATCGCTTCGTAAACCCTTTCTATCGCTTTTAGCGAAGGCGCAGGAAGAAAGTTGAACAGGGATTCGCAGACAAAGATTGTATAACCACGGGCAATTCTCCCCGGTTCAGGTTCAAATATCCTTCCAGTTATAGCAGGCATCCGGGCTTGCCCGTCTGCCACTGAACAAAGGAAGGGGGAGCCTAATACCCCGACGACATTCGTCGGTGGAAGGGTGTCCGTACAAGCAGCAAGCTGGGGACACGGGGGATTGTCCGAAATAACACGGAAGCAGTATGGCAAATGCAAAACAGGTTCTTGACGTTCAAGTGTCGAAAGGAATCACCGCCGCCCAAGGCAACGAACATCTGCGCAATCGCAGCAAAGAGGCAGAGAAGTACGCATGAGTAAGGCAACTACGATCCCACTCGCAAACATCTGAACTTCGAGATTGCGTCCGGAGGCAAGATACGCCCTATTGACACGAGCCGTAATATCCCGGAACGGATGGCGGACATATTGGGCCGTCGCGGAATAAAGGACCCCAACGAGGGACTGATCGAACCGAAATACCGCACGGTGGTAAACATCATCTTTGGAGGTTCGCGGGAGCGGATGCACGAACTCGCATTCGGTACGCAGAAGGTGGATTTTGAAAAAGGTGCGGACAATACCAGCATCAAAAGGAAGAGCGACATCGAACGTTGGGCAAAGGATGTCTATTCATTCGTTTGTGGCAGATACGGAGAGCAGAATGTTGCCGCCTTCATTGTACACCTCGACGAGTTGAATCCGCACGTGCATTGCACGCTTCTGCCAATCAAAGACGGGAAGTTTGCGTACAAGGAGATATTCGCCGGAAAGGACAAGTTCGAATATAGTGCGAGAATGAAACAGCTCCATACGGACTTTTTCGCCGAGGTCAACACGAAGTGGGGAATGGAGAGAGGTCGGAGCGTCGCCGAGACCGGCGCACGGCACAGGACGACGGAAGAATACCGCCGTATGCTCTCGGAAGAGTGTACAACTATCGAGGAGAATATTGACCGCCACCAAAAAGTGCTTTCCGATCTTCATTCGGATATACGGCTGGCAGAGCGCAGGGTAAAGGGTCTCACTTCAATGGTGGAAAACCTGCGACGAGAGAAATCCGAAAAGGAGGCCCAACTGGCAGCACTCGAAAATGACATGAACTCCCGAAAAGACGATGCCTTGGCCATATCCGCCGAGAAAGAGAAACTCGAAAAAGAACTGGTCGCTATCCAAGGGAAACTGGCAGACAAACAGGAGAAGTTACAGACTGCCGACCGACAGCTTTCCGACCTCAAAGAGAATATGGATGCCATTCAGGAACGCACGGAACAGCTTAAGGAAGAAGCCTACGAATACACCCGTGATGTACATTCCAAAGTGGACAGCCTGCTCAAGGATGCCATGCTGGAAAACATGGTCGATGAGTGGCGGGAACTGTCGGCACGTATGAAGCCCTCCGAACGGCAACTGTTCGATGGCACCCTCGTGCGCTCCGTGGCAGAACAAGGCACGGAAGTCATGCACTGCGCCACACTGTTGTTCCTCGGCATGGTCGATGATGCCACTACATTTGCCGAAACACGTGGCGGAGGTGGTGGCGGCAGTGACCTCAAATGGGGACGCGATGACGACGAGGACAACCGGGCATGGGCGCTCCGCTGCATGAGAATGGCGAGCCGCATGATGCGTCCGGCCATCGGCAAAAAGCCCAAACGATAAATGGCAAAGATTGCCTGAAAACTGAATAGATTACAATTAAAAAATTGGAATTATGACAAAGAATATCATCTTTATCTTTGCGGCGTTCTGTACGCTGCAAGCCCGTGCGGATGTACAACCCACGGAGAAGGATACTGTACGCTGCATGTTCCGTTACGATGACACTGAACTGCTGCAGCCGTTACAGCCCTCATATCTTGACGGAGTGGTCGTCCCGGCACGGGGAAACGGCAACTGGTTCGTCAGTATCGCCGGAGGCACGACGGCCTTTCTCGGCACCCCGCTTGGCTGCGAAGACCTGTTCGGGAGGTTGAACCCTCGTATAGCTTGCCATTGGCAAGTGGTTCACCCGTGGTAGCGCACGCATAAATTATAGCGGCTTGCAGTTCAAGGACGGTACGCTGGCCGTGCAGGAATACCACCACCTCCATGCGGATCTGCTATGGAATGTGCTCGGCGGCAGTTATTCCCGTCAGGAACAGGTACGCTGGCATCTGGCTCCCTTTGCCGGTATCGGGCTGCTGCATCATGCGACCAACGGCATAACCCGTTTGCAGTCTCTTATGGTATACAGGGGCAGTACCGGATTTCCAAAAGGGTAAGCGCCCTCGTGGAACTCTCCGGCGCAACCACTTTCCAAGATTTCGACGGGTATGGTAAGGAGAACCGTTTTGGTGACCACATGTTATCGCTTACCGCCGGATTTTCTTTTCATATCGGCAGGGTCGGTTGGAAACGCGCCATAGACCCAAGTCCTTATATCCGCCGCGATCAGTGGCTTGTCGAGCGCGTAAATGCTTTGTCGGAAGAGAACCGTCTTTATGCAGGGCAGCATGACAGAGACCGACGGACACTCGCTGAGCTGAAAAAGATTCTGGAAATCGAAGGATTGCTCGACAAGTACAGCCATCTTTTTGATGACGACGATGCATTCGACGGCAACCGTTATCCCAAAAACAATTACAGCGGTCTGAACTCGCTTCAAGCGAGACTTAAGAACCGGAAGTGGGACGGGAAATCTCCCTTGGATGGGAAGGGTACACAATCTGCCGACACAATTCCCCTTTGTGCGGGTCAAGACACACTCTGTATGCAATATTTGGCTCGTATGCAGAACGGAAAAGAGTGTATCGGCTCACCCGTGTATTTCTTCTTCCAACTCAATACGGCGCGTCTCACGGATACCTCCCAGACGCTTAATCTCGACGAGTTGGCAAGAGTAGCGAAGAAGTACGGGTTATCGGTAAGCGTCATTGGTGCAGCTGACAGTATGACCGGAACAGCATCCGTAAACAATGTCTTGAGTGCATCAAGAGCCGATTATATCGCTGAAGAATTAATCAAACGTGGGGTGTCGGGCGACAAGATAACCAAAACTCACCAAGGCGGCATTTCCGATTATGCGCCCAATGAGGCCAACCGCCATACAAAGGTTATGCTGCATCTCAAATAATACTTTTTGTTCATACGATATAAAAACATTTTTTTTTCGTTTATGGAGAGCCTGTCTGTGAAGATCGGCTCTCTTTTTAAACGGAAATCTGACTGTTTGATATTTTCTAATCGGTAACGAACATCGTAATTATTTATTATATACTATCTTTGCATTCAGTCTTTTACCGGTATAATTCATGAACATGCAAAACTCTTATCTGACCTCGAAGCCGCACTACGAGATTCTGGACGGACTGCGCGGTGTGGCGGCTGCTATGGTAGTGGCCTTTCATCTGCTGGAAGCGCATTCCGGCGGCAACCATCTGAACCAGATTATCAATCATGGCTATCTGGCAGTCGATTTCTTCTTCATGCTTTCGGGTTTCGTCATCGGCTACGCATACGATGACCGTTGGAACCGGATGAGCACGGGAACCTTCTTCAAGCGTCGTCTTATCCGGCTACAGCCTATGGTGATCATGGGGAGTATCGTGGGAGCCGCGCTCTTTTGGTTTCAGGATGCCCCCTGTTATCCGGCAATGGAGGGCGTGTCCGCCGGTGCGGTGCTGCTGGTCATGCTGCTGGGTTGTACGTTACTGCCTCTGCCGCTGAAGTGGGACGTCCGGGGATGGATGGAAATGCACCCGCTGAACGGGCCGGCATGGTCGCTTTACTACGAATACATCGGCAACATATTGTACGCCTTGTTCATCCGCAAGTTCAGCAAGACGGCATTGACTGTCCTCGTGGCGATAGCGGCGTGCTTCACGGTACACCGCTGCCTTACCGCACCTGCCGGCGACATCGTGCGGATGGCTTTGAACTGGGAACAGCAGTACGTGGGACTGGTCCGGCTGATGTACCCCTTCTTTGGCGGACTGCTCCTGTCCCGGCTTGGCTGGCTGATACGCACCCGCAAGAATGCTTTTGGGTGGTGCAGCCTGATGATAATCGCCGTGCTTTCCGCGCCCCGTATCGGTGGGGAGGACGGGTATTGGATGAACGGGCTTTACGAGGCTTTCTGCATCATCTGCATTTTCCCGGTTATCGTCTCGATGGGAGCGGGAGGCAGGATAACGGGCAAACGCTCCGCTGCCGTATGCAAGTTTCTGGGCGACATATCCTATCCCGTCTATATCACCCACTATCCGCTGGTCTATATTTATACGGCATGGGCGTTCAACCGTCAGGCGACACTTGCCGAAGGCCTTCCTTACATGCTGCTCACGTTCGTCGGGGCGTTCGCGCTTGCCTATGCCTGCCTGAAGTGCTATGATCTCCCGGTGCGCAAATGGCTCACGGAACGTTTCTTGAAGAAGAAATAAAAAGCGGTAAAGAAATCCTATATTTATTATCGTATTTCTGTCGGATGACAGATAAAGTTTCCGACGCCGAAGGTGTTTTGCGGACGACACAATCAGATAACGCGAACCCAAATGTCTATTACTGTTTCGCTGATAGAAGAAAAGCCCCTTGATGCCTTTGCCATAGGTTTGAGGGGCTTTTGGGGAGGCTACAAACCTCTTTTTGTTGAATAGGTTCTTTTGATATTGTCACACCTTTTTCTATCCCGACCGACGTATAAAACGTGCGTGTGCATGTCGGTTGTACAGGCCAAAGACATACCGGGAGAATAAAAACAGCACTGCCCGCCTGTAGAGGGGTTTCCTACAGACGGGCAGTGAGTAAGACACGGAATTAAAGTTTGGCGGTTGTCACTGGATAGTTACGCCACTGGGCGGTACGTAGGCTGCACGGATGCGGAGAGGTCTATTGATGCGGGGTGCTTTACCGGTAGTGCCGTTATCATTCGTGTATATATCGTCCCAATCACTTTCTGCATAACCACCGTCTGGCAGGGCCTTGGTGGCACGGGCATAGCTGGTGCTCTCTGGATAGATATACGCAGGCCATATTCCTGTTCTATCTTTTGCTGCCGCCGATGACCAGTAGAAATTGTTCTGGAACTCCGTGTATGTATTGTAATAAGAGGTAAGAATACTTTCCAGTTGGGAGATACCGGGCAGGAACCAACCGGAAGAATTGCTCATGCCCTGTACGGCTCCATTGGCATTGCGCTTGTTCTTGTTATAGCAATATTCCGCCGCTGAGCGGGGTTTTTCGTTCAGGTTCATTTCTGATTGTCCAGCTTGGGTAATAATGCGCCGGGTAGCTGCCGCCCCATGTTTGTTTCCTTCCGTCCATTCGTTATTTAGCGGACCTCCGATGTATTCACCATTACAACCCCATTCCAAACCGTCATAGATATAATCCCCTTCAAACTCGTTCAGGGGGTCGTAATGGGGATATATATTCCTCATAGGCTTCCACGTAGATAGTGCCTTGAAGTCTGCCTTCATAATACCACTGTACCGGCAACAGACCGTGCTGTACGATTCAATGGTACGGGTACGTGGCGTCTGCGTGTTGTTGTCGGTGTACGAGATGTTGACGGTGGCGGTGCGGTCTTTCGTGCTTAGGTTTTCGTCCAAGTAGAATAGATGCGGTCACGGCTCCTGCTGATGGTGTATTCGGTGTTTTGGGCAAGGGTGTTGGTCACCAAGTCCGTGGTGAAGTATTTGCGTTTGCCGTTTCCCGCAGTCCATTTCTGTCCGGTCGCCAAATGGGTATCTGTACTCATGTCGGCAGAGAGTGTTCCATTCTCCATATTTTCGGCTGGCACACGTTCCATGCGTATCCAAGTGTGACTTTCCGGGTCGGCTATGCTGACTTTCATCTTTGGATTCTCATCTTCCTCGAAGAGGTACACGTCCAAAGGTGTGATACAGAAGTGGGCGTCGTGGTCACGCTCGCGCAGCATGGACAGGTAGAACGGGTTGTTCTGCTCGGTGATGTTGACGCGGGCATCGAAGGTGATGTGGTCCGGGTTGTTGCCCACATGGGTCAGTCCGCTGATGACGATGTTGTTGGCGTAGTGCCTGTTGCGTATCACCTTGAAGTCATTCACCGGGTTGCCTCCGAGATAGAAGGTATATTCGGCCTCGATGGTGGTGTTATCCTGATTTGCGGGCAGGGAGGGTCGCCGTTATAGGTAGTGTAGTAGGCTCTCATCTTGAAATAGGTAGCCTTACTGTTTTCGCCTACAAGTCTCGGCTTCCACCGCTGCTTGTCAACATCGTCCTCTACTCCAGCCGGATACTGATAGTTTTCCGGATCTTCGTCCGGTTCAATCATGTTCTCGAACATGTAGAAGGTCAGGGAGGCGGCCCCGCCGTGGTTGTAAACGACGGCATCGCTCTGTATGTTTTCTACATTGCGGTATGGCTCATCGGTAGTCAGGCTGGTCTGGCCATCGGCAGGCTCGGTCAGGGGTACGGCGGTAGGCATGTTGTACACGCCCCATTCCGCAATGGAAAGGCGGGGCAGTTGTCCGCTCTCGTCCGAGTGGTCGGAATCGATACTGATGTTGATGTCGATGCGGGCCATCAGTGCCTTGAGCTGCATCGTGAGGCTTCCCTTCTCGGTGAGGTTCACGGTCGCGCTCTTGCCCGCCATCGGCATTCCCGTGCTGGGCAGGGTCGTGATGTCATCGCGGGTGTTAGGAGTATATTGGCAGGATCGTACACGAACGCTTCGAGCAGCTCCTTGGGCTTTTTCCCGTCTTTGCTATATTGGGGGAAATTATCGGGATAACCGTCGCCGTTGGCATCAGTTACCACTCCGGAGTCACGTTGGCCAAAGCGTAGATGGTAGTTTTTTTGCGAGTGCCGGATCTTTAAACACGTCCGTAGGAATGCTGACATTGGTCGTATTCGCCGACGGAGCCATATACGGCGAGAATACTTTCGTGTTGCTCGATTCCAGATAGTCGCCGTTTTCGTCGAAGAAGAACAGGTAGAGCTGGTTGATGCGCTTCTCCTTGTCGTCCTTGGCGATGGCCGAGCGGGTGACGACTTGCTGCGGCAGCATGTTCTGGCAGACGGCTCGATGGTGAATCCGTCGCCGGGCGGAACGGTACCGCCGCCAAAGTCCTCCTCCGTGGTGCAGGCTGCCGGCAAGAGCATGGAGGCCACCGGCAGGAAATAATAAAGTATCTTTTTCATCTTTATGCTGTTTTCGGTTGTTGTTTTATTGGATAGAGACGTCGCTGTCGCCCCCGTCTTCCCAGAACTCGTTATCGGCGGCAATAAAGTTCAGCGCGAAGGTTTCGCCCACGAAGTTGAGCTGCGCCGTATAGCGGACACCCGCACGGGGCTGGAACTGTGTCGGACGTTCGGCTGTAGCGGTCTTATCCGCCCCTTTGTAGGTATATTCGACGGAAACCTCCACGTCCTTGCCGAAATAAGTGCCGTCCGTGGCGTTGCTCAACAGAAGCAGGTGCTTGTCGCCTATCGGGCTGACGGAACTGTTGGGAGCTACTGCAAGCCCTGTCTCGTTGTTATATATCTCGTATGTGCCGGGATAGGTGCCGCTGTAGGTGTAGAATCCCTCTTCGTTGGTATTCTTGCTGAAATCGATGGTAATCGAGCGGGTGAAGTGGCCCGACAAGGTAACACGCTTGACGGTAACAGTTTCCTTCTTTTCATCTCCGTAATTGTAGTTGTTCACGGCGAAGCCAAGCCCGTCATGATGTGGCTGAAATTGAAGCCACGTTCCCCGTGGTACGCAGGTGGTTATAGACGACGGAAACCATCGCGTCGGGTGTCTGCATGTCGTTCAACGTGGTAGTCGCTACATCGCCCGTCTCGCCGAACGGCATGGTGAACGTCAGTTTCGGCACGCCCCGTGTGGTGGCGCTGGCGGGACTTTCCACTGTAAAACCGTCCTTCGGGTAATAGGCGAAAAGGTGGTACCGATAGCTGTCGGGGGGAGGTCGCCGCCGGATTTTCCGTCGTGTTGTACCATCTTCGCGGGCCGCCACTGTTATTATAGTCATAAGTGCAGGCCGAGCCGTTGTAGGTGACGGCTTGATTGAAGAACACGTCGGGGAAGGCGTTGCCGCTCTTGTTACCCCAGTTCGCGCTGCCCGATGCCCAGTCCTTTTCGGTGTTACTGCCACGCTGATAAGGCACGCAGTAGCCCAGTACGCCGAACGTGCCGCCGGTGGGGAATGCGTCGTGGAACGTGCTCCGGGTGAGTTTCTCCACGGTAATGACCGGGGCGGCAAAGTGGATGGCGTCGGGACTGTCGGCTTCGGGCTGCGCCCATTCCTCCTGCTGGCAGGCGGAGCAGAGAAGCAGGAGAGCCGGAAGTATGTATCGTTGCTTCATTTGGATGTTCATTTTATCGTCAAGTTACAGATAGCTTATAATTGGGTTATTGGGTCACGTCGATGGTTACGTTCCCGCCTATGGCGTCGCTCCATGCGTTGACCGTGGGCGGTCGAACACGATATAGCCTCCGCCGGTGAGGGTGAACGAGTAACGGTAATGGTTCGCCGCCTCCCACATGCTCACGGTGGTGGCAGGCAAGGTGTAGGAAGCGGTCTTTCCCCTCTCGGCATCGGTATCGTAGGTGACAGTCAGTTTCACCCCGTCCGTGAGCGATTGCGGAATGAGTAGCAGGTCGCCCGACACGTCCGCATTTCCGGCTGGAGTTACGGAAGTCTCTTTCTCCACGCTGACGGTTCCCTCTGCCGTGTTGCTCCACAGGGGTTCCTTGCCGCTGTCGTAATCTCCCTTGACATCCAGCCCCTCAAGGGAGATGGAATGTACCGTGCGTTGCCACCCTCACTGCGTGCCGCAAAGGTGATGCGTGCCAGCAAATGTTGGAATTTGAGGGCTACCGGACCGGGAGGCTCTGTCTGGCCTGCCATGACGGAGATACCCGTCTTTTTCGCCGTCATCAGGTCGTGTCCTTTCGTGGCGTCGAAGCCTTGACGGTAAATGTGCCGTCCGTGCAGGTGGCGGAGGACACGGCATCGCCCAGCGTTTCCACAGACGGATAAAGGGCGTAGAAGTCGTAGGTATTACCGGGGAGCCAGTATCTCGTGCCCTCGTAACCCCACATGCCGGAAACGTATGTCACTTTTTCGGCGTTAAACACGCTCGTGGCCGTACCGCCCGTTCCGTCGGTGTAGTTCCCCCATACGCTGAACGAGTTTCCATCGGTCAACATTCCGTCCGCGTCGTCGATGGCGGCCCGTGTCACGGCGGGACCGGCAAAACGGATCGCCCCGCTGTTGCCGCTTGTTTCCATGTCCGGGCCCGTGCTTTCCGTACAGGCTCCCAGCAGGCAGGCGACAGCCGGTATGAACAAGGTTTTGAATAGGTTGTTATTCATAATCATACATTGTTTCTTTATATCCGGTTATTTCTGACGCTACCGGTAGCGTAAATAAGGAGCAACACTCCCGTTAGTGGCTATGAGGGGACATTCAACCCCTCATAGCCTGATGTGATGTCTTTTCGGCTATTGATGCAAGCGATTACTCTCCGGCGTTTTCCGGGGTTACATCACTATTTGATGCGTCAGCCCATTCATCTACATCAATAACTTTGAACTCAATTACCTGCTCCTTCAACTCTGGATCAATCGTGCTACCGTTGATTTCTACTGTATAGTTATATTTGAAACCTTCAGTCCATTGGTTCTGTACTGTGCCGCTAACATCGCCTTTATATGCCAATTTCCTTTGAACTGATTTTCACTTAATTGTTTATTTGCTGCATCATAGAAAGTTGCGGTAAAGGTTACTTCCAGATTTTCGTTGCTTTGTGGAATGACAAAGCAGGTCGTAGTGTGGGTAGCGTCCTTAAATTCTTCGGCAATATCCCCTAATGCTCCGAAATCATAGTCCTCTGTTGAAACACTTTGAGTAGTCCAATTGATATCTGGTTTCCCGCTTTCGGCATAAGTCGCTGTAACATTAGTTGTTTTTACTGCATTCACCTTGATGTCGGAGATTTTCATGGTGTAGTCATAAGCGTCCGTGTTCTTGAACGTGAACTTCACCTGCGACAACATATGGTAGAAAGATAAGTTTACCGGACCATTATTAGCTTCTTTTGCAGTCACCTCTTGGGGTATAGCCACAATCAAATCTTTCGTATTGTCTACCGAGTAATTTGGGAATGTCAACACTCGAGAGGTTGCATTAAACTCTGCATTCTCAATTTTATTACCACCATTGGAGTAAGCGCCAAAACGGTACTTCTTGCCATTTATCCAATAAGCAGTCTGTGTGGGATTCCAAACCGTCCCCTCCGCTCCTACAGTGCCTCCGTCTACCTGAACATTGGTATATACGGAAGTCCATGAATCATCATAGTTTCCGAATACGAAGAACTTCTGAAGATTCTGCTCCGTTGTTTCAGTCACACTACTTCTCGTTGAATGGTTCACGAAAGTTCCGAACTGGATCGCCCGGCTCTGCGGCATATCCACAACTTCTTCGTTCGTACAGCTTGCCAGTGCTGCTACAGCCACTCCAAGCACAAAAAAACTTTTCTTCATAAGATGTAAAAAATTAAATTAAAAATTTGGTTATTTAGTACCTGTTGTTTTATTCGTTTCAGTCAATGGGCAGCGGTATGTCCACCCATTCTCCCCAGCCGTCCACATCTACGTCAAAGCTGCCTCCGCCTTCCAGCCCCTCGTCGTTGGAAATCGACAGCCCGCTCACGACGATAACGCCACCCCGTGGTTGTCCTTTCACTTGGTCTGTGACATCGAACTCGAAGGTCTTGAACTTGCCGTTCACCATTCTCACCTCCAAGTTCAGGCTGTACCTTCGCCCGTCCGTACCGTTTCGTCCGTAATGTTCACCCGGATAGTCGGGTACGCCGAACGACTGTACCAGCGCTTCCGCTCCGTAATCTTCCAGCGTACAGTCGAACATTACCGTGGCTGCGGTTTCTCCGGTATGCCCATCGTTCAGATAGACCGTTTCGGCCATGCCTGCCAAGCTCCGCGTGCCAAGGCCACGTATTGTTGTCCGCTTTCGAACTCGTAACGTATCATATAGGTGTAAACCAATGGACGCAAGGTAACCGGCAGCTCCGTCGGGGCAAGTGTTTTTTCTGCCGTGTATTCTTCATGTATGCCCCGTAAAGCATGTCGGGCTGGTTCACGGTACGTTCCCCCGCGTGCAATTCATGGAAAGAACTCCGGGTCACGCCGCGTGTGGTGGCTGTGGCGGATTCCGAAGCGGCCACGCCATCGAACACGATATATTCCGTATCATTGTTGTAGAACAACAGTTCGTGCGTGCCTTCCGGCATGGCGATCCGTCCTCCTTCATCGGGCAGATTGCTCTCTATACGCTGTCCGTCGCTGGTATAGACTTGGACACGTATTCCGTCGGCCGGAGCAGGACACAAATCTTCATAGTCGTACTTCCAGTCCTCTTCCCATAATTTTCCCAGTCATAGGCGTAAGTACGTTCCCATTCCTGTTCCCAGTCGGAAGAGAGATTCACCTTCACGAAAGACCATGCTCGTCGTGGTCGTAACACAGGTCTTTCCGGCAGCTCGTGGAAAGGAATGTCAATCCTGCAAACGTAAGCCCCATGAGGGTATATCGTAGCGTTGCTTTCATCGTGCGCCTCCTTTCTTTTTATCGGTATCCCACAACCGCCACACAAGGGCAAACTTCAGTTTCAACGGACCGAAGTAATTCATTCGGTTTGTCTGCTGGTACACATAGTGCCCGTCGATGGGAAGATATTCTTCGTACTTGCTGTGCATGTACCCAGACCGATACCGGCTTCCAGCGAGAGCCGCCGTCCGATGGGGAACATGTAGCCGTAGCTGACACCCACCATTTCGGCCTCGCCCTGATAGCCCTCTTTGCCGTTTTCAAGGTCGTACCACGTGAAGCCGCCGAACACGCCGAGGTAGTGGCCGTGCCACGGGCTGCCTTGCTTCTGTCCGAACCACCAGCGTCCCTCCGGGCTGATTGTAGCTACTTGGTAACATTTGTGCTTGCCGTCATTATTCCACCATGCCATGTCGCCTTCGAGGTTCACCGTCCAACGGTCGGCGATACGGTACTCCACTTCGAGCGAAGGCATCAGTATCGCATCGTAGAGCAGGTTGGTCTTAACGGCCAACCGCTGTACTGTCGGTCTATGCGGTTGCACGGTCGCTTCCTTCCGCACCGTTGCCGGCTCGGAGGCCGGTTCCGCCACGCTATCGGGTTGCAGGGCCGGTTCCGGCTCTTTCACTTTCGTCTCTTTTTGGGGAATGACTTTTACGGGCGGTTCGGGTTTACGGTAGCAGGCCACCGAGAGGCTGGAGCGCAAATCCGGGAAGAAGTTTTCCAACATGTAGGTGTACGGCATACCGCCCCGCAGGTCCATGAGCCGTTTTTTGCGTCCGTCCACTACGCGGCCTGCCTTGTCGAACACCCATACGGGCGTATGGTCAAGGATATGCAGCACCTCTTCCTTGTATAATATGTCCGAGGCGGCGACCATTTGGCGCAGCATGTCCCACGCAATACCTTCTCCATGTATGCAGATCAAACTGTCGGGGATTCCGGCGTGGCGCACGAGATAGGATTTCAGGGAGTCGGCCCTGCGCTCTGACAGCACCCCGTTGAGACGGTTCACACCTTCGGGCGATGCCCACGAGCGTATCACGACGCTTTCAAGGCGGTCCGCACCGTGTTCTTCACGCAGGGTGCGGATAAAACGCTCCAGTTCCGCGCGGTTGTCCCGGAAGAGCATGTCCACTTCCCTGTGGCCCTGCCGGTAATGGATACGGGCCGAGTCCAACTCTTGCGCATGAACATACCCGCCGCAGAATAAAAGAAATAATAACAGTATTCGTTTCATTGTCATAATTCTGTCTATGCCAATTTATTTATATCAGCTATTTATTCAATCTCTGTACGTTTGTCCGTGCCGTGCTTCTTTCTTTAGAGGCAAAAAAGCACCGAACCAACAAATAATCAGCCGGATAACTGTCAGTTATGCCGATTTATTTGTTCGTTAAAAAGACTATCGGAAAAAAGGTCGTATTATTCGGACACTCCGGGAAAATTTGTCCTACTCAAAGAACTGAAACGCAATTTTTTGCAGATTTTTTTTGTGGATAATTCGTGTTTTTGTAATTTTGTGGCTGAAAACGAACGATTAAACCAACGATTTAACCAACGTAAAATCATACCCTCCGTTTTTGCAACTCCCCTTTCCGTCTTATCTCTTTCTCTTTCATGGCCTTATCTATTTCCTTATAGCGGCTACGGAATTTCATGAATGTATCCCGCGAAATGTCGAAACGCCTGCATATATCGGCAATCGTACAGTTCCGCTTCAACATGCCAACGATGACCTTTCGGTTTTCGATCAGCACGTTCATTTTCGTGTAGCTGCCTTTTTTCCGACCAAGGACGACACCCTCGGCTTTCCGGAGGGCGAGAGCCTCCTTCGTGCGCATCGAAATCAGGTTGCGTTCAATTTCCGCTACCAGACCGAACGCGAAACAAAGTACCTTGCTGTTGATGGAGTTGTCGAACGAATACCCCTCCTTGGTTGTGTAAAGGTTGATTCCCTTCTCCAGACACTTGCCCATGATGGCCATGAGGTCCGTCAGCGTGCGGCTTAGCCGCGAAACTTCCGTGACAATCAGCGTGTCGCCCCGTTTCATGCGCCGTATCAGTCCCCCTAATTTGCGGTCGCACCCCTTCTTCTTGCCGCTGGCGACCTCCGTCACCCACTGGCTGACGGAAAGATTTCTACTGTCGGCGAAACGCCGGATCTCGTCTTGTTGGTTAGCCGGGTTCTGTTTGCCCGTGCTGACCCTTAAATAACCTATTATCATAATCCTTAATTATTTTACGGGAGCGACATTGCCCCCGTCCGGTATAAATAAGGCATGATGGTTCGAAATGAAAGGATTCTGTACATAATTGTATGCGTAACATTTTATTCTTCAACTATTTTAATGTCTTTTCGGAATCTCGTCGGGAAAAACTGGCACGTATGTTTTCTCCGGACAGGCCGTAAGCTCGTGAAAAACATAAACCGTTACGGAGGAAATGCCTCATTCGTGGAACTGCATGAAGTCGGTGCCTATGACAACAGCCATTCTCTGATGCCGGATTTGAAGGGGCAACGAATGGACCGGATGCCCCAAATGGTTGGACGAGCAATGCTGAAATCGAATGATATGCCGAAAAATAAAGAAAAATGCGGTCTTCTCGACAGTAAGCAAGAAGCCGCATTTGTAATAAGTACCCCGATTTCTGTAAGAACGCTTTGTCCGGAAGTTGTCCGTTGAATAGGTTGTGCTTATTTCAATGATTTGCGTAGCAACGGAAGGCGTTTCAGTATATGGCCGATAGAAAGGACAGTTGTAACGATTCCTGCCCAAAAATGACATTGCCCGACCGGGGAACCTGCTCCTTCTATGCCTAACAGGGCAAATCCGGTCAGAACCACGGACAGGAACAGGACCGACAGTACCGCCGTGACCTTGCTTTTCCGGCCTATTCCGTTCTTGGCAGTTCCCTTGTACCAGCCCAATGCGTCGCTATATGAAATATGGAGGCCATGAGGAACAGCAGGCTCGTCAGGACATGGAAAACTGCCCAATTATGCCATACCTCGTGATTGCCTTCATAGTCGGCCACATGCAATTCGATTCCGGAGTATGCGGACAGGACAAACACGGGAATCAGGCTCCAGTCTATTATAAAAATCTTTTTCATCTGTCTTTCGGTTTTAATAGATGCGGCAAAGTTCGCATCTTCGACTGGAACCGGACGATAACAAATGTAAAGAAATGAACTATCGCCTGTTTCTGATCCTCGACAGGGAAACAGAAGTAATCCCCAAATAGGAGGCAATATAATGCTGGGGAATCCGCTGTATGATAGAGGGGTGTTCTTTCAGCAGTTCTTCATACCGTTGTTGGGGGGTGTTCTTTATGCGGGAAAGGAAGAGCCGCTGATAAACATGGAAGCGTTCGATGATTTTTTCCTCATATATCTGCCGTAGCGCGGGCTTCTGTCCGAGGTTTCTGAAAAATCTTCCGCTTCATAACCGACAGTTCTGCCGGCTCTATGCTTTCCAGGGAAAAAGGCTCGGTGTCCGTTGATACAGGCTGTCGAATGACGCGACGAAATCCCCTTCGAAAAAGAACTGGAAAGTGATGTCCCGTCCTTCGTTGTTGAAAAACAGGCGCAGGCAACCTTCCGGATCAGGTACATTCCTGTCGGCTACCTTGCCTTCTTCCAACAATATCGTTTTAGGAGGAACGGATAATTCGGTTATCTCCGGAAGCGATAGAAAATAGGCGTTTTTATCAGAGTTCATTGTCATTTCATCTTTATTCGTCATGGTTTGATAGTGTATTGTTCATCACGTACTCGGCACAATTCTGATAGAGACTCATCTACTTTAATAACTTGCGTTCGCTTGCCGCCAGTTCCCCAATATTCTCATCTGTTGAATGGCTATCTGATTGAGTTTAATCAACCGCTCACCCTGCGGAATACCTTGGTTCTATAAATACTCGCATTGAG
>ENA-OQAA01000961-OQAA01000961.1-human-gut-metagenome-genome-assembly--contig:-NODE-961-length-16916-cov-1.375067_pt1 | contig 16916 bp, 17 predicted proteins | sample MGYA00242489_ERZ504515 | MGnify/ENA primary metagenome ERZ504515 (study PRJEB26092, sample SAMD00036237) | human gut metagenome | host: Homo sapiens | study: EMG produced TPA metagenomics assembly of...
GTACTCCAACTCCAAGTTCAGCGCAGAATACCGCCGAAAGCCAAAGGAAAAACAGCAAAGAATCGGCCCCTTCTCCTAACACGGTAGAAACAACAGCACGCAGCGAAAAACGACGTCCCTGCGAGGCCAGCTTCATGCGACTCATCACATATGCATTGATGGATAACGAACTGCTTTATAAGCACGATTTATCCTTTTTCTCCATATACACTATAATAATTACACCATCAGATGTATTTTATGAGTTGCTGCTTTAAGCTGCGTTGGATCCTTCTTTCTGGATGCCACATAATATTTGCCTGTTTTTCCATTTCTTTTTTCAACATCGAAATTATAGAGATTTAAAAATGGATTATCAGTTACCTTCTCTACTCCTTTTACGCGATCTACCATAGCTGTACCTCTCCTTACCGGCATTGAACAAATCTTTACACTATGCCATATTTTCAACTCGATTCCGCTAGAAATCAGCCTTTTTTATTATACCGTACTCGTGCGCAAAAGAAAAGCCCGCAAAGCAAAGTTTGCCTTGCGGGGTTATTCTGTTAATGTACAGCCTCCCTGACTTCCTGCGTGATAGTCTCGCCTCCATTTTCATACCATTTGGTGACAAATTCATCAAATGCATCAATGTCACGCTCTCCTGTGACGATCTGAAGGTAATATTCTTTTTCCATTTTGCGAAGCTTCCACCACTGCGTGCCCATAGTTTCTGTCTCATCAAAATAAAGTGATTCAACCTTATTTGTTTTTGCATCCGCCAGCAAAGAGCAGGCTGTGATTCGGGATGTGTATGCCGCCCACTCCTCTGGCGTAGCACTATCTGTGTTATCCAGATAGGCCTTACAGGATCTATAATATGAATACTCCAATAAATCAAGATCTTCTGGTTCTTTTTTTCCTGAAAGCACATCTGTTAATTCGTGATAACATTTTGTCAGCGCATAGCTGTAATCAACATTGATTGCAAGTGGTCTGGCTGTTGGATCTACATTGTTCTGATAATATTCTTCAAACTCACTGTTATATGTTCCATCATAGCGCACATAATCAAACAATCCATTTATAATTTTGCAGGCGATCTCAGGATGTTCATAACCCTTTCTCACAACAACATACTTGTAAGTTGGATTCTGTGAATAATAGCTTGTGCTTCCATCGTCATCTGTCTGAATAAGAAATGGCTCCCAAACAGCATCGGGATTAGCTGCAATAGCTCCATAAGTGGATTATTCGCTGCCCACCAAGGTCCAAAAAATGATCCGCAAAGTCCCTTCGTTATGAGTTCAATATTGTTTACAGAGGTACGAAGCAAAAAATTCTGATCTAATATATTGCGCTCATACATGCTTTTAAGCTTAGCCAGTGCATCTTTTGCCCTGCGGCAAAACTGATCCGTAAGAGACCTCTCCATTTTCATCTTCAATCCATTGTTTCGGATAGGCACCATTTGCTGCAAACACAATATCCATCAAATACTCGCTGCTGTAGCCGCACTCACCCGATAACTCCGGATCACATACAAAACCAACTGTCTTGCCTTCTCCATTTTCACCAGGATCCTTCTCTATAAATGCCCGAACAATTGTCTCTGCATCCTCTATTGTTTTAGGACTTTCAAGACCTAGCTTATCCATCCAGTCGCGCCTTAGCCATAAAAGGTTTGGACCATCATCAATATTTGTCTCTGGAATTGCCATTATTTTTCCATCAAAGGTAACACCATCTATTATGCCCTCTCCATAGCTTGCATAAATATCTTTGATTCGGTCTGTCAAACAATTTTCATAACTTTTTGTCAAATCCTCAATCAAATCAAGCAGCTACGAGCTGGCGCAAATCCTCAATACTCCCTACAAGCATTAAATCTGGAAGATTATCAGAAGACATAGCCACTGACACACTGACATTATACTGATCATTCTTTTCCTCAAATACATCCTTATTTTGAATGTTAAAGTACTCACGCAGATAACGTGTATAAGCATTGTTCTCGTAAGTCTCACCTTTAGGAAGATTGGAGTTATTTGCTCCAGTCATTTTTCCAAGCGTGTATGTTACAAGCTCTGGATATTTGCCATCAGGTGTTGTACTGGCATACTCCCACTGCTCTTTTTTTGCTAATTCGTTTGCCGACACTGTCTGACAAACAGACAGCACCGATACAAACATCACTGCCAACACACTTTTTGGGATTTTCTTTTCCATAGACATTTCTCCGTTTTTATCCCTTAACAGCTCCTGATACACCTTCCTGGTAGCATTTTTGCATTGACATAAATAAAATGACAATCGGAATGGAAATCAGCACGGCACCTGCTGCAAAGCAGTTAAACCAACTGTTTACATATTCCTTTTCAAGCATGTTCCAAAGACCAATAGATACCGTATAGTACTTTGCATTCGCACGGCAAATTACTTTCGCAAAGATAAAATCAAGCCATGGTGCCATAAATGCCTGCAGGATCGTGTAGACAATAATAGGCTTACTAAGCGGAATAGTTATCTTTGTAAACACCTGAAATCTTGTCGCACCATCCAGATAAGCAGCCTCATCAATAGACTTTGGAATAGTGTCAAAAAAGCCTTTTGCAATATAAAAGCCTAATCCCGCACCGCCAGAATATACAAGCACTAATGCTACACGAATCATAGCACCCTCTGACAGACCAACTGACTTTAAAATATAATAAACAGCGATCATTGACATAAAGCCCGGAAACATACCAAGAACAAGTGCAATGTTCATCATCGGTTTTCTCATCTTAAAACGCATACGTGACATACAATATGATACAGACAAAACAAAGAAGGTAGAGATTACGCAAGAGAAAATTGAGATGATAAGTGTATTAATAAACATCTGCGGAAAATTTAAAATCTGCGTATCTGTAAACAGCTTCTTATAGTTGTTCAGTGTAAATGTCTTCGGAATGAGTGTGGAAATATATTGTCCACTCTCTCCTCTAAAGCTGATCATAATAATCCACGCAATCGGAATGACCCAAATAACTGCCAAAACAGCAAGAATCACATGAACTATTGTGTTTGTAATAAATCTTTTGCTTTTTGCCGAAGCAGTATTTTGCTTTTTCATCATTGGAAGCCCTCCTCATTCTTATAGGAACCTGTATTCCGATACGTGATCAGTGATACAACGGCCAGAACCACGAAGGTCAAAATACCGATGACTGCACCAAGATTATAATACTGGTTATCAACTGTCAGCTTATACAGCCAGGTAACGAGAAGATCCGTCCTTCCTGCTGTTGATCCTACAGGCGTAGGTTTCCGCCTGTCAGCAGATAAATTACATTAAAGTTATTTACATTTCCAGTAAAGGTTGTAATAAGATATGGACCTGTTACAAACAGCATATATGGCAGTGTAATTGAGAAAAATGTTCTCACCGGACCTGCACCATCCACTGTTGCCGCCTCTAACAAATACTGCCGGAATATTCTGAAGAACACCAGTTACCTGAAGCATGGTAAATGGAATACCAACCCAGATATTTATTACAACTACCATCACTCGCGCCAGCATTGTATTTGACCAAAACGGAATAGCCTTTTCAATGATGCCTGCATTTAATAATAGCGTATTTACAATACCATTCTGACTAAAGATAGTTCTCATTAACAGCAACGAAACAAACTGCGGAACTGCTGCTGAAAGAACAAAGCAAAAGCGCCAGAATGCCTTACATCTTGTACCCTTACGGTTGATGACAATTGCAAGAATCATACCTAAGATATAGTTACTAAAAGTCGCTGCTACAGCCCAGATAAGAGTCCAGCCAAGTACTGACCAGAATGTGCTTCCAATGGAATCACCAATATTTAATACCTTCGCAAAATTTGCCAGTCCTACCCAATCAAAGATTGTTGTATGAGCATCTACCTTACTATAATTTGTAAATGCCATACAAATCATGAATACAAGCGGAAGAACTGTGAAAATTAGTATACCAAGAATTGGCAGTGTAAGAAGTGTACGATGCAGATCTTTATCAAAAAGACTCTTGATATCTTCCTTAAAAGTAGGAATCTTTTTGCCAGCCTCTGCCAGACACTGCATTTTATATGCACTCTTTACGCTTCCACGCCAGAAAATAATAAATGCAACAACTAAAAAGCATGTAGCCACACCAAACAAAAGCATAAGAAGTGAATTATCACCCTTTGTATACTCATAAATCTGCTTTGCCTCACTCCATACCTTCTGCTGCTCCTGTCCTCCAAGGTGAACAAGATCTACAATATAGCCTGCACCTTCAAGCACCATAAATGCGATAAAAGCAATTTCAATGGCAAGCATGCCAAGACCCTTTATTATCTGATGATGTGCAATGTTTCCGAGTCCGAGTACAACCATGGAAAGCTTTGTCAATGCATTTCCCTTTGTAACTGACTTTCGCAACAGAGTACGGATTATCAAATTCTTTGCCCCTTTTTTTCTTTTCGGACATAAAAAACCTCCCGTTAAATCTTAATAGTTACATGAATTTGAAAATAAATGCTCCAGGCCCGCAAGGCGGAACCCGGAGCTCTTTATTTTATTTCACTTTTTATTTAGTCAACGATGCTCTGATTCATTGAATCGCTTAACTTATCAGTCATCTCTTCTGCATTGTCTAATGTAACTTCACCGTTTACGATAGACTTACCGAAGTTCTCTGCCGGTGTCCAGTAATTATTCATAGCGCTTACGAATGGCTGCAGAATAGAAGTCTCATCAAATGTCTCATTCTGAGCAATTACAAGCTCATCCTTCTGGATATCCTCTTCCTCTAATAAAGCAGTGTTGCACGGAACGATGCTTCTTGCATCATAGTGCAACTGCTGTGACTCCTCATTTCCAAGGAACAGTGCCAGTGCTACTGCTACCTGCGGATACTCACAGTTAGGATTTACACCGATTGCCTTAGAACCTGCGAATGACTCCATCTGGATATCTTCACCGTCTAAGTTATATGTTGGAAGTTTTACGATTCCAAGGTTATCACCCATTGCTTCTGACAGCTTGGTGTAATCCCAAGAACCACTAAACATTGCATTGATGCTTCCATCACACATACCAGAAACGCCAACACCAGACTCATCATTTACAAAGTTCTTATTTCCTACAAGATTTACAAGATACTTGGTAACTGCTGCACCCTTCTCACCAGCAAAATCGATGCCAGCTTCCTCATCGGTGCCATCCTCACCAAACAATGTACAGCCGTTCCTACATAGAAAGAAGCAATATACCAGGAGTTTGTTAACGGGAAGGAAACCTTACCCTTTTCCAGCATGGTATCAAGGCTCTTAACATCCTCCTCATCATATACGCTCTTATCGTAGAACATATACCAGGTATTAGTTGTGAACGGAACACCATATACACAATCATCTACTGTTACAGAATCTACGATTGCATCGGAGTTTGTATTCTTAATATAATCAACAGTCTTTCCGCCAAGCTCTGCGATTGCACCTGCATCGATCAGCATCTGAAGCTGGTCATTTGCAAACATGTAAACATCTGCCGAACCAGATGGATCCTGAGAAATAGTCTTTCCTGCATCTCCCTCTGAGCAGGTACCATACTCAAATGTAAGATCCCAGTTTACATGAAGCTCATTGAATGCTTCGCAGCGCTTCTGCAGCCACTCGCCGTACTCTTCTGCCTGATCCTCTGCTGGTCCCCATACAGTGATAGTTGCTGTAATCGGATCCTCTGCGGAATAATCTACTGTTTCTGCCTCTGCTGCCTCTGAGCTTGTCTCTTCATCAGCGAATACACTCATTGCACCGCCAAAAGTTGATAAACACATAGCGCCTGCTAAAATAAACTAGATGCTTTTCTAAATTTCATAATACAAAATCCTCCCTATTTTTTGTTTCCATTCGGAAATCCTTATGTCATTATTATAAGAAATTTTGGTGATTTCGTATATATCAAAAATATTAGATTCATGTTGTTTTTTTCTGAAATTACGATATCCTCTTTGGAATCCTGATACTCGCCTTAGTTCCCTGCCCTATTTTGCTTTCAATCTGTAGACTATACTGTTCTCCATAGTAAAGCTTTATGCGCTCATTGACATTTCTAACACCATATCCCTTTGACTCTTCTGTTAAAATACGAGCCGCCTGCTCATCACTCATGCCGACACCATTATCTGATACGGTCAAAACTATCAGATCACCATCTTCCTTTCCGGTAATCGTCAGCTTTCCTCTGCCATCTGTCTTCACATCTATTCCATGAGCAATAGCATTTTCAATAAGAGGCTGAAGCATAAGATTTAACGACAGATACTGACCAATTGATTCATCTACATCAAACTCCACATCAAATTCGTAGTCATGCATCATCAGCTGAATATCAAGATAAGAAGCATGTTGCGGAGCTCATCTGAGAGTGACATGACATTCTTTCCTTTGTTTAACGAGGTTCGGTAAAAGGTAGAAAGTGCCAGCGTAATTTTACTTATATCCTGTGCGTCTGCCTCAATTGCCTTCCAATTAATTAACGAAAGCGTATTATATAAAAAGTGTGGATTAATCTGCGCCTGAAGCGCCCTCATCTCATATTCCTTTTCCTTAATTCGTCCCTCGTAAACCTCTTTGATTAATGTATTTAATTGAAGAAGCATTGAATCAAAACCATTGACAAGATCACCAATCTCATCACGGCTGTCACTAGTAATATTAACCTCAAAATTTCCCTGCTCTACCTCTTTCATTCCAGATCTAAGTCTTCTAATCCTCTTTGTAACAAATCTCGTCAAAATCATCATGACTATCACTGACATAAGTGTCATAACAAACACCGCAATAAGCGCAATTCGTATAATTGGCGTTACTGACCATACTATTAAGCTATTTGGCTTATACAAACATGCTGTCCATCCAGTCACAGATGATGTTTCTGAAAGAATCGTATACTCATTTTCCTGATTTTTCTTCTGATCAAGAAGCTGCGCGGCGTTTAACTCATATTCCAGATATTTTTTATCAAAGAATGCTTTTTCATACACTGCATTGCCCTTCTCATCGAAAATAACAATACCATAATTATTCTGAAGCGTCTGCTTAAATGTCTCAAACATGCTGTCATACTCAACGCTGATGTACAAAATACCATCTAACCCATAACGCTTGAGCATACTCATTGGGCTTACCCCAAACACAATTTCTTCATTTTTATCAACAAACCACTGCATTTCTCCAGAATCTGCCACACTCCTATACCAATTAGTATCTATAATCTCTGAAATTGGTGCCAGCGTGTCACCATGCTTGATCATATCCTTATCTACATAAATCGTAGCTTTGCCAACATCGTTGTGAAAATATTTCAGTGAAGCAAGCATTGGGTCAAGTATCGTAACAAGCTGATTGTACATCTCATACACTGAATCATACTGGTATCCAATCACTTGTGAGATTGTCTGGTTGTAGCAAATATAGTTATTTAAATTTGTGTAGATTGCAAGCTTGTTTTCCATTGAGGCAAGTGCCTGATACAGATACGATTCCATACTGTTTCTCTCATTTTGCAATAAAATCTGCTTCATCTGAACATAAGTAACTGACAGCACCGCCACAACAGGAAGAAAACCTGACAGCGCATATACAATGGCCAGCTTATAACCAAGCCTTACATTTCTAAACCAGCTGACAATTCGGCTGCCAAGCTTACTCTTCTTCAATCATTTCATCCCCGCTTTCTCTAAATTTTTGTGGACTAATTCCATAATACCCACGAAAGCTTGAGCAAAATATGAAACATTTGGATAACCGCATGCAGTACTTATATCTACAATTTTCATCATCGTCTGCTCCAAAAGATCCTTTGCCTTTTCCATACGAACGCTCTTGATAAAACGATTCAAATTCTGACCCGTTTCTTTTTTAAATACACTGCTTAAGTAGCTTGGAGCCATATAGACAAGCTCACTTAGTCGCTCCACACTCATTTCATCTCCATAAATGAGCAGCAATGTAGCGCTTGACAGCCTCCACCTCACGATGGCCTGTCTGTACTCTTCCTGAAAATGTCTTTTCCAATAGATTTATGGAATCGCTTACAATATCTGTAACCTGAACAAAGTCAAATGAACGATAAAGCTGATCAATCTTCGTATTTAACTGCTTCTCTCCCTCTCCTGGTACTGCATCATAAATATCCTTTAGTAAGTTGGCAAATAAAAATTTGATATACATCTGGGAAAATGCAGTCTGGCTTCTGTATTTCTGACTGAAACGCTCAAAATGATCACGCAGGCTCTGAACATCCTTCATTCGAATATCCTGCTTCATCTGCTTAATTAATGTATCATCATCTATTTTAATGATCTCACAATCACCGCTCTCCATTCCACTGTAAAACAATTTGGTATTCGGATGGTAAAATTTATTTTCCATAAGCTCCTCAAGCTCATCCATTGCACAAATAATCTGCTCTGCGCATTGAATTTCTGAAGAAATGGATATTGTACAACTATTTTCATATTCCTGTTTAATATGGTCTAACAGCTTATTTGCAAACTCAATAGGATCAATAGATCTATCTTTTAATAAGATGATAGACTGCTGCGGAGTCAGATTTAAATAAAGAAAGGCTTCGCTAGCGCAAACTTCTTTCATTTTTTTGCCAGAATGCGCTCTTGCAGATCAACACCATTTTTTCCGAAAAAATCATCATCTGTCTCAAGCATTAGAATACGGCAAAAGCAATCAATGTCTGATTTTGTCAAAACACCGCCGCTTTTCTCAAGCACTTCTGCTACATTTACTCCATTTGCAATCTGATATAATGCATGCTCACGCATTTGCTGCATACTCTTTTTTTTCATATTTTTCTCAGCACGTTCTGCTTCAAGCTCATGAATGACCCGTGTAATAGTCTCTTTAAACTCACTCGGATCAACTGGCTTTAAAATGTAATCAGAAACACCTAGACGAACTGCTTTTCTGGCATAGTCAAACTCACTGCAGCCCGAAAAGATTACGCATTTCATATCCTCGTTTCTGTCGTCTTTTTTACATTCCTCTATCAGCTGAATGCCGTCCATAAATGGCATCTTTACATCTGTAAGCAAAATATCTGCCGTATGCTCCTTTAAATACTCAAGCGCATCTCTTCCATTTGCAGCCTCTGTAATCTCACATAACAGCTGCATGTGGCGCAGCAGCATTTTAATGCCATTTCGTTCAATTCGCTCATCGTCTACCACCAATATCTGATACATATCCCCCGATCCTTTCTGTATGCAACTTATCTGTATTCCATTTTACCCTAATAAACGAGGAAAATCAACGAGAAAAAGTGGCAGCGTGTTTATGCTGCCACCTTTTTTAATATTTATCATAACTTCCAGATTTCTTCGTTATATTGTGCTATAGTACGGTCAGATGAGAAGAATCCTGCCTTTGCGATGTTGATGAGCATCTTCTTTGCCCATTTCTTTCTATCTGCGTAGTCATTAAGCACCTGCTCTTTGCGTGCTATATACTCTTTTAAGTCAAGGAGAGTCATAAACCAGTTCTTCAATTTATCAGTTCTTTATGAAAGCTGTGTTAAGGTTTCTTCGTCTCCTGCTGCAAGCATTTGCTCACCGATAAGGAAATCGACTGCTGTATGGATGTCTTCGTCTTTTGTATAGTAATCTTTTGCACAATAATCTGCATTTTTATAATGTTCAATTACCTGCTCGCTGCTCTCTCCGAAGAAGTAAATATTATCTTCTCCGACAAGCTCTCCGATCTCTACGTTTGCGCCATCTCTTGTTCCTAATGTTACTGCACCGTTTAACATAAACTTCATGTTTCCTGTTCCTGATGCCTCCTTTGATGCTAATGAGATCTGCTCGGAGATATCACATGCCGGTATAATTTTTGATGCCTTTGTTACGTTGTAGTTTTCCACCATTACTACGCGCAGATATGGGCTGACTTCTGGATCCTGCTCTGTGATCTGCTGTAAGCAAAGAATTGCATGAATGATATCCTTTGCGATTGTGTAGGCTGGTGCTGCTTTTGCGCCAAAGATCAGCGTTACTGGCGTCTTAGGAAGCTTTCCATTCTTGATTTCAAGATATTTATGGATTGCCCAAAGTAAATTCATCTGCTGACGCTTATACTCATGAAGACGCTTTACCTGAATATCAAAAATAGAATTTTCATCAATAACAACACCCTGTGTATGCTTTAAATAGTCAGCAAGCTGGCGCTTTTTCTCCTTTTTGATCGCAAGAATGCTGTCTAATACGCTATCATCATTTTTAAATGAAAGCAGCTTCTCAAGCTCACAGGCATCCTTTTTAAAACCACTTCCAATCTTATTTTCAATTTCCTCTGAAAGCTCCTCATTACATGAAAGCAGCCAGCGGCGGAAGGTGATTCCGTTTGTCTTGTTGTTGAATTTCTCTGGATAAATTTTGTAAAAAGCATTAAGCTCTGAATTTTTTCAAAATTTCAGTATGCAGGTAAGCAACACCATTTACACTGTGACCATAGTGGATATCCATATGTGCCATGTGAACGCGGTCATTCTCATCAATAATCGCTACCTTCGGATCTGAATATTTTGCCTTTGCACGCTTATCAAGCTCCTTGATGATCAAAAACTAAACTGCGGAACAACCTTCTCTAAATATGCAAGCGGCCACTTCTCAAGTGCCTCTGACAGAATTGTGTGGTTTTGTGTATGCGCATACCTTTGTGACAAGTTCAACTGCCTCATCCATGGTGATGCCGCGCTCAAGAAGCAGACGGATCAGCTCAGGAATAACCATTGACGGATGAGTATCATTTATCTGAATAGCAGCATACTCATCTAAATCGGTCAGCTTACAGCCGCGTGCCGTACACTCATCTAAAATCAAGTGTGCTGCATTGCTTACCATAAAATACTGCTGGTAGATACGAAGTAAGTTTCCTGCCTCATCACTGTCATCTGGATATAAAAACAGTGTCAGATTCTTTGCGATATCTGTCTTGTCAAAGCTTATGGTACCGTCCTTAATAAGACTCTCATCTAAAGTATCAACATCAAACAGATGAAGCTTATTCGTGCGTCCCTCATAGCCTGTCACCTCAATGTCATACATGCGTGAGGTCACTGTCAGATCACCAAATGAAACTGGATAGCTTACATTAGTTTTGATCAGCCAGCTGTCTTTTTCAATCCACGGATTTGGTGTTTCCTTCTGGAAATTGTGATCAAACACCTGCTTAAACAGACCCATATGGTAATTCAAGCCTACACCATCACCGTGCAGATTTAATGTTGCCATGGAATCCAAAAAGCATGCTGCCAGGCGGCCAAGTCCACCGTTTCCAAGAGATGGTTCTGGCTCGATCTCTTCGATCTCACCAATATCCTTTCCTGCTGCTTCAAGCTCTTTTTTTACAGTCTTGTAAAGACCAAGATTGATAAGGTTGTTTGATAACAGCTTTCCAATCAAAAACTCTGCGGAAATGTAATATACCTTCTTCTTTCCAGCTTCGCTTTCCTTCTTTGCTGCCAGATCCTTTGTCATATCAAGCAGTGCGTAATAAATCTCCTTATTGGTGCAGCCAGATAACGGCTTATTATATTTCTTTTCACAAATTTCATTTACCATCATTATTATTAAAACTCCTTTCATGAGTTGATGTATGCAGTTTACTGCTTTTTCTATCATTTTTCTTGCATTATACCGCCCTTTTATGGTACTATCCTATCATGACGATACCAGGGCCCCAAGCTCCAACCACCGATCGTGCTTGCACGATGAGGGGGTTGAGCTTGGAACCCGCTATCCAATCTTAAGGAGAGAGCCACAATGCAGATACCTGAATACGAAAATTATCATGAAACAAAATCACACAGCACACCTGATTTTCCTTACAATGCGTATATTTGTTCTATTCCGTTTGATTTTGAGAAGGTGCCGCTTCACTGGCACGATGAGGTGGAAATCATATATATTAAAAAGGGGCGTGGACGCGTCACATTAGATTTTACCTCTCTTTATGTAGAGGCAGGTGATATTATTATTGTCAGTCCTGGTCAGCTTCATGCAATCGGCCCGGCTGAAGATTCTATGGAATATGAAAATATTATTTTTTCACTTGATCTTCTTTGTACTGGAAGCATGGATGCTCTAAGCGGTGAATTTTTTGAGCCTTTCTTGGCTGGTACCATTGGCTTTGAGCATCTTGTCTGCTGTGATGATGAACATTACCCTGCTCTCTCATCATGCCTAAATCATATTGACAGTATCAGCAGCAGTTTTCCAAAAGCTACCGCCTTGCAATTAAGGGGGCTCTTTTTACCTTCTTCTACACCATATTCACAAATTCCACCGATATTCCTGCTCCCAAAAACGACCCTCACATTGAACGACTCAAAAGTGTCCTAAAATATATCGAAACAAACTACATGAGTACAATCTCCATTGATGAGATTTCTTCTGTTTCTGGTTTTTCTGCTTCTCATTTTATGCGTTTTTTCAAATCTGCAATGGGTACCTCTTTTACTTCATATCTTTCCTCGTACCGTCTTTCAATGGCAGCGCGTCTTCTCTTGCTGACAAATGACTCTATTTTAGATATTGCTCTCTCCTGCGGCTATGAGAATCTTTCTTATTTTAACCGTTCATTTAAAAAACGATACAAAAAGACCCCCAGCGAATACCGCCGAGGGTCTGATAAAACATAACGATTTGCTCGTTTGATTGAAAATTCGCGCAAGAAAACTCGTTACTTTAGTTTTGCATTTTTGCTCTTTGTGTTTGAAACTATGCACTCACTCGCTAATCTTATTTCCGGTGTATAGCTGATAATATTTGCCCTTTTGTGCAATAAGATCATCATGAGTTCCGCGCTCAATGATACGTCCCTGTTCTAAGACCATGATGCAGTCGCTGTTCTTAACGGTAGACAAACGGTGCGCGATAACAAATGTTGTTCTTCCGTGCATCAGCTTGTCCATACCATCCTGAACAATTTTCTCAGTTCTTGTATCAATTGAGCTTGTTGCCTCGTCAAGAATTAGTACAGGCGGATCGGCAACAGCTGCACGGGCAATTGCAAGAAGCTGTCTTTCACCCTGACTTAAGTTAGCACCATCTCCTGTGAGCATTGTGTCGTAGCCCTGCGGCAGTCTGCGGATAAAGCCATCTGCATTAGCAAGCTTGGCTGCTGCATGTACCTCTTCTTCTGTAGCATCAAGTTTCCGTAACGAATATTTCCATAACAGTCCAAGTAACAGATGTGTATCCTGAAGAACAATTCCGAGTGAATGACGAAGATCATCCTTTTGATCTTTCCGATATTTATACCGTCATAGCGGATCTTTCCGCTTTGAATGTCATAGAAACGATTGATCAAATTGGTGATTGTTGTCTTTCCTGCACCTGTTGAACCTACAAATGCAATCTTTTGTCCCGGCTGCGCATATAAGCTTACATCATGAAGTACCATCTTATCATCGTTGTAACCAAAATCCACATGCTCAAATACAACATCGCCTTTAAGCTGTCTATAATCTGTCGTACCTTCTGCCTTGTGATAATGCTTCCAAGCCCATGTTCCTGTTCTCTTATTTGATTCAGTGATTGTGCCATCTGCATTTACAACAGCATCTGTAAGAGTAACATAGCCATCATCCACCTCTGGCTTTTCATCAAGCAGACGGAAAATTCGATCACCGCCGGCAAGTGCCATAACGATACTATTTAACTGGTTACTGATCTGGTTAATTGGCTGCTGGAAGCTCTTATTTAAAGTTAAAAAGCTTGCCAAACTTCCCAATGTAAAGCCGCCAATTCCATTGATTGCAACAAGACCACCGACAATTGCAACAACAACGTAGCTTAAATTTCCAAGCTGTACATTGATTGGTCCTAAGATATTAGCATAACGGTTTGCATTATATGCACTTCCAAACAGATCATTATTTAACTGGTCAAAGCGCTCAATACTCTCCTCTTCGTGACAGAATACCTTGACAACCTTCTGACCATCCATCATCTCCTCGATAAAACCGTTTAATGCACCGATATTTTTTTGCTGTGATACGAAAAACTTTCCGCTCTTAGAAGCAGCTGTTTTACTTGCCCATATAACAAGCATAACCATAACAATTGAAACAAGTGTAAGCGGCACACTTAAGATGATCATGTAGATCAGCACATTTACAATACTAATTAAGCTGTTGATGAACTGCGGAATACTCTGGCTGACCATCTGGCGAAGCGTATCAACATCATTTGTATACATTGACATGATATCACCATGCTTATGTGTATCAAAATATTTAATTGGAAGGGATTCCATATGTTTAAACATGTCATTACGGATATTTCTCATCGTTCCCTGAGTAACATACACCATGATCTTAGTATTGCCAAAAGTAGCAGCAATACCAATTACATACAAAATTCCCATCTTGATAATTGCCTGCAGAAGCTCTGAATAGTCTGGGTTAGCCTGACCTAAAAGAGGTGTAATATAACCGTCAATCAAAGTCTTCATAAACATAGTTCCCTGTACATTTGCATATACACTTACAACAATACAGATAAGTACAAACAGACAATGAACTGGATAACGCTTCAGCACATAGGACATGATGCGTTTAAATACCTTTACTGGATTTTCGACCTTCTGCTTTGGTCCGAAATCACGTCTTGGTCCTGGCATTACTGATCACCGCCTTTCTCATCAAAATCACCGCTTCCGCCTGTCTGAGATTCATATACCTCGCGGTAAATCTCATTTTTAGCAAGAAGCTCTTCATGTGTTCCAATTCCATTAATCTTACCATCATCCATCACGATGATACGATCTGCATTCTGCACACTTGAGATACGCTGTGCGATGATGATCTTTGTTGTATCTGGAATTTCCGTTGCAAATGCCTGACGTATCTTTGCATCAGTTGCCGTATCAACTGCACTTGTGGAATCATCAAGAATTAAAATCTTTGGCTTTTTAAGAAGTGCTCTTGCAATACAAAGACGTTGCTTTTGTCCGCCTGATACGTTATTTCCGCCCTGCTCAATGTAAGTATTGTAGCGCTCTGGGAAACGCTCAATAAATTCATCTGCACAGGCAAGCTTACAGGCACGGATACACTCCTCATCAGAAGCTGTCTTATCACCCCAGCGAAGATTTTCAAAAATTGTTCCAGAAAACAGGACATTTTTCTGAAGAACAACGCTGACCTGATTACGAAGTGCTTCCATATCATATTTTCGCACATCTAATCCGCCAACCTTTACAGCACCCTCCTGAACATCATACAGACGGCTAATCAAATTAACAAGACTTGACTTTGCACTTCCAGTTCCGCCGATCAGACCAATTGTCTCACCTGAACGAATAGACAAATTGATATCAGACAAAATCGGCTTTTCGCTTCCTGCATTATATCGGAATGTAACATGATCAAACTCAATGCTTCCATCCTTACATCTGTAACTGGCTGATCTGGTTTTTAATCTGGCTTCTCATTTAATACTTCACAGATACGCTCTGCACTTGCAATACTCATTGTAAGCATAACGAAAACCATAGACAGCATCATCAAGCTCATCAAAATACTCATACAATAATTTAATAAGCTCATCAGCTTTCCTGTTGTCAGCGCAACACTTCCTGTTCCGATGATCATCTTCGCACCAATCCAGCTGATTGCAAGGATACAGCCATATACGGCAAACATCATGACTGGAGAGTTCAATGCAACAACACCCTCTGCCTTAACAAAGATCTTATAAATGTTTTCGCTTGCCTTTACAAACTTGTTCTTTTCATAATCTTCACGCACGTAAGCCTTTACAACACGAATAGCAGAAACATTCTCCTGAACACTCGCATTTAACTCATCGTACTTTGGAAATGCTGCAGTAAAATATTTTCTTGCTCTGTTGACAATAAAAAACAAAGCAATACCAAGAACAACGATAGCGCCTAAGAAAATTGTTGAAATTCTTGCATTTGTAATAAATGCCATTGCTAGCGCACAAATCAGACTGGCCGGTGCTCTCATACACATACGAAGTACCATCTGATATGCATTCTGAATATTAGTTACATCAGTAGTCAGTCTTGTTACGAGACTGGCAGTTGAAAATTTATCAATGTTGGAAAATGAAAAGGTCTGAATATTATCATACATTCCCTTTCGAAGATTACGGGCAAATCCTGCTGATGCTTTTGCACCATACACACCGCCCATGATTCCGGCAAATAAACCGATTGCTGCGATCACAAGCATGCCTGCACCAACCACACAGATATGCTTCATATCACCCTTATTGACACCGTCATCAATAATGGAAGCCATCAGATAGGGAATCATCATCTCCATCAAAACTTCCAGAATCATGTAGCACGGTGTCGCGATTGATGCACGCTTAAACTCTTTTACATATGCACCTAATGTTTTTATCATGGCTACTCTCCTCCTGTTATTTTCTCTACATTTTTACAGATCTTTTCCAATACCTCAAAGCAGATCCTTCTCTCTTCATCTGTAATACCAGCCTCCATCGTATCATGTGCTGAGTCGATTACTGCAATCGTATCAAGATGAACCTTTTTCCCTAACTCTGTCAGTTCTAACCGCTTAAGCCTTGCATCATGCTCATCGTTAGTCCTTGTCAGATACCCCTTTTTCTCCATCAGCTGCAGGATGTTTGTCACCGTTGAACGGGCAATTCCAAAATTTGATTCGATATCCTTTTGGTAGACTGGTCGCTGCGCGTGATACAAAAAGCCCAGAATCCATCCATGCATGTTTGTGATTTCATCAAAACCAGCTTCCGCGAGGCTTGTGTGAATGCCTCTTTCCACGATATGATTTACCCTCTTTAGGCTAAAGCATATCGATTTTTCCTTTTCCATACAGCCCTTCCTTTCTCGAAG
>ENA-OQAA01000962-OQAA01000962.1-human-gut-metagenome-genome-assembly--contig:-NODE-962-length-16907-cov-6.862574_pt1 | contig 16907 bp, 20 predicted proteins | sample MGYA00242489_ERZ504515 | MGnify/ENA primary metagenome ERZ504515 (study PRJEB26092, sample SAMD00036237) | human gut metagenome | host: Homo sapiens | study: EMG produced TPA metagenomics assembly of...
CTTTTTGCTTGCATCCTGCGTTGCTTTCCCTTGCAATCCGTCAGGATTGCTGCGAAAAATCACCTTGTCTGCGGCAAAAAAATCTCGCCATTCAACGCACCCTGCTTATAAAAACAACTTCCGACAACAAAAAAGGCAGCTTTGCGCAGCAATTGCGCAAGGCTGCCCAGACGGTCGGCATTGACTCTCCCGCCATCCCTGCACTGTGGTGCTCCACAAGGTTCCGTCAGCAGAGATACGGTCTCTATGCAGTAAAGATAGCACAATGCCGGGGTGTTTGTCAAGGAAAAACAGCGCCAAATATTTTGCGTTCTACAGCCTGTTGTGGTATACTTATCATGGTTTACTATGAAAATTTAGAAAGCAGGAATCCCTTTTATGCTGCAAAACCCTGAATTGCATTATCTGGATAACGCCGCTACCACCATGGTGGCTCCCGAGGTGGCGGATGTCATCGACAAGGCCATGCGGGAACACTGGGCAAACCCGTCCAGCCTGTACGGCCCCGGTGCCCGCAGCGAGGAAGCGCTCAACGCCGCCCGTGCCGCTGTGGCCCGTACACTGGGCTGCAAGCCAAAGGAGCTGTACTTTACCTCCTGCGGCAGCGAGAGCAACAATCTGGCCCTGCTGGGCGCGGTGCGCACCCGCACTTTCGGCAAGGGCATCGTGGTGTCCGGCTTTGAGCACCCCAGTGTCCAGCGCCCGCTGGAAGAGCTGGCGAAGCAGGGCTACAATGTCACGGTGGTCAAGCCCCGCCCGGACGGCACATTGAATATCAACGAAATGCTGGAGCATGTGGACAAAAACACTATCCTTGTGGCCTGCATGATGGTGAACAACGAGGTAGGCACCCGCAACGATGTGGAACGCCTTGCCGCCGAGGTCAAGCGCCGCAACAGCCGCACCATCGTCCATGTGGATGCGGTGCAGGCGTGGATGCGTGTGCCCATCAAGCTGGACAACATCGACACCCTGTCGGTGAGCGGCCACAAGATCCACGCTCCCAAGGGCATTGGCGCGCTGTATCTTTCTGACCGTCTGGTACAGGCGTTCCGGCCGCCGTACCTCGGCGGTGAGCAGGAGCGCGGCCTGCGCCCCGGCACCGAAAACCTACCCTACGCCATGGGTCTTGCCGCAGCCGCCACCCGTCTTGCCAAGACCATGAAGAGCCGTGACACCGCTATGAAGGCCCTGAACCAGCGTCTGCGGGACGGCCTGAAGGCCTTTCCGGAGGTGGAGCTCAACAGCCCGGAAAACGCGGTGCCCGAGGTGCTGAACTTCAGTGAGATGTGCATCAAGAGCGAGACCATGCTGGCATGGCTGGCCGAAGCACAGGTGTATGTTTCCTCGGCAAGTGCCTGCGGCCGCGGCCAGCCCAGCCACACGCTGGCGGCAATGGGCAAAGACCCGCTTGCCATCGACACGGCCATCCGCGTGTCCTTCTGCGGCGACAACACCCCCGAGGATGTGGATGCTTTCCTCAACCGCTTTGAGGACGGAATGAAGAGCTTGCAGAGGATCCGGAAGTGATTCCACAGGCAGGACCATCTGGAATGGCCGCCGCTTTGCTCTGGCCATGTTTAGAGGAAGGATCATTCTGATTAGGGCGTTTGTCGTGCCCTGCGGGGCACTCCAAACGCATTTTTACGGAAGGGGTCCGGACCGGCAGATGCAGCAAATTGTTCCTCTGTATTTTTCGTCAGGATACTTTCGCGAATAGGAGGATGGATGCCGCTGACCGTTACGACCCTGCCCGTGAAAAAGTGTTCTGGAAATGACCGCAGTCATTTTCAGAACACAAATATAAATATTAAAATTTCCGCTGAGAATGGCCAGAGCGCAAGCGGAGGCCATGTTAAATCGTAACCTAGGAGATACAACATTTATGCATGAAATCATTATGGGCTATCAGGGTGAAATGTCCCTGAAAGGCCTCAACCGCAACCAATTCGAGTCGGCGATGATGAAAATTCTGCGCTACCGGCTCAAGACCGTGGGCAAGTTCAAGGTCTACTGCACCCAGTCCACCTTTTACATGGAGCCTGAGGAAGAGGACGTGGATATGGACCTCGCCTTTGACCGGGTGAGCAAGGTGTTCGGCCTTGCGGCGCTCAGCCGCGCCGTGGTCTGCGACAAGGACTTTGACACCATCTGCCAGACCGCTGAGGATTACCTCGGCGCCAGCCTGCACGGCATCCGCACCTTCAAGGTGGAGGCGCGCCGCTCCGACAAGACCTACCCCATGACCAGCCCTGAACTGATGCGGGAGCTGGGTGCCTATCTGCTGGGCAAACACAACTACCTCAAGGTGGATGTGCATAACCCGGATTTCAAGGTGATCGTAGAAATTCGTGATTACGGCGCCTACATCCACGGCCCCAAAGTGCCCGGCGAGGGCGGTCTGCCCGTGGGCACCAGCGGCCGTGCATTGAACATGCTGTCTGGCGGCATCGACAGTCCCGTGGCGGCTTACCGCATGGCAAAGCGCGGTCTGGCACTGGACCACATCCACTTTGCGTCTCCGCCGTACACTTCGGAGCGCGCAAAGCTCAAGGTAAAAGCTCTGGCGCAGCTCACCAGCATCTATACGGGCAGCTCCAATCTGTTCGTCGTGCCCTACACCAAGCCGCAGGAGTACATCCGGGATAATGCTCCGGATGTGCTGTTCACGGTGCTGATGCGCCGCAGCATGATGCGCATTGCCAACGTTATTGCCAAGAAGCAGGGCTGCGAAGCCCTTGTTACCGGCGAGAGTCTGGCTCAGGTAGCCAGCCAGACCGTCAAGGCCCTGCAGTGCACCGATGCTGCGCAGGATCTGCCATCCTGCGCCCGCTCATCGGCATGGACAAGACCGAGATCGTGGAGACGGCACGCCACATCAACACCTTTGAGACCAGCATCCTGCCCTACGAGGACTGCTGCACCATCTTCACCCCGCCGCACCCGAAGATCCGCCCGGAACTGGCCGAAATTCTGGAGGCCGAAGCCGCCATGCCCGGCCTTGCCGCGCTGGAAGCCGAAGCAGCAGAGAGCGCCGAGCGCATCCGCATCCGTATCACCGATCAGGTCGAATTTGAGGGGTGAAAGCCATGACAGCAGAGATCATCAGTGTGGGCACCGAGCTGCTGCTCGGCAACATTCTCAACACCAACGCCCAGTACCTCAGCCGGGAACTGGCGGCTCTGGGCATCACCGTCCAGCGCGAGAGCACCATTGGCGACAACCACGGCCGTTTGGCGGATTTCGTCAACGAGGCAAAGCAGCGGTGCGACCTGCTGGTGTTCACCGGCGGCTTGGCCCCACGGCGGACGACCTGACCAAGGAGACGGTTGCTGGATGCTACGGTGATACGCTGGCTTTTGACCCGGAAGAATGGCAGAAGATCGTGGATTTCTTCACGCGCACCGGGCGCAAGACTGCCCCCAATAACCGCAAGCAGGCCATGGTGCCGGTGAACGGCCACAAGATCATCAATAACCACGGCACTGCCCCTGGGGCATGGTTTGAACAGGATGGTCACTGTGCTGTGCTGATGCCCGGCGTGCCTCACGAAATGAAAGCCATGTGGGAGGAGAGCGTGCGCCCGCTGCTGCTGGCCCGCCAGAACTGCACCCTGCATTCCATCACGCTGCGGGTGCTGGGCGGCGAAAGCGATATCGAATACCGTGTGCGGCATCTGCTGGAAAACGCAAATCCCACCGCCGCCATCTACTGCAAGACCGGCGAGTGCGAGATCCGCATTACTGCCCGGGCAGAAACCGACAGTTCAGCCGAAAAAATGTGCCGCGCATACGCCACAAAGTTCTATGATCTGCTGGGTGATGCGGTGTATGATGAGGATGTGACCGGTCTGGAAGAGACTCTGGTGCACACCCTGAAGAAAAAGGGGCTCACCATTGCCACGGCAGAAAGCTGCACAGGCGGCATGATCGCCCAGCGGCTGACCAATGTGTCCGGTGCAAGTGAGGTGTTCGGCTTCGGCTTTGTTACCTACTGGGAGCAGGCCAAGGCAAAGATGATCGGCGTAGACCCGGCGGCGATCGCAAAGTACAATGTGGTGTCCGCACCGGTGGCGGCACAGATGGCACTTGGCGCAGCAGAAGCTGCCGGGGCCGATATCGCTGTCAGCGTCACCGGTCTGGCAGGCCCCAACGGCGGCGATGCCGTCCGCCCGGTGGGCACGGTGTATCTGGGTGCGGCCTGCGGTGAGACCGTCTATGTAAAAAAGCTCTTCGTCTCCCGCCCCGACCGTGCGCTGGTGCGTGCCCGCGCGGCACAGGCGGCACTGGAACTGGCGCTGCGTCTGGCTCAGGGCAAAGTTCCTGCAGATACACAGGCACTGGCAAAAAGTGCCCGGCACGATGCTGCGGCTCTGACGGCACTGGACAGCACCTTCCTCAAGGGTTAATACGAGCGGCCCCGGGCCGCGGGGGTGAAGCAGTTGATACACGAAGAAAAAACGCAGACCACCTGTGTGCTGCGGTTGTTTGGCGCACCGCTGTGGGCAGTACAACAGGCAGTGCAGCAGACAGGACTTGCTGCCCAGTTCCGCAGCCGCGGTGCAGAAACACTGGCTGCGCTGCAGGCAGAAACGCCCACGGCATTGAGCAAGGCGCGGAAAGCGCTGGCAGACCGCTTTGCGGCAGAGCTGTACGGAGAAGGGGAGATGACCCTTGTTCATGCAGCGGTGCAGGCGCTGGAAACGCACCGCAGGCTGCTGGTATGCTGTGATGCGGATGCAGGCACTCTGCTGGAAGCCCGGATGGAAACGGTGGCCGGCGCAGAAAAAGTGTTTGATTTTGGAGCCATGAGCTATGCCGATGCAAAGGTGCGGGAAAAGCTGAGCGCAAAGGTCTGCCGGGTCAAGGGCGGGCCGGTGCCGGCAAAACTTACCCGTGTGCGGGCAGCGCAGCGCCTTGTGGGTGCAGACTATGCAGCCGGGTGTCTGGAGCGCGCCGAGGACACGGTGCTGTTTCTGGGCAGCCGGAAAGGCTGCTGGGTGCGCACGGTGGCCAATGCAGATACGCCTGCTTTGTGGCTGCTGGATATGATCCGCCGGGCGGCTTCCGGTCTGCCGCAGGCGGCGGGAACGATCTGGCAGAAGTATGGCAGGGCCATCCCGGCAGATGCCCTGACGGCGCAGCGCCTGCCGGACAAGCCGGAGCCGGATGCACCGACAGCAGCGCCGCGCAAACGGCACAGGGTGCGGAATGCCCTGATTTTTCTGCTGATTCTGGCACTGGCCGCATTTGCCGCTGCGTGGTATTACACCGGCGGCGACCTGACCGCGCTGCCGCAGAGACTGCAGAGCCTTGGTGCCGACAGCCTGCCCCATGCGGGGGCAAAACTGATATAAAAAGACCCCGGAGGGTGCGAACCTTCCGGGATTTTTTGTTTATAAAGGCGATTTTTTAAAGATGCAGCGTGCTGCTCCGAACCCATCCGTGAAAAAGAACCTCCGGAAAATCCGCGGATTTTTCGGAGGTTCAAATAAATAATAAATTTTCCGAATGGTTATGCCTTGTGGTCGCTCAGCCACCGCAGAGCCATATAAACATAGGCTGCTGCGCCCTCGTACAGTACGCTGTCGTCAAAGCGTACCTTGGGGTGGTGCTGGCCGTAAACATAGCCCTCTTGCGTTGCCTGCGGAGAGAAACATGCTTACGGTGGGCACTTCGTGGCTGACAAAGGCAAAGTCCTCGCTGCCGCCGCCGGGCTTGCCGCCGGTGAGGACGGTCATATCCATGGCACCACGGCCCAGCAGTTCGGTCATATAGGTCAGGGCATTCTTGGCAAGAGGCGTATCCACCACCATGCAGGGGCAGTGGTCGCTGAACTCCACATCAGCAGTGCAGCGATAGGCTGCCGCCACGCCCTGCGCGATCTCGGTCATGCGCTGGTGGATCTGCTCGCTCACGGCACCTTCGGGGTCCACCGTGCGGATAGTGCCCCACATATCGGCAGAATCCGGGATGACGTTGGATGCCTTGCCAGCTTCAAACCGGCCCGTGGTGAACACGCCAAACTTGGCGGGGTCCAGCTCACGGCTGTTGATCTCCTGCAGGGCAATGTGGATGTGGGCCGCTGCGGTGATGGGGTCGATGCAGGCGTTGGGCATGGAGCCATGGCCGCCCTTGCCGTGTACGGTGATGTGGTACTGCTCACAGCTTGCCATGGTGATGCCGCCGCCCGGCACCAGCACGGTGCCAACGGGCAGGGGCATCCCGGCCAGAACGTGGAACATCACGGCAGCGTCCACCTTCGGGTTTTCCAGCAGGCCGTTTTTCAGCATGTCCAGCGAACCCTGAAAGATCTCCTCTGCAGGCTGGAATTCCAGCTTGATGGTGCCCTCGATCTCGTCCTCGTGTTCTTTGAGCAGCTTTGCCGCACCCAGCATCATGGCGGTGTGCATATCGTGGCCGCAGCCGTGCATCCGGCCCGGGATCTCGGAAGCAAACTCCTCACCGGATTCTTCCTGAATGGGCAAAGCATCCATGTCACCGCGCAGCAGGATGGTCTTGCCGGGGCGCTTGCCGCCCGCTAGCGCGAGTACGCCGCACTTGCCGCAGTCCTGCGGGGCATAGCCCATCTCGGTCAGGGCTTTTTTGACCAGCGCTTTTGTCTCGGGCAGGTCAAAGCCTACCTCCGGGTGGCGGTGCAGGGTGCGCCGCCATGTGCGCAGCTGGGTTTCCAGCTCCTTTGCGGATTCGAGCAGTTTTTCTGGTGTGATCATTCCAAAATCAACTCCCTCTATTTTATCAAAAACCTCCCAGACCCTGCCTTATGGCAGAGCCTGAGAGGTTTTTTACTTAGTTTTCGTTCGTCGATGTGCCTTCCGGGTGGTACTTGGCGCAGGTGCACTTTTTCCACTTCAGGCCGCTGCCGCAGGGGCAGGGGTCGTTGCGGCCAATTTTGATGACACGCACAGGCTGGCCGTGGGGTGCACCCTTGGCACCGGGTGCACCGTTGCCGGGCACAAAGCCTTCGCCGGTGGGCTTTGCCACCTGCTCACGCTTGGGGGCAGCACCGGCCTGACGGATCTCGATGGTCAGCAGCATCTTCACACTGGACTCACGGATGGAATCCACCATCTGGTCGAACATGTCAAAGCCCTCGATGCGGTACTCCACAACGGGGTCCTTCTGGCCGTAGCCGCGCAGCGCAATGCCCTGACGCAGCTGGTCCATGTTGTCGATGTGGTCCATCCACATGCGGTCCACGCACTTGAGCAGGCAGATGCGCTCCAGCTCACGCATGATGGGAGTACCGTAGCGCTGCTCCTTGTCGGCGAGGATCTTCATGCCGCGGTCATAGAGCTGGTCGGCAATGCTTGCGGGAGATATCGTCAAAGTCGGCCACGGTGTAGTGGAGGTCTTCCTCGGTGGTCAGCCAGCCCAGATAGTGGCGGCGCAGGGCACCAAAGTCCCAGTCGTCCTTCACATCACCGGCCAGGAACTGGGCGCAGCTGGAATCGATGTTCTCGCGCAGCATCTTGTGCATTTCGGTGCTGATATCCTCGCCATCCAGCACCTTTCGGCGCTGACCATAGATGATCTCGCGCTGCTGGTTCATCACGTCGTCGTACTTCAGCACGTTCTTGCGGATCTCGAAGTTGCGGCCTTCCAGCTTTTTCTGGGCGCTTTCCAGCGTGTTGGTGATCATGCGGTTCTCGATGGGAGTGTCCTCATCGATCTTGAGGGTATCCATCAGGCTGGAGACGCGGTCGCCGCCGAACAGGCGCATCAGGTCATCTTCCAGGCTCAGGTAGAAGCGGGAAGCACCCGGGTCGCCCTGACGGCCGGCACGGCCGCGCAGCTGGTTGTCGATGCGGCGGCTCTCGTGGCGTTCGGTGCCGATGATGAACAGACCGCCTGCAGCGCGCACCTGCTCAGCTTCGGCATCGATCTGGGGCTTGCACTGGGCGTACAGCTCATCGAAGCGCTTGCGGGCAGCAAGGATGTTGGCATCCTCGGTATCGCCGTGGCCGTTGGCTTCGGTCAGCAGCATTTCCACTGCAGCCGGGTCGGCATCCTCGGGCTTTTCCGGGTTCAGCAGGTTTTCGCAGAAGTGTTCCTTGCGCATCTGGGCCTTGGCCATGAACTCGGCGTTGCCGCCCAGCATGATATCGGTACCACGGCCTGCCATGTTGGTGGCAATGGTAATGGCACCCTTTTTGCCGGCCTGCGCCACGATCTCGGCTTCACGCTCGTGGTTCTTTGCGTTCAGCACGTTGAAGTCGCGGGTGTATTTCTGCAGCATCTTGCAAGGGTCTCACTCTTTTCCACGCTGACCGTACCCACCAGTACGGGCTGGCCCTTCTGGTGGCATTCCAGCACCTGCTGGATAACGGCATTGTATTTGCCGTTGACCGTCTTGTAGATGGCATCCGGATAATCGATGCGCTGACGGGGGCGGTTGGTGGGCACCGTAACGATGTTCAGGCCGTAGATCTCGGTGAACTCGGTGGCTTCTGTCTTGGCGGTACCGGTCATACCGGACAGCTTTTTGTACATGCGAAAGTAGTTCTGGAAGGTGATGGTAGCCAGCGTTTTGCTCTCGGCGGCGATCTTCACGCCCTCCTTGGCTTCGATGGCCTGATGCAGGCCTTCGTTGTAGCGGCGGCCGATCATCAGACGGCCGGTGAACTCGTCCACGATGATGACCTGACCATCCTTGACCACGTAATCGATGTCCCGCTGCATCACGCCGTAAGCTTGATGGCTGATCGATGTGATGGGCAAGGGTCATGTTCTCGGCGGCGGCAAGGTTCTCGACCTTAAAGTAGGCTTCCGCTTTCTTGATGCCGCTGGCAGTCAGGGTACAGGTTTTGTGCTTTTCGTCCACGACGTAATCACCGTCGGTCTGCTCGTCGGTAGAGACCTTATCTTCCAGCTCTACCACCACGCTCTTGCGCAGGGTGCGCACAAAGCGGTCCACCTGTGTGTACAGGCTGGAGGAATCCTCGCCGCGGCCGGAAATGATCAGGGGCGTGCGGGCTTCATCGATCAGGATGGAGTCCACTTCATCGACGATGGCATAGGCGTGGCCGCGCTGCACCATGTTGGCCTTATAGGTCACCATGTTGTCGCGCAGGTAGTCGAAGCCGAACTCGTTGTTGGTACCGTAGGTGATGTCGGCAGCATAGGCGGCGCGGCGTGCATCACCGTCCATGCCCTGTGCGATCAGGCCGACAGAAAGGCCCAGCCAGCGGTAGAGCTTGCCCATCCACTCGCTGTCGCGCTTGGCAAGGTAATCGTTGACGGTGACAACATGCACGCCCTCACCGGTGAGGCATTCAGGTAGGCGGGCAGGGTAGCCACAAGAGTCTTGCCTTCACCGGTCTGCATCTCGGAAATATCGCCGCGGTGCAGGGCAATGCCGCCGATGACCTGCACAGGGAAGTGCTTCATGCCCAGCACGCGCCATGCGGCTTCGCGGCAGACGGCAAAGGCATCGGGCAGGATATCATCGGTGGTCTTGCCGTCGGCCAGCTGCTGCTTGAACACAGCGGTCTGTGCCTGCAGGTCGGCATCCGGCATGGCGGCATATTTTTCTTCCAGAGCCAGCACCTGCTTGGCAATGGGGTTGATCTTTTTCAGCTCCCGGTCCGAGAAGCTGCCAAAGAGTTTTTCAACAAGGGACATTGGTAACACCTCATAGATCAAATTCGGGAAAATGCTTCCCGGAGATAGACATAAATACACACATATATGATACACCAAAGCGGCAGACGCGTCAAACCTGCAAGGTTATTTTAGCCGGTTTTTGAATGAATTTTCTGTAAATTTGCGCTGGAAGGGGGTTCATAAAAGGAAAAGATATGTGGTGGAGGCGAACAGCCTCGCCCTCTCCGTCTGCTCCCGTTGGTCGCATCCACCTCCCCCAAAGTGGGAGCTTGGCAATCCACGCAAAGTTTCCGGTTTCGCCAGAGGCTCCCCCTTTGGGGGAGCTGGCGAGCGAATGCGAGACTGAGAGGGTGAGCCAGCTAAAACAAAAACCACCTCTGATTTTTGCAAATCAGAAGTGGTCAGATGTACATTATAAGGTTTCCAGCAGCTGCGGCAGCTGTGCCAGATCGTCGATGACATTCGGGCACACAGCCTCGAGCCGCGCGCGGGACTGGTGGCCGCCGGTGTAGAGCACGCATTTTGTGCCAAGGGCCTTTGCAACTTCGGCATCGTGCTGGGTGTCGCCCACCATCACGCAGGCAGCAGGGGCGATGCCGCTTTGTGCAAGCCACTGTTTGCCCACCTGCACTTTGCTTACGCCATAGATGTCTGCAAGGCCGAGCAACTCAGTAAAATAGCCCTGCAGGCCCCGTGCGGCTACCTGCTCGATCAGGTAGTCCCGGCGGGAGGCGGAAAGCACGCTCTGCCGCCAGCCCCGGCGCGAAAGCTCGGCCAGCGTCTCGGCAGCGTGTGCAGAGGGGGGACAGGCATCCACGCCTGCGTTATAATGTTCCATAAAGCGCTCGGCCAGCTCTGCATAAGGGTGCTTTGCAAAGTTGAAACCGGCGCGGATGTAGTATTCCTCAATGGGAAAACCGAAAATTTCCCGGTAAGCGGCAAGATCGTACCGCTGCGGATAACCGTGGGTCTCCAGCATCCAGTTGAGACAGCTGTGGGTGAAATCAACATCATCCATCAAAGTGCCGTTCCAGTCCCAGAAGATCATACCGTTTGCCTGCATGGAAACCTCCTTGCGGTCATTAAGCTGCAAAAATTTTGCGCAGGGCCTTGCTGCTCTCGATGATCTTCACCAGCAGCACACCCAGAACGGTGCAGCTGATGAGCTCGCCGATACCTACGGAGATGCCGTTGGTGATGCAGGCCAGCCAGATGGGAGCGCTGGAGGTGGGGTCCGGGAACATGACGGCAATCTCAATGCCGATGATCACGGCATTGAACAGCACCGGCGGCAGGGAAGCCGCCACAGCCAGACCCTTGATGCGGATGTTCCGCAGCTTGTAGGTGACAAGGCAGGCCAGCAGGGTGGCAAGGGTGCCAAAGATGACATCCACGATGGTGGAGCCCAGCAGGTTTGCCAAAAAGCAGCCCAGTACCACACCGGCAATGTACTCGGCACCGAACACCGGCAGCAGGCAGAGCGCCTCAGCCACACGCACCTGTACCGCACCATAGGAGAGCGGCTGCAGGGCCATGCAGAGAACAACATAAATGGCTGCGACCACGCCGCAGCGCACCAGTTACGGACGGAAGGATTCTGATTCATGATAATACTCCAGCGGGATGATTTTGACCGCACAGGGCCGCCAGCCCCTGTGGGTTTGGCCCGGCATAGTTCGAGACACGCCGGGGAGCCTAAAATCCTAAGTTGCTCTGAAAGGATGCCGCACAAAAAGCACAGCAAAAGGCAGTATAGCATAATTTTTGGCAGATTGCAACGAATTTTCGCAGAATCAGGTACAGATGCAGTTTTTGGTTTGGACCCTTCCGGTGAAAAAAGAGGTTCCGAAAAGCCCGCAGGCTTTTCGAACCTCAAAATAAAAATAAAATTACCGCTGAAATAGCCAGAGCGAAAGCGGAGGCTATTAAAATCGTGTGTTACCCTCTGGGGTGTCCGGTGTATACCAGAGCCACCGTGTCGGGGCCGGTGTTGGCGGAAACGACGCCGCCCAGCTCAAACACCAGCAGTGGCGGCTTGCCAAAGGCCTTGCGGCAGGCCTTTTCCAGATCGGCGGTCTGCGGGATGTTGGTGTGGCCGATCATATAATCAAAGTTCTCCACGCCTTCGCTGCGCTGTTTGCACAGCTCCACCATGGCGGGCACCACCTTGTCATCGCCGCGTACCTTGGCTTCCACCTTGGTTTTGCCGTCGATCAGGGTGATGATGGGACGAATGCCCATCAGCTCGCCCATAACAGCAGCAGCGGCAGAGATGCGTCCGCTCTTTTTCATCTGCTTCAGGCTGTAGGGGCCCAGAACGATCTCCATGCAGTCCATCTGCTTTTCAAACTCCCGGATCACATGGCTGATCTCTGCACCGTTCTTCAGCTTGCGGGCCATTTCGCACAGATACCAGCCGAACACCATGGAATAGGTGTGGGGGTCCAGCAGATGGATCTTCAAGTGGTGCTCCGGGCGCTCTTCCCGCAGCATCCCCTGTGCCATGAGGGCGTTATTGTAGGTGGAAGAGCCGGATTTGTTGATGGGTACATGAATGACATCCGTATAGCCCTCGTCCACGTACTGGCAGTATTTTTCGCAGACTGGATGGGGGTGATGGCGGCAGTGGAGGGCACGCCCTTAGCGGCACGCATCTTATCGTAAAATTCGGTGTTGGTGCAGCTTTCACGCTCCACGTAGTCCACATCGTCCAGCAGGATGTGGAAGCTCATGATGTCGATGCCGTATTTTTCGGCCATCTCCTGCGGGATATCGCAGGAGGAATCGGTCAGGATCGCAATCTTGCTCATAATGTCCCTCATTTCCATTCGTAGTCTCGTAAGTGTCCGTGGTCCAAAAGCTCCGGAAAGTCCCACTGGCGCAGCACTTCATACACGCCCACGGCCACGCTGTTGGAAAGGTTCAGGCTGCGGCAGGTGTCGCGCATGGGCATTCGGATGCAGTGCTCCTGATTGGCGGCAAGCAAGGCTTCGGGCAGGCCGGCATCCTCGCGTCCGAACACGAGGTATGCACCGTCCGGGTAGCTCACATCGGTGTAGCGCTGCGGTGCCTTGGTGGTAAAATAGTAATAGGGGCCGCTGTTTTTGGCAAAGAACTCGTCCAGACTGTCGTAATAGCTGATGTCGAGGTAGTGCCAGTAATCCAGACCCGCATGCTTGAGCTTTTTATCATCGATGGCAAAGCCCATGGGGCCTACCAGATGCAGCCGACAGGCAGTGCAGGCACAGGTGCGGGCCACATTGCCGGTGTTCTGCGGGATGCGCGGCTCCACCAGAACGATGTTCAAGGTTGGCTTTTCGTTCATCGGTGTACCTCCCCTTATTCTGCCGAGCTTGCCGGGCACAGGCGCGCAGAAGCGGCTCGAACCAGACCCCGTAGCGGGTATCCTGCGCGGCGGGCGTGCTCTGGATGGAAAGCGCCACGAACTCGGCAGCGTTGTCGGCGGCGGCACTCAGGGCGTTGCCCTGCAGCAGCGAGCCGATGAGCACCGCACCGTACAGGTCGCCGGTGCCGGGAAAGCTGCGGCTGATGTGCAGCTTTTTGATGAGGAAGCGGTCTTTTCCGCTGCCTGCACAGCCGATGTATTTGCCCAGCGGCAGGCCGGTGACGACAGCCCCGGGGGCCAGAGCGGTCAGCTCGTCAGCCAGAGCCTGTGCGGCTTCATCGGTGAGCAGCTCGGTCTGCGGCTGGCGCTGCAGCAGGATCTGTGCCTCGGTGTAGTTGGGCAGGATCAGATCGGCAGCACCGCACAGTGCACGGATGCGGTCGATCAAAGCAGGCGTTACGGTGGAGTAAGCCTTGCCGTTGTCGCCCATGACCGGGTCAACGATCTTTTTGGCTGCGGGCCAGAGGGTAAAGGCTTTTTCGGCCAGTGCCACCTGATCCTCACCGCCCAGATAGCCGGTATAGATGCAGTCAAACTCCACGCCAAGCGTATGGTAATGCTCCAGCGCCTGTTCGCCGTAGGCGCAGCCGTCCAGCCGTGCAGGTGTGCCAAGCCCGCCTGTGTGGGTGGAAAGCACCACCGTGGGCAGGGCTACCGGCTGCACGCCCATGACCGACAGCACCGGCAGGATCACTGCAAGGCTGCAGCGGCCCATGCCGGAAAGATCGTGGATGCAAAGGACTTTTTTGGGTTCAACAGGGTGTATCAAATAAGGAACCTCCTTACCAGTATGCGGAATGAGCAGTGCGCTTTTTAGCCGGGCACACCCGCCCATTAAAACATCGTAGAACAGTATACCACAAATTTCTGCATAAAAAAAGCGGATACCAGATAGTTTACAGGAAATAATAACGCCGGAGACCGGATCTTTTTCACCGAAAGGAGTTTTACTATGAAACATGAATCCACCAGTTCTTCCGGGATGCTGCTTGGCATGGCCGCGGGGGCGGCACTGGGTGCCGTGGGCGTGATGGCCGCCACCCAGAACCAGCGCCAGCTGCGCCGCACCACCCGCAAGGTGATGAAGGGTGCCGAGAACGCTGTGCTGCAGCTGGACAAAATGGTTGGCGACTTTGTGGAAAAGCACATGGAGTGATAAAAGCAAAGAACGGCGTTCCGGTGGGGAACGCCGTTCTTTGCTTGAAAAAACTTACTTGTTCCAGATGCACATGCGGGCCGCGGTGTTGATCTCGCCCAGCACGCTCAGATCCATCTGAATGTTGCAGGTAACGGTGAGTGCCTTGTTCACATCGCTGCCGGTCAGCACCGAGGCGGGCATGTTCTTGATGGTGAGCACGCCGGTGCCCTTGGCAACATCGCCGGAGACGGTGCCGGTATAGGTCACATCACCAATGGTCAGGCCGGACAGATAGCCGGTGACACCCATCTTGCTTACCTGCTGGATGGGCAGGGTGAGCGTGTAGGTGCCGTTGGACTGGCGGGTGAGGGTGACATCACGGCTGGCATCGATGCCGGTGTTGGCCATGGATTCCTTATCGGATCTTTCTTTCCAGAATTTAATGCCTACGTTCAGGCTGGAAGCAGCGCTTGCACCAAAGGTGAACATGCACAGCAGCAGCACCGAGAGCAGGGCGGCGCTTACGCGCTTATAAGTGTTCGTCATGAATGATCTGCCTTTCCTGCCACAGAGGCGGCGTTGAACAATTGCGGTAATACCGGTTTGTCAATGCTAAAATAGCATGGCTGTGCAAAGTTGTCAATCCGCTTCGTGAAGCTTTCACAGAAATGTTGCACATTGATAAAATATGGTAGGCGAAGATAACGAAGAACCGCCCCTCCGGCAGGAGAAGCGGTTCTTGAAAAATCAGCGCTTAAAGTTCAAAGTCGGGGTCGTCCTTCAGAACATGGATCTCGCTCATAAAGGGGCTCTGCTCCGGGTCGGCGAAGGGAGCTTCCTTGACGTACTTATTCAGCTGGATGGCCGTGCGTGCGGGGTCGGCAATGGTGCCTGCGCCGCCGATGCAGCCGCCCGGGCAGCCCATGCCTTCCAGCAGGTAGCCGTTGTACTTGCCAGCCTTGGCCAGCATGAGCAGCTTCTTGCACTCGGCAAGGCCCTGTGCGGATGCGATCTTGACATCCATATCCGGGTGCCATTCCTTGATCTTATCGGCAACAGCTTGGCAACGCCGCCGGACTGTGCAAAGCCGCGGCCTGCTGCGGATGCAGCGTGCAGAGCTTCGGCCTCGTCCACTTCCAGCAGGCTGGTGTCCACATCCTTGGCCTCGATGATACCGGCCAGCTCTTCAAAGGTGAGCACGAAGTCCACATCGGAGCGGACGGTGCGGCGGGAAGCTTCCAGCTTCTTTGCGGCGCAGGGTCCAATGAAGCACATACGGGCCTCAGGGTCCTTCTGCTTCATCATGCGGGCGGTGAACACCATGGGGGTCATGGTCATGGAGATATTCTTGCAAGATCCGGGAAAGCGGTCTTTGCCATCATGCTCCATGCCGGGCAGCAGGAAGTTGCCATGAAATTGAGCTTCTCGGGCACTTCCTCCAGGAAGTCGTGTGCTTCGTCCACGGTGCACAGGTCGGCACCAATGGCAACCTCCACCACATCGTAGAAGCCGACGGCCTTCAGGGCGGCCTTGAGCTTGCCGGTGGAAGCCAGACCCGGGAACTGGTTGATGAAGGCGGGAGCCACCAGCGCGTAGATGCGGTCGCCGCGGTTGAAGCCCTGGATCAGCTGATAGATCTGGCCCTTGTCGGCAATGGCACCGAAGGGGCAGTTGACCAGACACTGGCCGCAGGAAACGCACTTGCTGTAATCGATCTCGGCACGGCCCAGCTCATCGGAGTGGATGGCACCCATGCCGCAGGCTGCAGCGCAGGGACGCTCGGTCTTGACGATGGCGTTGTAGGGGCACACGCCGACGCAGCGGCCGCACTTGATGCACTTGTCCTGATCGATGATGGAACGGCCGCTCTCCCATGTGATGGCCTTCTTGGGGCACACTTCCATACAGGGGTGGGCAAGGCAGCCCTGACACAGGTCGGAGACCTTGACCAGCTTTTCCGGGCAGCGGTTGCAGGCAAACTTGATCACGTTCACCAGCGGGGGATCATAATACTTATCGGCGATGGAAGCATCCTCCAGACCGGAGACGACACTGTTGTGCTCGTCCATGCGGCGGGTGGGCAGGCCCATGGCCAGACGCACGCGCTCCTCAACGATGGCGCGCTCCAGGAAGATGTCCTTGCGCAGCTTGCCTTCCTCGCCGGGGATGATGGTGTAGGGGATCTTGCGCATCAGGTGGTTGGCCTGCTCGCCCTTGACGTTGGCGTAAGCCATGCGTGCCACCTCGGTGAACACCTGACGGCGGATCTGGATGACCGTGGTATTGATTCCTCTGAAACTCATTCCAATTCTCTCCTTGCTTTGCTAAAAACAAACGGGCTGCACCCGGCTGCCGACAGCGTTCTGCCGCGCAGGGCGGGCGCGTTACAGGCACATTGGTAACGCACTGCTGCAAACAGCGCTGTGCCCGGGATGATCCACCTTCATTTTAGCATAAAGCGTGCCGGATGAAAAGGGATAAAACGCAAAATTTGTTAAAAATTTGTTGTATTCGTCCTCGTGTACAGAATCAACAGTTTTAAGCGCAGAAACTCAGCAAAGTGCTGCACGCACACGCTCGCCGTCGTATTCGCCCAAGCTACATGCACGATCTGCCCGCTTTCGTGGCCGGGGGCGGATACCACCACCGGGAATGTACAGCCGGGTGTAGCCGGTGAACAGCGTGCCGGAAAGCGGGGTCTCCAGCAGCACATCGTCCTCGGTGCCCACATAGGCGG
>ENA-OQAA01000963-OQAA01000963.1-human-gut-metagenome-genome-assembly--contig:-NODE-963-length-16847-cov-1.313696_pt1 | contig 16847 bp, 22 predicted proteins | sample MGYA00242489_ERZ504515 | MGnify/ENA primary metagenome ERZ504515 (study PRJEB26092, sample SAMD00036237) | human gut metagenome | host: Homo sapiens | study: EMG produced TPA metagenomics assembly of...
TTTCTGCGTCTTATTGACTATAAACAAATGCTTCGTCCGGATACTGTGAAATTCTTCATTTTCACGATAGCCCGTAATTTACTAACCGATTATCTGCGCCGCTACTATAAGAAACAAGAAATACTTCTTATCTGTACGATCATGCAGTTACTTATACGAACGAAACGGAAAGCCATGTAATCGCCAAAGAACTATCCCTTCTGGAGAGACATAAATTGGAAACTCTCACCGCTCAACGCAAAAAAATATATGTAATGAGTCGTTTTTGATGAAAAGTCAATCTCCGAAATATCCACTGAATTAAGCATTTCCCCCCGTACGGTCGAGAATCACCTATCGTCAGCCGCAGAGAGATACGCGAATTCATCAAGCAATGTATCTAATTAGATAATATACAATAGTGTTAATTTTAAATTTATAGTTTATGAAGAAAGATTTTCTAAAGTTTCCGTTAAGGAAAGCCCTTTTCTCTACGGTGATTTTATTCTCTTTATCTGCCATATTCAGCTCCTGTGGAGATGATGTGGAAGGTAGAATTTCAGTTAACAATGCAGCTCCGGAGAAAGTTACAAATGTGAAAACAGAAGCCGGCCCCGGTGAAGTGTACCTGACATGGACCAATCCTACTAATGAAAGTTTTATGTATACTAAAATAGAATACACAACTTCGAAAGGTGAGAAAAAATACCAGCTCATTTCTAAGGAAAATGCAGACAATGGGGTTGCCAAAGCAACAGTCAGTGGTTTTGCCAATACAGATCCGGTTACATTCTCCATCTTTTCCTGCTCCGTCAAAGGTAACAACAAAGGTGCTGTAGAAGTAACAGCCGAACCTGATACACCTGCTTTTGCCGTAGTGGCCGAAACCGTAGAAATCGAAACTCAACCGGGAGGGGTAAACGTAAGCTGGAATAACGAATCAGTAGCTCCGGTTTATGTAGTGCTCGACTATTATTCGAAAAGTACACCTTCGAAAACCGGAAGTACCAAATTTGGCTGCTGCCGGCAGTAAGGAGAAACGTTTTGTACCTCTTACTTACGAAACAGTGAATTACTTCTCGGGTGAAGATTGTGTTATCAATGTCACTACACAAGATGCGGAAGAGAATGCTTCCGAAGTGTTCCCCTTCGAAGTAGCGGTAGGCACTATGGAGAAATTACCCAAAGCAGATTGGAAATTTCCTGATTACAATGATTCCTCCAACGATGGCACAATTGGTTATAGTTCGCAAGAACGGTAGGTGAAGGCGCCGTTAACGGACGTGTAATAACCATGCTTGATAATGATCCCGCCACTTTCTGGCACACTGTATGGAAAACGTCATCAGCTTATCCGCACTTCTTTATTATTGACATGGGAAAGGATTACCAGATCAGTCATATGGACATCAGAAGACGTCTTGGAAACAACGGAACTCATAAGGGACAAACTTTCTACACTTGTTCCAATGCAGCAGCTGTAGATAAAAATAAACCGGACAGCTGGGGTTGGGAAGAACAAGGACATTATTCATTTGATCCGAATACAGATACCCCTCAATTATTCCGTTTCCCATCACCTGCTACAGCCCGTTATGTCAAAGTTTCTTTTGCTGAAAGTGATAAAGGTTCAAGCAATTTCGTGATGATTTCCGAGGTGAATGTGTTCAGCCCGGAAAAATAAATCTAATACTGAAAACATTAAATTTTATGATATGAGAAAGAAATTTATATTTGCGGCAGCTCTATGCCTGACGACGTTATCTCTCACAGATAATATCAATGCAGCCGTACAAATTACGCAGGAAGTACAACAAGACGGACGGACCATACGTGGTACAGTCATTGATAACACCGGAGAGCCTGTTATTGGTGCAAACGTTACCATAAAAGGTACAACGAATGTGTAATAACCGATATAGACGGTAATTTCATTTTAAATAATGCCAAAGGCACATTGGTTGTTTCCTTCGTCGGCTACAAAACTCAGGAAATTCCTATAACAAATAAAACTAACTATCAATGTCACACTACAGGAAGATTCTGAATTATTGGACGAAGTAGTGGTCGTGGGTTATGGAACACAGAAAAAGGCATCATTAACCTCCGCTATTACCCAGATTAAAGGTGAAGAAGCGTTTGCCAACAAAGGTATCTCCAATGCTACAGTTGCCTTGCAGGGTGAAGTTCCGGGTTTGGTGATCACCCGTACTTCCAGCCGTCCAGGTAGTGAAAATGCAGCCATGAAAATACGTGGTGATATATCCATCAACGGTAACTCCAGTCCGCTGATCATCATTGATGGTATGTCCGGTTCTTTGGACGAACTGAATGCTATGAACCCTAATGACATTGAGAATATCTCCGTTCTGAAAGATGCTTCCGCTGCTATCTACGGTGCCCGTTCAGCGGCAGGAGTCGTGCTGGTAACGACTAAACGCGGTAAGAAAGGTAAGGCGCAAATAGCTTATAGCGGTTCTATCAGCCGTACTACAAATGGTATTCAGCTCCCCTCACCGATAACAGACAATGGCTGGACATGTTCTTTGAAGCACAATACTGGGATGCCAATTACGGTACTCCGGGAATGCTAGATCCACGCCAGACCTATCAAAATGTAAATTATTGGATTCTTGGTGGTGGAAAAGCTACTGCCTGGAATCCGGAAACAGGCAAGTGGGAAGATGATCCGACGATTATCGATCCCAATACAGGTGCAATCATGTCGTATGGTGGTTCAAACCTGTTTGATGCACTCAGAGCAGGAAAAGTGGTTACAATAGCGGATGGAAGTAAAATCAAACGCTGGGATCCCAATGTTATATGGAAGATTACCTGTATGGTCAGGCCACTTCGCATAAACATACGGTAACAATTTCCGGAGCAGATGACAAATTCAATTATTACGCTTCATTGGGTTTTTCAGACAGCCAGTCACAACTAAAAGTGGCGGACGATGGCGAAAAGAAATATAGTGCACGCCTGAATGCTGATTACCAAGCCAATGAACTGTTAAAATTCTCCACGAGCATGGCTTATGAAAAGCGTGATATTTCCACCCCCTCTACCGATGTAGGTACCGGCTGGATGGACCCTTGGCTCTGGCCTATACTCAATATGAATGGTGATCCTTATGATACATTCAGTGGTAGCCGTAATCCGATCGGAGGTCTTCTGTATGGTGGTCGTATCGACAATTCACTGACTACCTTCCGTGGAGACATGAAGATCACACTTGATTTGTCGAAATGGGTAAAAGGATTATCCCTGGTAGCATCCGGCAACTACAAGTTGGCACAAAGGAATAAGACAGAGGTAAAGAATGAAGTACCTATTATGATTGGATCGGTACGGTAAACGGTAGCAAAAACGGTCCGGGTTCGTTAAACGAAAGCGTCGAAAAATGGGAAAATGTTACTTTGGGTGCTTTGCCAATTATGAACGGACATTTGCAAATATACACAGTATTTCCGCCATGATCGGTATGACTGCTGAACAAGAAACATCCAAGAAAGTAGTTGGCTGCACGCAACATGGGGCCCATGTATCCGGGCTCCGGTTTAACGGACTTAAATGTGTGGATTACAGGCGACAATAACACAGCAGAAGGCGGACAGGGTTCCTGGGGATTCGTATCCTATATGGGACGTCTGAACTATATCTATGATGACAAATATTCAGTCGAAGTATTAGGGCGCCGGACGGTTCTTCCAAACTGGACAAATCGCAGCGTTGGCAGAATTTCTATTCTGTTTCCGGATTCTGGAGACTCTCACGTGAGAACTTCCTGAAAGATATTCCCTGGCTGAGCGATTTAAAAGTCCGTTATAACTACGGTAAAACAGGCAGTGTAGAAGGAATCAGCAATTACGAACGTTTCTCAGAAATCAAGACGGGAACAGCTCTTTTCGGAATCACCCTACACAGCATACTTCACTTTGGGTAGATGGTATGCGTTCTGCCGACCGTACCTGGGAAACTCTAAACAGCCATAATATCGGTATGGACGTAGCAGTCCTCAACAACCGGCTGAGAGCTACAATGGAATATTTTATAAAGACCAATGACGGTATGTTTATCACAACATCCTATCCGGCAGTGCTGGGCGCCGGAGCACCGAAGTTGAATGACGGAAAATTACGTGCCAAAGGTTGGGAAATAGCCTTGAATTGGAATGACCAGATCGGGCAAGTGAAATACAATATCGGCGGTTCTCTTTCCGACGCCTGGACAAAACTCCTCACATTGCCCAATAATGAAGAAATACCTCAGCCAGGTTATAACTCAAAACGTTTAGTCGGCAAACCGTTGAATGCGATTTATGTTTATCAGACAGACGGTCTTTTCCAGACTCAGGAAGAAGTGGATGCATTTTATGAAATGTTTTATTGGAATGCAGATCATACAGGTCCTAAAGCCGGTAATATTCTTCCGGCTCCGTCAGAAACCAATCTGGAACGTCTTCGCCCGGGAGCTCGCAGGTACGTAGATTTGGATGGTGACGGTGCCATTACAAACAAAGACATTTACTATGCAGGTGAAACATCTCCGCGTCTGACATTCGGATTTAAAGCCGGTTTAGAATGGAAAGGTATTGATGTTTCCGCTTTCTTCCAGGGAGTTGGCAAACAGGTTATTTTAAGAGGTGGAAGTGTGTATGCACCGTTTGTCGTAAACTACGTAAGACAGAATTATACATTCATGGGGAAAACATGGGCACCCGATCATACGAATGCTGAATATCCGATCCTGTCCCGTAATCAAAACTTCAACAAGTTCAACTATAATAATATTGATGCCAGTGTACAGAAAAACAGATATATACGTTTGAAATCTCTCGTTGTAGGTTACTCACTGCCTAAGCAATGGATTGCCAAAGCCGGCCTCAACAAACTAAGAGTCTACTTCTCTGGTGATGACTTGTGGGAATGGACAAAAATCAAAGATGGTTATGACCCGGAAAATGGTGAAGGAGGTAATACGACATTCCCATTCAGCCGCTTGCTGACTTTCGGTATAGACGTTACATTCTAAAAACAAACTTATATAATTACAGAATATGAAAACGATAATAAAGAATATACTATTAGTGTCCGCAATGGCACTTCCATTAGCTTCATGCAGTGATTTTCTTGATAAAGAGCCACTGGATAAGGGAACAGAAGCTATTGTTTTCAAAACTCCCCAGCAATTTGAACAGGCCGCCAATGCACTCTATAATACAGAGGATGGAAAAACTATGAGAATAAAGCCAATTACGGCAACATGGACCGTGGGTCGATATTTCAGGATTAGGTTCTAACGGAGGCGGCTCGGCACCTGAAAGCAATTTCCAATGGGACAAACCTTATGGACATATCCGCACCTGCAATATCCTCTTGCAGAAAGCTGAAGAATACTCAGGAGATCCCAGCGGCATTGCCCAGTCTGTAGGTACTGCCTATTTCTTCCGCGCATGGCAGCACTTCTATCTGCTAAGAGTGTTCGGTGGCGTACCTATTGTAGACCGTGTATTGGATGTAACAGACGGAAATGTATTATTCGGTCCTCGCAAGAGTCGTTATGAAGTAGCCCACTTCATAATTTCCGATCTGGAGAAAGCTATCCCGATGCTGCCTAAAGAAAGCACCATTGCAGAAAATGCCAAAGGCAAAGTTAGTCAGGAAGCCGCACAAGCATTTCTGGCAAGAGTATTACTTTATGAAGCCACCTGGGAGAAATATGTTCCCAGCATCGACTATGATTTAGACGGAGACGGCAGTAACGTAGGTGCCGGTACAGCAAAACCCGAAGGATATTACTCAATAGAGAAGATGTTGACCGAAGCCAAACGACTGTCCGGTGAAGTAATTAAAGAAGCCGAATCCGGTACTTTCCAACTTTGGAATGAATGCGACTCTTTGAGTTATTTCTATTTATTCAATATTGACGACGGAGATGGCAACATTCCCAACTTCAAGGGAAAAGGTAAAAGTACAAATAAAGAATTCATTTTTAGTCAGAAGTTTGACTACAATTTAGCACGCATAGGTATTAACTTATCTCATACGGTTATCACCTGGCAGGCTACGGACATCAGTGCTTCGTTCGGTGAGTCTTTCCCATGCCGCAACGGACTACCTATCCGTATCAGCTATACAGGCAATATGTCCGATGCTCAAAACAATCCTGAATTCGCCGGCTATGATACATTTGTAGGTGAGTTCCGCAATCGCGACTACCGTTTCATCAGTTGCTGTATGTCCATACCTGACCGTACCATCTGGAGCAGTCGTCCGGAAGATGGCCGCCAATTGACGCAAACCGGAAATCCTTATCCAGAAGCACTGTTCCCGAAAAATAACGAAGTGTATGATGGTTCAGATCCTGCATATGGCAGTCCTTGCGGAATATTCAAGCCTACTCTTCGTACAAATGCCACAGCCGCCACATACGGTAGCCGTAAGTTCCTGATCGAAGGTGCCAACAGACCACAAAATACCGAATCTGCCGATTATCCGCTCATCCGTCTGGCCGAAGTGCACTTGATTTATGCGGAAGCAACTTGCGAATTGAACGGCGGAACCATTTCCGATGAGGATCTGAATAAATCCATTAATAAGAACCGTGCCCGTGCCCGCGTAGCTCCACTCACCAATGCCTTGATCGCCAATGTATGGGATGCCGGCTGGTTTGATCACGCTACGGGAAAAACAATCTGCAAAAAGATGAATATGCTCGATGAAATTCGTCGCGAACGTGCCTGTGAGCTCTTTGGCGAAGGTTTCCGTTCTGACGATCTGAAGCGCTGGGGTATTGCACACATCAACCTCAGAGGCCAGAAATTGGGTCGTCATATTCTTGGCACGGCTTACGAAACAGAAAAAGCAAATGATGCCACTTACTTTGGCGAACCCTGTTATTATCCTGAAAAATATCCGTTGCTCTACGGCATCTATCAAGGAAGCGGCCCCAATGATCCCGACTATGGACGTTCCATTGCTACACTGGCAGGCAACCTGCTTTTCAGCCAGCGCGATTATCTGTCTCCCATTCCTTTGGTACAGATTCGTTTGAATCCGCAATTGAAACAAAATCCGGGATGGTAAATATGAATAATAACTAAAATGTATTGAACAATGAAAACTATAAAATTTATTCTTGGAATGTTGTTGCTACCATTACTGTTTACAGCATGCAGTGATGACGAAGCCGGCGAACCTAATATCACAGCAGATGAATTCGTACAAGTTGCGAAACGTACAGCTAAAGTCACTTATGACGGTACCTATTACGTCTTGACCGAATACGTGGAAGGCGCAGCCACCGAATGGGGAATAACTCCATGCGTATTTATTGTTGACCGCGAAGAAGATGCGGCAAAGGTTAAAGCCTTGGGAGACGTAACAGATGTTGTATTTGCCGGTATCGGACAGATTACCGATTATCGTCCTGCCGATACGGATGCAAGTAAAAAGCATTATATGATTCTGTTGACCAGCATCAGTAAAAAATAAGATAAAAAATCATCAGCCTGCAATATTACATTTTAAAAATGTATATTGCAGGCTATTACCATAAGAGCTAATCTACACTGAGAATACCATAAAAATGAAACATGAGCAAATTTATAGTTATCACAGGTGTTTTATTAAGCACCATCCACTATGCAAACTCGCAGAACCGGTTAGTCACCTATCCGGCACCGGAGGGGGCTGATTTAATGAATGATTTCACAGTGAAAGTACGGGAAACAGGAAAAGACTGGAAACCGGTTGACACATACCTTGTCAAAGTAGATGAAGTGCGGAATATCAAACATCATGTAGAAAGAGCTTCAATGAGTTATTTCGACGTTTTCAGGTTGAGGTCGAGGTATCAGTTACTTTCAATCACGGAGCGATTCAAAGTGGCAGAGTACGTCCTCTCTCCTATGGAATCACTCCTACAATAACCAACAATACCATGACCTTTAAGTTGAATCGTCCACGCAATCTATCGGTAGAAGTCAATGGAGATATCTTCCACAATCTCCATCTTTTTGCCAATCCGATAGACGAAAACAAACCCAGAAAACTTAAAGACCGTAATCTGATTTACTTTGGACCGGGAGTGCACCATTTACCCGGTGACACTCTGAATGTTCCATCCGGAAAAACCGTTTACGTGGCAGGGGGAGCAGTCATAAAAGGGCGTATTCAAGTGGTCGATGCACAAGATGTGAAGATACTGGGCAGAGGGCTGGTCCTTCCGGAACGCTGGGCGGGAATTCGTATCGTCCATTCCAAAAATGTATTGGTAGAAGGTCTGATCACAACGCAATGTCCCACCGGAGGCTCGGACAGCATAACGATACGCAATTTAAAAGTTATCAGTTCCTATGGCTGGGGCGACGGACTGAATGTTTTTGCCAGTAACAATATATTGTTCGATGGCGTATTCTGTCGTAATTCGGACGATTGCACTACGGTCTACGGCACCCGTATGGGCTTTACCGGTGGTTGCAAAAACATCACTATGCAGAACTCTACTCTCTGGGCAGATGTAGCTCACCCCATCTTCATCGGTATCCATGGAAATGTGGAAAATCCTGAGATTCTGGAAAACCTGAATTATATCAATATAGATATATTGGATCATAAAGAAAAGCAACTGGATTATCAGGCTGTCTTGCCATCAACGCCGGAGACAACAACCTGATACGGAACGTACGCTTTGAAAATATCCGGATAGAAGACTTCAGACAAGGACAACTGGTCAATCTCCGTATCTTCTTCAACGAAAAATATTGCAAGGCACCCGGCAGAGGCATTGAGAATATCCTGTTCAAAGACATTTCTTATACGGGAAAGGATGCGGAAGTCTCCATGATTATCGGCTATGACAAAGAACGGAAAGTGAAAAACATTCGTTTCGAAAACCTGACGATAAACGGTGAAGTGATTTACGATGATATGCCCGAGAAACCTAAATGGTATAAAACTGGAGATATGCACGTATCTTTGTGGGTGAGCATACGGAAGAGGTTACATTCAGTAAATAACCTATATTCTCATCCGCGTCATCTGCGGATGAAGAATATCTTATAGAAGATTATTTTCCTCTTCTCTGTCCTCTCTGAGGCCTCATGTTCTGATACTTTTTATACTGTTCGTCCGTCAGAATCTTTTTGAGTTTCGCATCTGCCTCATTACGCTTCTTCTCCATTTCCTCGCGTGAAGGTCTTTCGCCCGAAGCATCTCTGTTTGGTCTCATCTCCTCCATTACTGCCTTAAACTCTTTAGCCTGAGTTTCATTCAGTCCCAGATCAGTTACCATCTGTTCGATGCGTTTTGACGGATCAGGACGTTCGCCTCTGTTTTCCTGTGCCATACCTACAGCCGTTCCCAGAAACAGGGCAAGGGCCAAACTTAAAATTTGCTTCTTCATAATTCTATTCATTTAAAAGTGAGTTAATTCCATTTTATTTATGAAACACGTATCTATGACAATATTCCCGGGATATAGTTTAATCCATAAATAGAAAAATCGACTAACAGAAGCTTTTTATCGATGAAAAGGAAGGGAGGAATTATCAAGCCCTGTGGCTCCCTCAGGTTTTTCAATAATAAGTTTGCATAGTTTGTCAGCACTTCAGCACAACTCCATTTATTCTATTGAAACAGAAACGATTGCCGTATAATGGCAACCGTTGTGATAAGTGACGACAAACCGTTTGTCGTCACACTAAAAAAATAAATTATTATAACTTTTCCACCCGATATACAATACCCTTGCAAGTTCGCTTATATTCCAGGTTGTTCTTTCGTAATATTCTTCCGAAGTGATTTACATTGCTAGCTGTCAGCTTTATATCCCTACTCTTACTCCGTAGATGTTCCAATATTTGCATGGGGGACAAGTATTCGCCTTCTTCTCCCTCCTCCGGTGAACGAAAATAACAATGGAATAACTGCTCAACCGGACTCATTTGCTCGAATTCCCGGTTCGCTTCACGCAAAATAGCTTCATCGGCATCATCAAACCAATAACGTTCGCCCTTTACGATGGCTTCCATCGCCTGTGCATAGAGTTGGCGGTAGTTGATGGTTACGTTTGTATCAATCGGTGCCGTCACTTCTATACAGATGAAACGGCGGCTGCCGCTCGGATCGGTCAGCAAGTCTTTCTGATTGCTTGTCCCGATGAACGAGGCATATCGCCGCATTTCCTGTATGCTGCTGCCATACGGTTTGCGCAGGTTGGCAACAGGCTTTTGCAATAAATGCTTCAGAAATCCCTGCTGATTGATACTGACCTGGTCGAATTCATCGATGTTGATCAGCATAAAGCGCCCTAAGTATAGTTCTGCATCCCGTTTGCTTTTGAAGTCCAGGCTGTCGGTGTAGCCGAAACGGAGTTCGGGTGGAAGAATGATGCGGCAATAGGTGGATTTCCGAAAACCTGTGCACCTACCAATAGGGGAGATGTACTGTTGGAATGCAACTTATCGAGCCCCCTCCAATGAGCCACCATATTCAGGAACCAACGGTAGAAAAGTTCCCTCCAATGAGGATTGTTGCAGGGCACAAGGTCGGCCAGCGCGCGAATGCGGTCTTTTCCGTCCCAACGGCTCAGGTTGCAGAGATAGTCTTCCACCGGATTATAAAGCGGTACGCGATTAGAGGATAAATACCTGTTCACATCCCTGTCCCACACACGGATACCTTCTTGCAGGGCATCCATGGCTATGCTGTTTTTTACGCGTTGGTCTACGGGTTTGGAATAAAAATGAATGGAGTCCCGTTGCCGGTATTCCAGGTCGTTCGTCAAAGCGTTGAAGCGGAATTCGTATCTGCGTTCCATAAATTCGTTCAGTTGGAAGGCGATAGCCTGTTCCGGTGTCAGAGATTTCTTTTTGCCGAACCCCTTACACTCCTGATAGAGGTTGTGGACAGTTGTCCGCACGGTTTGTTCGTCCGCCTGCTTGAAATAGTGTATCATGACTTGGCGTACAGTCTCTTCCTCCGGTATGCCTGCCTTGAAGCAATGTTCTGCCAGACACACCAGCAGTTGCTGCAAGTCATCGCCTCGTTTCCATTCTTCCATTTCATTCAGTGCTTTGCTGAGGGTTGTTTCAAATAATAATGTGAAGGTCTGCGAGGTTTCGTAACCCGGTTTCAGTCTTAACAATGGGTTCTTTTCCGTCAATTGGCGTTGCCGGAAAGTCTCTTCACCGGGCATACCGAAGGGCTGTTCAAGGCAGAAAGGATGGCTTGCCGGTTGAAGTAGGGATATGCATCCACTGTCATGCGGCAGCTTTGTGTCATAGAAGGCTCTCGCAGCGTGAGGGGAAACGGCAATATGGGCTGGTAACATTGCACGGCCATGCGGTAGGCATGTGCGTGAAAAGATTCCATATTTTCTACTTTCACCGGCAAATTCCCGTCCGGCAGGGCGAATTTCACCCAGATTTTCACACTTCGTCCGCTACTTCCGGCAAAAGCTGCCCAGGTTTGTGGTAACAAAGCCGCCTGCCGTTTCACCAGCTCCACTTCGGACAATCCGGCCAGATGGTTTACCTCCAACATCACTATGCCGTTGTAGTGTTTCAGTTTTCGCCCGTTGTTTCTGCTTCTTCCGAATTCCACGGAGGGATAAATGCGCGGCAACTTGTCAATGTGTTCGTAGTATCCTCCGCTGTCAGGATTCGTATAAAGGAGCATAGAGCGCAATCTTGTGACGTGTTCCTCTTTGGTTTCTGTTTTTATCCGGTCTATCCATGCGTCAGCTTCGCAGGTGCTGAGGGTTTCTTTTCCACTCTCCCGGCTTTCTCTGATAAGAGTTATTTTCATCAGTATATGTTTTTGAAATAATTGAGCAATAAGGGTTGTTCCTTAGCGGCTGCAAGGTACACATAATATACGCTGCAAACAAATTATAAATGCCTTTTGTTATTCTATTCATCCTTAAAGATTACCCTCCTAAATGCATGAGAAAAATTAACGAATACTTAAGAGAATACTTGCTTTTGCCTTATTTATTTCGTATCTTTGCTTAGTCTAAAATTTCATCCTGCAATTGCGGACCCGACGGTTTCGATATGGGAACTGAACAGCCTGCAACTGCCCACCGGACAACCCGCAATTGCAAGACGAAGTTTTAGACTAAGCATAAGAACATTTATCCTAAGCCAAAAGTACAAAAACGACAGACTACCTGCACATTTTTCTGCCTTGTTGTAGCTTTCAATCACTTGGGAAGAACAGTATTAACCCTTTAAACAGAAACAAAAAACAATGGCAGCACAGTATGATTTCCAAAGACGACCTAACCCGAAGGGTGACGGCGAATTGCAACCTTTGTATCCACGCATCGTGAATAAAGGTACGATTGACACAGAGCGTTTGGTTAGTGACATTTCCCGAATGTCCAGTTTCAGTCCCGGTGACATCAATGGTTTGTTGGCAGCAATAGAGGATCGGGTATCGTTTTATTTATCCGAAGGACATCATGTTCAGTTGGGGAATATGGGATACTTCTCGGCGGGCCTGAAGGGGCGTCCGGTGATGGACCCGAAAGAGATCCACGCGCAGACTATCTTTTTCGGCAAAGTGCATTTCCGCGTATCGCCCGATTTCCGCAAGCGGTGCGCCGGTTTTGTGGAGCGTGCCAAATATGGTTTTCGTAAGAGTGCGGAGCTTGGCGGTGCCGAGCGTTACCGCCGTTTACGGTGTTTTTGGAGACGCATCCCTTCATTACACGCAAAGATTACAGCAGTATCACAGGACTTTTGAAGAATAAAGCGCTGAATGACCTCAATTTGCTTGTGGAAAAGGGATATTTGAGCACAATTGGGCGTGGTTCGCATAAAGTGTATGTACGTGGTGAATCCCAGGAGATTAAATCAAGAAATGCGTAAATATGTCGGAAAAACAGTGCTGATAAACAGTTTGTCAGCACTGGTAACAATGGTTGTCATCACAAGACAACCATTTGTTTTATTGCACATTAGCTGTCTTAGTGCTGGAGTGCTGACAACTATCGAAAATCTTTCATTGCCAACCTCTCAATTACTATTGAAGCTTTTACTCTTATATGAATGGGCTGAACTTTTTTGCAATAAATGCAGAATAACTTGCTTAAATACTTGGCTTTCGCTTTCTACCGTACTATCTTTGCTGTTGTTTTAGAACAGAAAGGGAAATATACGTATGGAACGAAATTTTGAATTCACCGAAACCGAAAGTCGCCTCGCCTTTGCCGCCCTCTGCGTAGAATGTGCCGCTAAGCGGCTGGGATGTACAGCCCGGGAAATGTACCAGCGAATGAAGCGTATAGGACTGATCCAACAGATAGCCCATCAGTGGATCCGCTACATACACAAAGTCGTGAATACGTCACACAGGACATTGTGAAGGCAGTTCAACGTCTTGAGGCGCAACAAGGTATCGAACCAAAAGAAAACAAACCATGCTAACCGTCTATCACGGAGCCACATGCCCCGTCAGTCAGCCTCTTTGTAACGCCGGACGTTCTAATCTTGATTTCGGGCGAGGATTTTATGTTACTAACTTACGGGAGCAAGCTGTTAGTTGGGCTGTACGCCCTGTCAACGCCCACCTACCACAATGGCTCAACATCTACGAGCTGGACACTGATCGTATCCATGCGACTTATCGCTGCCTACGCTTCGAAGCCTACGACCGACAATGGCTTGACTTCATTGTAGGATGCCGTTCAGGGGAGTCCTTATGGCAAGAATACGATACATAGAAGGGGGAGTAGCGGACGACCGTGTGGTAGATACTGTGCAGCTCTATATGCTCGGACTTATGGATATCAATACTGCCATCGGACGACTGGCACAGCATCAACCTAATAATCAAATATGTCTGCTCAACCAGTCCCTCACGGACGAATGCCTGCATTATATAGCTGCGAATTCCTCAACAACGAAGCTCGCCAGAAAGGAGGCCAACCATGAACAACATCCCTAATACTCCAAAGCAAGAACCCTCAATAAATGATGATATCACCGTACGAGACATTATTCTATGGAATCGTATAGGACGGATTTCCGTACTACTGGCAAAGCGTCTCAATATAGAACCGGAACGTGCTTTCGACATCTTCTATGAAAGTGACACTTGCGAACACCTGCATGACGAAACTTCCGGCTTATATCTTATGGGCGACCTCTACGTGGTAGATGAAGTGATGATAGAGCTGCAACGGAAGCAAGGATGAAAAGCAGTCTTTTGAGAATAATTATTAAAATTTCAACTCCTACTCCACTTTATCATTCAGGAAACTTTCAAGCTGTCCTGCATAATAAAATGGAAGGTTATACAACGTATATTGTTTCCCGGAAGGTAACCGTATTTCATCCGAGCAAAACGTTCCGTTCCACAAACGTATGGCAATATTCTCTTTCGACTCTTCCATAAATTGATGCAGAGAGCGCAATCGGGAATTATCTCCCGTTTTCACTTCTATCGGTAATAAACGGGACTTGAACTTATAAACGAAATCAACCTCCGCCTGCGAATTACGGGCATCGCGTACCCAAAACATTCGTTTAGTACCAAATGTAACAGATGCCCCAACAATTCTTGCCCCACCACTTGTTCGGCTATGTCTCCATTCCACAGTTCGTCTGTTGCAGAAGTGAACAATAGGCGTTCCTGCATTTCCGCCACATAATTGACCAATCCCGTATCTAACCACAACAGCTTAGGACTTCTCTTTAAATCCGGAAGAATAGGAAACGAGGTGGAAATTAAAGGATAAACAAGTTCCAGTAAAAGCGTTTTCTCCAAAATCCTAAAGGTATCCCCCATCTCGGACGACTTGTAGGAAGAACCTGCGAATTTGGCAAACTGAAAGCGTTGTCCCGCCAATCCCCAACCGTAATTTAAGATGTAACGGAGTATATCTTGTTCTTTGTTCTTTTTTGCATACTTTTCAATATCATCTTTATAACCAGCTATCAACGAATTAAAAATATCATTCAGCCTTACCCAATCCTTGTACTTCGCATAGTTCGCCACCGCTTCGGGCAATCCGCCCACAATCATATATTTCCTGAATAAGTCCATCACATAGCTATGCACCGACTGTGGAACCGTCAATCGTTCTATTTGTTCCACTAAAACGTTTTCGCCCAATGCACCCAGAAATTCGGTAAAGGTACATGGATGCAAAGCCATATATTCCACACGCCCTACAGGGAAAGAAATATGGTTCCCCACCAGACTCTCCAACAATGACCCGGCGGCTATCACATGAAGATCAGGACGTTTCTCATAAAAATAGCGTAAAGACCTGACCGCTTCCGGTTCATTTTGAATCTCATCAATAAAGATAAGAGTTCGTTTATTTTCCATCCTGACACCTGCCTTGGCATAGATACCTGCCAGCAAATCATCAAACGATACTTCCCCGGCAAACAGGCGCGCATTTTCCTTCTCTTCCAGATTTAATTCAATAAAGACATCAAACTCTCGGGCAAAGAGCTTCACTAACGTAGTTTTCCCACTTGCCTCGCACCTCTCAAAACCAAAGGTTCCGTCCTTCCTTTTCGCCCCACCGATGAAGGGCCGTAAGAGCTAATCGTTGAAACATAGACAAACATTAATATTCAATACAAAAGTACTGAATAAAGTCTAAAGCCAAAGGAAAAACAGGGTTATTTTAGATCAAAACCAAAGGAAAAATGAGGTTATTGTAACATCGACAAATCGACCTTGTAATAAGTTGGCGCCACATTATTCTTTTCAAGGAACATCACCATGTAAACGGGAGCATACACTAATTTGCCCTCCACTCGCAGATTATCATTACAGAACACTACAGCCTCGGAAAGATCATACTCTTTACAATCCATGATATTAGACAGAGCACGATGCACCTCATAATCCTTTCCCGACTTCACCTCGATGGGTAATACTTTACCATCAAGTTCGATGACAAAGTCCAGTTCGCCTCGCTTCTTATTGTTATAATAATAAGGATCTATACCATGCGCCACCAATTCCTGAGCAACCGCATTCTCGTATACGGAACCAAAATTAATATTCTTCTCACCCCTGATAATTCGCAACTGAATACCTTCGGCGTATTGAGCGGCGAGCAAACCGATATCGTTCTGAAAAAGTTGAACAGATTGCGTGAGCGAGCAAGCAATAAGGGTATCTTAGGTTCTTCCACATTATAAACAGATAATGCAACACCCGCATTTTTCAACCAAAGAAAACTGTTCTGATAACGTTCAAACTTGGCATTCTCGTTGAGCTTTTTCAAGATAAACCGTTTATTCTTGGCATCGAGTTCAGGCGGAATGAGATTAAAAATCTCTTCTATATAAAGTTTGTTATCAGGATCATATTGAGCAATGTCACGCTTATACAAACGAATGATATCCTGCTGCACAGCCATTACTGCTTGCAAATTATTACTCTCGATATATTTGCTCACGGCAGCAGGCATACCGCCCACAACCAGATACAAGCGGAACAATTCCATGATTTTAGAGTGGACAAACTCATCCACTGCCACGCGACTTTCCCAAGCATTACGCAGAGAGTCGATTATTTTATCATTAATGCCCACACACGAAATAAACTCCTCGAAATCGAGGGGATACATATCTTTGATTCCCATATATCCCACAGGTTCCGAACGCAAATCCTTCAGCTCTACACCAAGCAATGATCCACTCAAAATATAACGATACGAACCCTCATCTACTAAGAATTTGATGGCTGTAACCATCTCAGGACACTTCTGTACCTCATCGAAAAATATGAGTGTTTCACCTTTAATCAGTGGAATTGTATCATGGCCGACAGACGAAATAGTATAATCCGCACTACCCATTTGCCACCTTTGAAACGTCTACCATGAAC